>ERZ1026868.503-NODE-503-length-24875-cov-4.397421_pt1 | contig 24875 bp, 27 predicted proteins | sample MGYA00380164_ERZ1026868 | MGnify/ENA primary metagenome ERZ1026868 (study PRJEB33269, sample SAMEA4719800) | human gut metagenome | biome: human-associated habitat; feature: organic feature; material: feces | place: Cameroon | collected 2013-10 ... | reverse complement strand
AACAAAAGTGAAGCACAGCTGTGACGAAGATCATGAAATCTAATGGGGGGCATGTTATGCTCCTTAAGAACGGCTGGTACATGAGAGGATAGATATCCAGGCTTGATTAGTTCTCCAAGTTCATTCACATAGATGTATCCAAGATAGTCTTGGCAATAGCAGTTACCACATAGCTTCCGATTTTCCTCCTGCTCTGCTTTCATTCTCTTGAGAATCGCTTCAAAAGGAGCAACAAGAGGAAGTGTACGATAGCTTGATTTTGTTTTAGTGGTATCTGCCAGAACCAGTGTGTATTTGCCATCGATGCGAGTCTCATTGACGGTGTGACGAATGGTAATTGTCTTTTCTTCAAAGTCAATGGCATCCCACCTTAAACCAAGAACTTCACTACGGCGTAAACCGTAAAATGAAGCAGCAATTACGCCAAATTCTGCCGGGTCGCCTTTGAAAATCTTGAACATCTCCTCAAGCTGTGCAGCGTTATAGAAATGACCAACAAACTTATCGATTGTCGGAAGTTCAACTTTGTCAGCTGGATTGGTTTGAATCAAATCAGTCTTGTAGGCATAGGATAGTGCCTTATGAATGTTCGCGTGACGATGCTTTACAGTATTTGCGGACACCTTGCGAACATTCATCTCATAAGCGTAGTAGTCTTGGATATGATATGCACGACTCCGCAGGAACCTCCTACTACTACATGGCGGCCGATGCCAGCGGACGCAGCGCGATTTTTGAGTGGGCCAATGACACCGATGACACCGACCTGGACGGTTCTGCGCGGCAGTTGGTGATCACCTATAACGACCAGGATTCCTACATCGGACAGGCGGAAGGAGACAGCGACTTCCAGTGGGTGACCAATTTTGTCATTCAGCCCGGCTACTATGACAACGAGGAAGACATGAAGAACCTTGACCGCTATCAGCACATTTACGAACGGCTTGCCGGGATCGAGGGCACCGTGGCGGACGAGAAGGGAGCTATGGATATTCTGGCTTCCGTGGGGCGCAGAAGCTGGAACAGCAACGGCGAACACCTGACTGTCCACAGCGTGATCTATAATCTTTCTAAAAAAAACAGTTTACTGGGTGCCAAATGAGAACTATAATGATCCTGAGGCGTGGTTCACATTCTCATTGTGAACCAAAATAGAAGCACTCAGGAGGAAATTCTTATGGATGAAAGACTGAACCCCTTATTTACCCCCTGGAAAATTGGAAATGTGGAGATCAAGAACCGCATTGTCATGACCTCCATGGGCGGAACCGACCTGTTCGGCTGGATGGAAGTGAACCACTTCGACAAGGCCGGCGCGAAATTCCTGATGGAGGTGGCGAAAAACAACGTGGGCCTGGTGCTGCCCGGCTGTCAGCCGGTGTACAACCCCATGCTCGGTCAGTGGCTCCACAAAAACAAGAAAATGTACGATGATCTGGCAAAATGGATGCCGGAATTCCACAAGACCGGGGCCAAGCTGTTCGTCCAGCTCACCGCGGGCTTTGGCCGCTCCTTCACCGTCAGCGAAATGATGGAGACGCTGTACAACAACAAGGCTCTGCGGGTGCTGTCCAAGCCCTTTATGGACTTAGACAAGATCACCGCCTCCGCCAGCCCTTCGGAAAACCGCTGGTCGGATAAACTGCCCTCCCGGGAAATGACGAAAGCGGAGATTCAGGAGATCATCGATTCCTTCGCCAAGAGCGCCGCTCTGCTGAAAAAGGCCGGGGTGGACGGCGTGGAGGTTCACGCGGTGCACGAGGGCTATCTTCTCGACCAGTTCACCCTGAAATATGTCAACCAGCGTACCGACGAGTATGGCGGAAGTTTGGAAAACCGCTACCGCTTCGCGGCGGAGATCGTCAAGTCCATCAAGGCGGAGTGCGGTCATGATTTCCCCGTGTCCCTGCGATACAGCGTGGTTTCCAAGACCAAGGGCCTGCGGCAGGGCGCTCTGCCCGGCGAGGACTACGTGGAAGCGGGCCGGGATATGGCGGAGTCGGAGATCGCCGCGAAATTCTTACAGGACGCGGGCTACGATATGCTCAACTGCGACAACGGCACCTATGATGCCTGGTACTGGGCCCACCCGCCCATCTATATGCCGGAAAACTGCAATCTGGAGGATGTGAAGCACATCAAGAAGTTTGTGGATATTCCGGTGGTCTGCGCGGGGCGCATGGTGCCGGAGACGGCCGCCGAGGCCATTGCCGCCGGGGAAATCGACGGCGTGGGCTTTGCCCGGCCCTTCCTGGCCGATCATGCCTGGGTCACCAAGCTGATGGAGGGCAGGCCCGAGGATATCCGGCCCTGCATTCTGTGCCACAACGGCTGCTTCAATATGTGCCACTACAAGGGCGTGCCCAACGATCAGGATCTTTCGGACTCTTTGCATCTGGCCCGCTGCGCCGTCAACGCGGAGACCATGCAGTGGGATAAGCACTACATCAAGGAAACGAAAAATCCTCAGACCGTCCACATCATCGGCGGCGGTATCGGCGGCATGGAAACTGCCCGGGTGCTTGCTCTGCGGGGCCATAAGCCCATTATCTACGAAAAGAGCGATAAGCTGGGCGGCACCTTCATCGCCGCCAGCGCGGAGAGCTACAAGGGAAAGCTCCGGGATTTGCTGGCATGGTACATCCGTCAGATGGAACAGCTTCATGTGGAAGTTCATTTCGGCGAGGAAGTATCCGATCTGTCCGCCTTGGAGGGACAGCAGGTGATTGTTGCCACCGGCTCCACCCCCAGAGTCCTGCGGGGCGTGCCGGGTCACGAAAAAATGATCGAAGCCTGCGAATATCTCATCGGCACTCCGGTGGGACAGAAGGTGGCAGTCATCGGCGGCGGCCTGACTGGCTCGGAGATTGCCTATGAGCTGGCCTTGCAGGGAAAAGAAGTGACCATCGTGGAGATGAAGGATGATTTGGTGTCCCAGAAGGGCGTGTGCCTTGCCAACAGCTCCTACCTGCGGGAGTGGTTCGCCCTGCACGAGGTACCGGTGTATCTAGAAACCACTTTGAAGGAAGTGAAGGACGGATGCATCATCTGCACCGGCAAGGATGGCGAAGTTACGATCACCTGTGACAGCGTCATCTGCTCGGCAGGCTATCTGCCCGCGCCCATTGCCAAGGAGGGCGGAAAGGTTCATCTGGTGGGCGACTGCCGGAAGGTGGGCAACCTGAGAAGTGTAATCTGGCGGGCCTATGAGGTCGCCATGGCAATCAAATAAGGAGGAAAACAATGAAGCTAACACAGGAACAACAGGAAATTCTGAATGGCAGCCGGGGCGAAACCATGGCAAAGGTCATGGAGACCCTGGTACGCTACGGTGAGCTTTACGACTCCGACACCATGATCCCCGTCACGGGAAAAAATAACCATCTGGTTACGTCCTTTGGCCTGAAGGCCCTGACCCCGGTGTATGAGCTGATGGATCAGCTCATCGCGGAGGGGGCCGTTTCCGGCACCAAATTCTCCGCCGACCCCCGGCCTCTGGACAAGAACGTACCCAGCAGCTTTTTGCAGAACATCATTTTCAACCACTTCATGTACAGCAAGCAGGACTTTTATGAGGATCAGCTACAAAAGCTGGGCCTGATGGAGAAGGACGCCTTCACCTGCACCTGCTACATGGACGAGGTGGGCAACATCCCGAAAAAGGGCGACATTTTGTCGTGGTCGGAATCCTCCGCCGTGGTCTACGCTAACTCGGTGCTGGCGGCCCGGTGCAACCGCAATTCCGGCATCATCGACCTGATGGGGGCCATCTGCGGCTTTGTGCCCCGGTTCGGCCTGCTGACCGACGAGGGCCGGAAGGCCAAGTGGATCGTGGAAGTGCACACCACCAAGAAGCCGGAGGCCCAGCTTCTCGGTTCTGCCATCGGCATGAAGGTCATGGAGGATGTGCCCTACATCAAGGGGCTGGATAAGTGGCTGGGGTCGCTGGATGACGATGCCAAAGCCTACCTCAAGGACATGGGCGCGGCTACCGCTTCCAACGGCGCGGTGGGCCTATACCATGTGGCGGGCATCACCCCGGAGGCTGTGGAGCAGGGCGAAGACCTGATTCTCCCCGACGCGCAGGTTTACGTCATTGACGACACAGAACTCCAGCGGGTGTATGAGTCTTACCCCGTGATCTGGAAGAACCGGGAGGCTACCCCCAAGCTATGCTTCATGGGCTGTCCCCACATGAGCCTGCACCAGCTTATCGACTGGACGGAGCGGGTGGAGCAGGGCCTGAAAGCTGCCGGGAACAAGAAGGTGGTCATTCCCACAGTGTTCACCGCCGCCCCCGCTGTCATTGAGAAGTTCAACGCCACCCCCTACGCTACCCGGCTGAAGGAAACCGGCGTCATTGTGTCCTACATCTGCCCGCTGATGTACATGAATAACCCTCTGAGCGGCAAAATTCCCGTTATCACCTCCAGCAACAAGCTGCGCACCTATACCAGCGCCCGCTATTACACCGATGACGAAATTCTGACCCAGATCACGAAGGGAGGCAACTGATATGAAGCAATTTATCGGACGTGTGGTTGCGAAGGGCACGGTCAGCGCCCCTGCGCTGGTGTCCCACGGAGGCCTGAACACCCTGGCCTCCTTCCAGAAGGCGCTGCAATTCGGCGACAAGAAGGCCACCTGCGGCGATCAGAACAACCCTGACCTTTACGGCAAGCAGATGGCTGGAAAGGCTCTGTGCCTGCCCAGAACCATCGGCTCCACCACCGGCGGACTGGTGCTGTACTGCGCCTGTTCCATGCACCGGCAGCCGGCCTGTATGCTGTTCTCCGAGCCAATCGACTCGCTGGCGGCGGCGGGTGCTATTTTGCAGGATGTGTGGCTCACTGATGTGTCCATGCCCGTCATTGACTGCCTTGGTGAGGAGTTCCTGAATTACGTCCAGGACGGAATGACCGTGACCGTAAAGGAAAACGGTCTGGTGGAAGTGGATTGATAAAAAGTCAAAGGGGCTGTAAAAAAGTCCCCCTGCAAGCGGTTAAAACACGGGCCTTTTATGTCGTGGGTTTGCGGGGACGCAGCAGAAAAAACACATCCACCGGCTTCGCCGGTGGATGTGTTTTTTCTGTGTACGTCGCGGCGCGCCCTTATTGAATGTCGATCCGCTCGTACAGCTCCGGGGGCGCTTCGCTGCTGTGGAGCAGCCGGGACATTGCCTCCACCATTCTGCTTTCGACGGCGGGATCCTGAATTGGGTTTTCTTCTCTCGGATCTGTTTGCAGATCGAACAGAAGATCGCCGTACTTCAGATGATCGTCATACATATAACAGGTGTTCTGCGGAGAGGACTCCGGGGTGGCGGGAATCTTCATGACGGGAGCGCCTTTGGTAAAGGAGAAGGCATCGGACAGCGTTCTGTCCGCCTCTTTCAGCTCCTTTAGGGAGAACATCTCAAACATATGCAGAGGCAGCAGCGTGTAATTATTCAGATGTCCCTCGCTCTTCATCCTGCCGGAACGCATATAGACATAGCGGCCGTCCGTGATATTCACGTGCTTCCCGAAATAGCCGAACAGGATGTAGTCATGGATTTTCTCGCCGCTGGCGACCACGGGCAGCATGGACTTCCCCTGCATGGTGCCGGGGGGCGTGATCCCAAAGAAATCCAGCAGGGTCGGCGCGATATCGATGGTCTGGCAGAGGGTATCGCAGCGGGTTCCGGCTTTCACGGTTCGCGGTTCCCATAGGAAAAACGGGGTATGCACGATCTCGTCATACATGGGCATATAATTTTTGCCGAAATAGCCGTGTTCGCCCAGCATATAGCCATGGTCGGTGTTGACGATTACCATGGTGTCCTTCCACATATCGTGCGCGTCCAGAAAATCCAGCAGCTTGCCCAAATAGGTATCCAGCATGGACAGTACGGCACGGTAATTGACCCGGGCCTGGTGAACCTTATCCTCGTCCCCCGGCTGAACCTGACCGTAATAGGGCCAGTCAAATTCCAGGGGCGCGTCCTCGTATAGCTGCTTGTATTTCTCCGGGACAAAATAGGGTTCGTGGGGATCGAAATATTCCAACTGGAGATACCAGTTGTCCGCGTCCACATTTTCCTTCAGGAACTTCATGCCGGCTTCAAAGGTTTTTACATGGGGGTGATCCTCTTCCCGGGGCATAGCCTCGCGGTTGACCGCATCCTGCCGCTTCAGATCTACATTATGCTGGAATCCCTGGGCTTTCCCGTGCCACGCGTCGCCCTCCTGACCCCGGATCATCTCGTAGGTGGTGAACCGGTTGTGGAAGGTCGAACCGCCGTCCTGCCAATAGTGGGCGTGGTCGGTGACCAGGTGGGTGTAGATGCCGTTCTGGGCCAGGATCTCCGGCGCGGAATCGTCAAAAGGCTCCAGCGGTCCCCAGCAGCGGTGCATGAAGTTATAGGAACCGGTATGCAGCTCCCGCCTTGCGGGGATGCAGGGCAGGCTCCCGACATAAAACTGGTCAAAAGTGACCATTTTGTCGGAAAGCCGCTTAAAATTCGGCGCGATGGTTTCCATGTCTCCATAGTTGGGGAGAAACAGACGGTTCAGGGAATCGTACATGATGGTGATTGCACGCATTTTGTATTACTCCTTCCTGCTTACCACCATTTGATTGCGTCTGTGACCTCGGTGCGCAGCGCAACGAAATCGGGAGAAGCAATGTCACGGGGACGTGGCAGTGTATTATTCACCGTGCGCTTGACGGTAGTAGGTTTGTTGGTCAGAATCATGATCCGGTTGCCAAGGTAGACGGCTTCCTCGATATTGTGGGTAATAAAGATAACCGTTGTTTTGGTCATCTCCCACAGCTTGATCAGCTCGTCCTCCAATTTGAATCGCAGTTCGATATCAAGCTGGCCGTATGGCTCGTCCATCAACAGCAGCTCCGGCTCGGTGGCGAAGGCCCGGGCGATGGAAACACGCTGGAGCATACTGGAGGAAAGCTGCTTGGGGTAATAGGATTTGTATTTTGTCAGGCCCACGATATCCAGGTATTTCGCCACCAGCTCATCCCGCCGCGCCTTCGGCACGTGCTTGATGTCCAGCCCGAAGGCGACGTTTTGCTCCACGGTCAGCCAGGGCATGGTGGAATCTCCCTGGAAGATGTACGCAATGTTGTTCGTTTTCGGATCGACCGGCTTTCCGTCCAGCAGAATCTGGCCGGAAGTAATGTCATAGATCTTCGTAAGGCTGTTCAGAAAAGTCGTTTTTCCGCAGCCGGTGGGCCCCACAACGCAGAGAAGATCCCCTTGGTAGACATCGAAGGATATGTTATCCAGCACCAGAAGGTCGCCGAATTTTTTCGTCAGATTTTTAACCTCCACTTTTACAGGAGGCGTTTGCTTCTGTTCACACATGGAATATCCTCCTTACAATGTGCTGTCCATGATACTGGTGATCTCTTTGCGCAGCTCCAGGAATTCGGGGGAGACATAATCCCGGGGACGGGGAAGATCGATGACAAATTCCTTCTTGACCGTTGCCGGGCAGTTGCTCAGCACGATGATCCTGTCGGCCAGGTAGAGCGCCTCCTCGATATTGTTGGTCACAAAGATGATTGTCCGCTTTTCCGTCTGCCAGATCCGCTGCAGCTCTTCCTGCATTAAATAGCGGGTCTGGGCGTCCAGCGCGCCGAAGGGCTCGTCCATCAGCATGACCTTAGGCTCAATGCAGTAAGCCCGGGCAATGCCCACACGCTGCTTCATGCCGCCGGAGAGCTTGCTGGGAAACGCGTCCTCAAAGCCCTGCAGGCCCACGAGGTCGATTTATTTCTGCGCCCGCTGCCGGCGCTCTTTCTTGGGGACGCCGGCCATCCGCAGGCCGTACTCCACGTTGCCCATGGTGGTCAGCCAGGGGAACAGGGAGATGTTCTGAAAGACCACGCCACGTTCAGGCCCAGGCCGCAGTACCGGGTTGCCGTTGACGGTGATCGTGCCGGTGGTTACAGGCTCCAGACCGGCCAGCATATTGATGATCGTACTTTTTCCGCACTGTCCGGGGCCAAACAGGGCGATGAACTCGTTTTCCTTTGCGGTAAAATGAAAGGAGCGCACAACTTCATGATCCCCGGTGGGCGTTTGAAAGGTTTTTCCTACGTTTTCACACGCGATCAGGTCCCGCTCTTGTTCCATCGACATAGCACATTCTCCACCTTTCTCATAATTACTGCCAGGAAAAATCCGACGATACCGATGGTGACGATGCCCACGAGTATCTGAACCATATCGTTGTTATTCATGCCGGAAACGATCATCCAGCCCAGGCCCTCAGAGGAGCGAACCATTTCCGCCGCCAGGACAGTGCCCCAGCTACTGGACAGCGCGACCTGCAGGCCCGCGAAAATGGGGGGAACGGAGGCGGGCAGCACAATGGTGAAGAAAATCTGCACACGGTTGGCGCCCAGCATCTCCGCGGCGCCGATCAGCGCGGGATCCACACTCTTCGCGCCGCTCCAGGCGTTCAGGGTCACATTGGAGAAGGAAGCTAGGAAAATCAGAAAGATCTTCGCGTCCTCACCGAGGCCCAGCCAGATGATGGAAATGGGGATCCAGGCAATGGGAGGGATGGGGCGGATGATCCGGAACAGGGGGCTGAAAATTGCCTCGATGGTTTTGCTCCAGCCCATGCCGAGGCCCAGGATCACGCCGATGACCGCACCGATGGCATAGCCAATCAGCACCCGCAGCAGACTGTAACCCACATGGACGATCAGCGTATGGCGGCCCACCTGCCCGCCCAGCAGGTACGCAAAGAAGGATTTGAACACAGGAATCGGGCCGGGCATTAGCTGCCCCAGCTCCGTGCCGTTGGTGCCGCAGTACCATAGCAGAAGAAATGCCGCAATGGAGACGGTGCCGCACAGAATATCAATGCCGCTTCCGGCCAGCTTTTTCTTTTTCACTTTGCATTCATCCCCTTCGCTACTCTGATTTCAATTTGGTGGAGGATCACATCCAGCACCAGACCAACCACGCCAATGCAGATCATGCCGACGATGATAATATCCGGGCGGGAAATGGAACGGGCCTGCTGGATCATGAAGCCAAGTCCCTCGCTGGAGGCCAGCAGCTCGGCGGCAACCAGTGCCGTCCAGCTCGTGCCCAGAGCGGTGCGCAGGCCGGTGAAGATCATGGGGGTGGCTGTGGGAATAGCGATTTTCCAGAGCTTTTGACCGTTGGAGGCACCGAATACATCGCCGACCCAAAGGTGCAATTCGCTGGTCTGCTGGATTCCGGTATAGGCGTTGACCGTGCAGGCGATCATGGAATTGAGGAAGATAACCATGGCCTTGGACACAATACCGATGCCGAACATCAGAATGAACAGAGGGATCCAGGCAATACCGGGGATCGGGCGAATCAGGTCAAAGAGGGGCCGGGCGAAGCGGTCGCACCATTTGCTCCAGGCCATGAAGATACCCAGAGGAACGCCGACCAGAGCGCCCAGTCCATAGCCCAGCAGACAGACCTTCAGACTGGCCATCAGGTGGACAGGAAGGGTAGCACCGTCGGGGGCTTTGGTTGTCAGCTTCTTGATGAAGGTCTGCACGCATTTTACTGGGCCGGGAAACACAGCGCTTTTCGTTAAGTGCAGCACATCACAGCACACATACCAGACCAAAAGAACCGCCAACACGGACAGGCAAGAAAGAAATATGTATTTGTACTTTTTTAGAAATCCTTTCATATTGATCCCTGCTTTCTCAGATAAATGAATGCCTGCCGCCGGAAAGCAACAGGCATTGCTGGCAGTTGATTATTCGGCGTTCTTTGCGTCGTGATAGGCGATGGCACGTTCAATAAAGGAATGATCCATGGAGGCTTCGATGTTGGGGTAATCGTCTGCCTCGATCATGCCCTGATCCACGAAGAACGCGCCGATGTTGATCATGGTCGCGCCGAATTCGTAGACATCTTCGCGGAGCATATCCCAGGTGAAATAGGACTGGTTCGCGATTTCGGAGGCCATGTCATCTTCCGTGTAAGTGGTGCCCTCGGAAGCGTAGATCCGCATACCGTATTCCGCGCGCAGCGTATCATCGGTTGCCAGAATGTCCATGGCGGTGTAGAGGCAATCCAGCAGAGCGACCAGATCATCGCCTCTGGTTTCGGCTACTTCATTCTGAACGGAGATGGTATCCACCAGGGGAGCGCCCATAACGTCGTACAGGTCGGCGACCTTCACGTAATTGGGATCAGCGGCCAACTGGCTGGTGTAGGGAGGCGTGGTGGCCAGCAGATCGCCCTGACCGGTGATAAAGGCTTCATAGGCCTGGGCGTATTCCATGGAAACCATGCTGAAATCATCGGAGGTCAGACCGAAGGCCTTGACATAGGAAATAGCGTTATAGTGGGCGGCGGTAGACAGGGGGCCCAGGATGGAGCAGCCCTTCACAGTTTCGGCGCTGCCGATGATGTTGCCGGAGTAGACGCCGGCCTTCGCAATGTCACTGTCCGCACGGGCGTAGATCGCCTGACCGTTGACCGTGATGGTGCCATCGCCGATGTAGGTATACATACCGGTTGCCAGAGCGTACACGGTGGCCATGCCGGAAACGGCTACATCCAGTTCACCGGCTGCCATGGCTTCGTTGATGGGCGCGCCGGAAGCGAAGGTAACGATTTCTACATCCAAACCGGCATCCTCAAACAGTCCCAGTTCCTGAGCAACATACACATACAGGCCCGCAGCCTTTGCCTGGGTGCCGATGACCAGCTTTTTGCCGGACAGGTTCAGGGCGGTGGGATCATTCGCGGTGCCGTCCGTGGCAACTGCTTCGCCATTGGTTTCATTGGGGGTAGTGGCGTTGTTGCCGGAAGATGTGCCGCTGCCGCAAGCAGCCATTGACAGAATCATAGCGGCAGCCAGAAGAAGTGCAAACAGTTTTTTCATTTGATTTCCCTCCATTTTTTTGAATGAATACGTATTCAAAACTGTCGAAACGAAAACCACGTTTCACAACGCAGTAATGAATACGTATTCAAACTTTCGTAGTAATAGTATCATCTTGCTGCTTATTTGTCAACGGGCTTTCGCCAAAATTGTATAAACAAACAGAAAATATGGGGCAAAATTAGTCAATTTGCTGCTTACAGGAATCGGGAAGGGGCAGCGTAGTATCCCGAATAATCAATTTGGGCGGGAACAGCATATGGGTACGGTTTTCCTCTCCCCGTTCGATCATTCCCCGCAGTTCCCGGCAGGCCTCGGCCACCATCCCCTCGGCGGAAATGTGAATGACCGACAATGCCGGCTTTGTGGCGCTGGAAAGCGGAATATCATCCCAGCTCAGAAGCTGTGTCTGCTGGGGGACAGGGATTTGGAGCTGGCGCAGCGCCTCCCGAACGCCCAGCGCCACCACGTCGCAGTGGGTCAGCAAAAAGACCTTCCGGCTTTGAAACAAAGCGGCGTGATCCATGATAAACTGGTACGCTTCCTTAGTGGACAGGTCGCAGGTAAGGATATGGTCATCCGGAAGCGTCTGGCCGCGGGAAGCCAGCCCCTGACGGAGGGCGTCTACGCGGGTTTTAATTTCGTTTTTTTCCTCCTGGAGGTTCAAGGACAGGTAGTAAGGCGCGTAGTCCGGAAAAGCGCCCATATATTCTCCCGCCATCTGCCCGGCATAGGTGCTGTCGCTGATAAAATAGCTGAGAAAGTCCGCGTTGTGAACGACGTGCATCATGCAGACGCATGGGATCTTGTGTTCTGTCAGAAGCTGTTTTTCCCGGGGAAGCAGGCCGCCTGACCGCATCAGAATCACGCCGTCCACCTTCCGACAGCGAATGATCCGCTCCAGGACAGAGATCCCGTTGCTGTTATTGCAGTCATTGATGGGCATAATGTCATAGTTGTACCGGTCCAGTTCTTTCTGTATCAGGTCGAACAGGTGGGCGATCATCAGATTGGTTCCCATGCCTACAAAGTGCGTCGGGAAAATAATGCCGATGGTGCCGGTCCGGTTGGTTTTCAGGCCTCGGGCCTGACTGTTCAGGACAAACCCGTATTCTACCGCTTTCTGCCGGATCATTCTCTTTTTTTCCTCCGGCACCAGGTCGCTGTCATTCATGGCGCGGGATATGGTGGATTGGGATACGCCCAGGAGTTTGGCAAATTCTTTAGAAGTAAGCATGGTATCTTCCTTCCCCAATGGCTTTTTCCTTATTATATCATATTTTTGAAATTTGCAAAGGAAAATACTACCGGTTCTCCTTTTTTTGGGGGAGCCGTTTTTCCTGTTTGACGTTTCGGCGCCCATGGAGTATAATGGCGCTGATACGAATATCCAACAAGAAAGCAACAGGAGGGATCCCATGCGGTCTGTTCATCTGCTGATAAAACCCGCCAGCGGAATGTGCAATATGCGCTGCCAGTACTGCTTTTATGCGGACGAGACCAGCAAACGCGAGACGCCCAATTACGGCATTATGTCCCGGCAGACCATTTCGGCTGTTTTGGAACACGCCCTGGAAGCGGCGGACGCAGAATGCACTATCGCGTTTCAGGGAGGCGAGCCCACATTAGCGGGACTGGATTTTTTCCGGTTTGCCGTAGCGGAGGCGAAGGAGAAAAACCGGAATTACGCCCGGCTGCATTTTGCCATACAGACCAATGGACTGGCGATTGATGATGATTGGGCGGCTTTTTTCGCGGAGAATCATTTCCTGGTGGGGGTGTCCCTGGACGGAACAAAAGAAGTCCACGACTGCAACCGGATCGACGCGGCGAGGAAGGGAACCTTTGGCCGGGTGGTTCATGCCATTGAGATTATGGAGCGGCATGGGGTGGACTACAATATCCTCACGGTCATTACAAAAAACACGGTGCGAAGCTACCGGGCGATCCATAGCTTTTTCAAAAAGAAAGGGTTCCGCTATCAGCAGTTTATTCCCTGCCTGGACCCGCTGGAAGAGGAGCGGGGCGGGAAAAACTGGTCGCTGACGCCGGAATTGTTCGAGAAGCACTTAAAGCAGTCCTTTGACCTGTGGTACGAGGAGGCCATGGCGGGGGGCAAGCAGTACCACCGGTATTTTGACAATCTGCTGTGTATGCTCGATGGACAGCCGCCGGAGGCCTGCGGCATGGCGGGCAGATGCGGGCTGCAGTATGTGGTAGAGGCGGACGGCAGTACCTACCCCTGTGATTTTTATATGCTGGATGCCTACCGGATCGGAAACCTGGCGGAGGATACCATCGAGGCGGTGGATGCCCGGCGAAAGGAAATCGGATTTATCGAGCAGAGCCTGCCGGTGCCGGAGGATTGCGGAGCGTGCCGGTGGTATGCCCTTTGCCGGGGAGGCTGCCGCCGGGACAGGGACTATTTTGAAAACGGCATCGGCCGAAACTATTATTGCGCCGCTTACCGGGCGTTTTTTGAATACGCCTATCCCCGCTTGGTGCAGCTTTACCGGTTTATGACCATGCCGGGAAGGATCTGATAGGAACCTTCGATGAAATCCACCTTTCATCAAAGAAACTCCGACTGACAGCGCGGCGGCCGGGAAAATAATCAAAACGGGAGAAACCGCATATGCGAGTTCTCCCGTCATTTTTTATTCAATCCCGGCGGAGAAGGCGTTCTGCCTGTTTTGCAGCCTCCCCATACTCCGGGATGCTGGAAATGCCGCCGGGTTTTGTGGTGGAAAGCCCCGCACTGGCGCAGGCAAAGGCAACCGCCTCCCGCAGTTCGGGTTCCGTCAGGGCCTCCGGCGCTTTCCTGGATTGCAGCAGCTTCCATAGGGCGCTGCCGCCGAAAATATCCCCGCCCCCGGTGGTATCAACGCCCCGGATGCCCGGCAGGCTGGGCACATGGCCGCAGGCGTTTCGGTTTTGGAAATAGCATCCGTCCGCGCCGCAGGTGGCAAATACCAGCTTCACACCGTAGTGCTCCAGAATGTGCGCGGCCCCTTCTTTTACACCCAGGCCAAAGAGAAATTCCACTTCCTCGTTACTGATTTTTACGATATCCGCCTGGCGCAGTCCCCAGAGAAGCTGCTGCTTTGCGTCTTCCATGCTACGCCACAAGGGCTTCGGAGGTTGGGGTCATAGGTAATCAGTTTGCCCTTGGACTTGGCATAGGCCACCGCCTGATAGGTCGCGGAGCGGGCAGGCTCGTCCGTCAGGCTCAGAGTGCCGAAGCGGAACACCTTTGCTTCGTCGATCAGGCTCAGATCCAGATCCTCAAACCGAAGCTGGGTGTCCGCGCCGGGTTTCCGGGCGAAGGAGAACTCCCGGTTCCCTGTGCCGTCCAGCGTCACAAAGGCCAGGGTGGTAAAAACCCCGTCATCCGCGAGAATGCTGCGGGTTTCGATTCCCGCACTGTCCAGGGTGGGGTAGCCGTCTCCATCCACGCTCTGGCAGGTAAAATCAATGAGCAGTTCGCCTAACGCGACAGATCATGGTGTTTTCTCCACCTGTGTGTCTGTGATGGTGATGGACCAGGTAATTTCGAAGCGCCTGCCCGGCGCCAACTGGATCAGATCGCTCTTGCGGCTGAAGTCCTCGATCATATTCTCCCGGCCGGGCAGAGAGGTCCAAGGCTCGATGCACACAAAGGGCGCGTCCGTCTTTGGCGTGTGCCAGATGCCAAGATAGGGCATCTGGGGGTAGGAGACTGTTACGACGCAGCCGGATATCTGAGATTGAAGGGTCACTTCCTTTGCCATATTTTGCAGGATAATGACCCGGTTCTCAAATAAGCTATGGCGCAGCGGCAGAAAACGGCCCGCTTCTAAGGGAAAGCGCTCCACCCTGCCGCTCAATAAGGGGCCGGCGACAGTGCCGATCCGATCTGGCTGGCATCTTTGGGAAAAGACCAGCGTATAGTCCTCAAACTCTTCGCCCTCTGCCCAGGGCACCCGAAAGCCGGGATGACCGCCGATGGCAAAGGGCATGACCTGGCTGCCCCGGTTTTGAACGGCATAGGTGATCTCCACGCTGCTGCCCCGGAGACGGTAGGTAATCTTCAGGGAAAAGGGAAATGGATACCGGGCGGCAGTTTCGGGACTGTCGGATAGGGAGAGAACCGCCCCGTCATCCTGATACGTGGTCACGGAAAACATGGATTCCGCAGCAAACCCATGGATACCTATGGAGTATTCCGCATCCCGGAACCGGTAGCGGTCTTGGAAAAGCCGCCCGATACATGGGAATAAGACCGGTGAACGGTCATTCCAGTAGGCAGGATCGCCCTGCCAGAGGTATTGCCTGCCGCTGGGGCCGAATAATTCCATCATTTGGGCGCCCAGGGTGTCTACCGTGAGTCGGAGATGTTCGTTATGAAGATAAATCAGCATATCTTTTTACTTCGCAGAGGGATACTCATTGCACAGCAGGCGATAGGGCGGCTCGTCCTCCTCGATCTCTGGGAAGCGGCCCACCGGCGGGTTGAAACGGTTGTCGGTGTTGTCATCGTTGCACTGGCTGACTTCCCCCAGCAGCACAGGGCCTGTGCCCGGTTCCACCTCGAAATCATGGTACATATATTGCTGAATGTGGATGCTCTCACCGGAGGTCAGCCTCACCTGGGTTCCGGCGGGAACGGTGTAGGTGCGGCCATCGCAGTGGACGGTGACATCGGACTCCCGGTCGATGGACTCATCCGGCAGGCTGTTGTACACCCGGATCAGGATATTTCCGCCGCCTCGGTTGATGATATCCTCGGTCTTGTACCAGTGGAAATGGTTGGGGGAATACTGGCCCTCTTTCATGTACAGCAGCTTCTCGGCGTAAACCTTGGGGTACTTGTCCGCCATGGCACGGTTGCCGTTACGGATGGTGATGAGTGACATTCCAACCTTATTGAAATCTCCCAGGCCGTAGTCCGTAATGTCCCAACCCAGCATACAGTCGCGCACCTCGTCATACTCGTGGCCGATATCTTGCCACTGCTCCGGGGTAAAATGGCAGAAGGGCGGCAGATAGCAATGCTCCTTCTTGCACATGGCTTCCAGCTCTTTCAGAGCTTTGTTGATTTCCGATCGTTTCATGGTAGTCGCTCCTTTCAGTTTCACGGTTTTGCTTCTATTATCTGCCTCCGGGACGTTCAAGACAAGCGGGGATCTTTTGAAAAAATATTGTAATATTGCGATTTCTGTGCTATTATTTTGAAAAACAATTCCCTGGCGGAAGGAGGAAGCGGTGTGCGGTGTGTCTATTATGGGGACGATCTGCCCAATGGATTTGAGGAAAAGATTCCGTTTTCGCCGGAAAAACCCTACACGATCAGCATAAAGCGCTTTCAGGTGGAGGATGTGGTTCCGCTGCATTACGCCGAAACGCTGGAGATCCTGCTGTGCGACGAATTATGTGGTGAAATTTTGATCGATGCAACCCGGTTCCAGCTGGAGGAGAAGCAGCTCGTGGTGATCCCGCCCTATACGGTCCATTCCACCAATGTCCAGCCCGGGGGTGGCACCATGTATGTGGTCAAGGTATCCCTGCGGGAGCTGCGCCGCTATATCGATGTGGAGAACTATCTGGCGGCCTGCGGCTGCGGGATTAGCCAGCTCCAGTACCGCTGCGGCGCGTACACGGCGGTGTATGCCATTGTGGAGAAACTGATCGAACGGGACGGGGAACTGGGGGACTGCCTTCCACTGCTGCTGGAACTGTTTCGGGTGTTGTCCAAGTATGTGGATACCCAGCGGGAGACTGCCTCCCTCCATGGCCAGTTCCGGGTGTCCAGCTTACAGAAGCTGATCCACTGGACCAACCAGAATTATGCCCGGAAAATTTCCATTGACGAGGTGGCCCAAAGAACGGGATACAGCAAGTATCACTTTTGCAGCCGGTTCAAATCCCTGACCGGGATCACCTACATGAATTATCTGAACAGCGTCCGGGTGTCCCACGCCTGCCTGATGTTGCAAAATGGGGAATCTGTTCAGGCGGTAGGCCGGAGCGTGGGCTTCGAAAACAGCTCCTATTTCACCCAGGTTTTTAAGCGGATTCAGCATATGACGCCCCATGAATATGCCTGCCGGCAGAAGAAAGCCAGGGCCGGACAGGAAACGATTGCCGCAGCCGTATGCGGCGTTATGGAGCTATGATAGGAACTTGCTCAAAAGGAGAGGGCTGGTGCCCGCATCGGCCCCAAGGCCTCTGCAAAATTCGCCTGTTGATACATTTCAGGGCACTCCCACGGGAGTGCCCTTAGACTATCAAAAAAGTAATCCCGTAGGGGCTGATGCCCACATCAGCCCTTTCCAGATGTTTAGAATTCGCCGAAAACGATCTAAGGCAACACCGCACAATTGCATCTGCGGATCTCAGCGGATCTTTTGCGGCATTTCCTCAATTCTGTTATGCAATGACATCCGTCAAGAGGTAACATCTCACAAATAAGTGGATAGCGACCTGTGAAAAATGCTGAGGGCATCTGGGAAGAGTCAGAGGACAGATTCCCGGCATATAGCCATTCTGTTATACGTGGATTGGTTACCGATAGGCTAATGACTTCGCCGTGAGCTCTGCAATCTAAAATCGGGGATTGGTTGCCCCATAGAGTTTTGACAGATAGCCGAATTAGCCATGTCCCGACTCCTCGCAGATGGCCTCAGTTGGAATATGAAATTAGATGCTTTTAGATTCCGAGCCGGAGCCAAGGCAGCTACCGCGAAGCGGCTCCGCCCTTGACAGCCAGCCGGAGAAAAATGCTAAGAGGGAAATGCGGTGAATGGAAAATGTTTGGATATGCTTTTGAGTTCGTCGCCGGTAAATCCATACCAGCATTTTTCGGAGCGCTGTCAAGGGTAGCGGAAGGTTTTGAAAACGTTCAGGCGATGCGTCCGTTTATCATTCCCCAGAGAAAGCATGCCAGTTCACGGGCAACGGCAGTTTTGGCGACATTGGCGGATTTTCTGCTGTTAAGGGTCAGGCGAAGATACTTCCCGCGAAGTCGTTCACAGCCCCTGTCGGCATAGGCAATGGAATCACCCATGATGAATGCGTTTCGCCGATTCTCGGAAGTTAGCGGCGCGATGGTGTCGCTGATGATCCTGGAGGCAAGCAGAGTGGTAAAGCGTTTCCAGTCAATATGGGTGGAGTTTTTCAGACGGTAAACCGTGTCCTTCCGGAATTCCGGCGCCTTTTCCGTTTCCGACTGCATATCCAGGAACATACTGCGGTTTCGGAAGACAAGGCAAAACAGGTACTGTATCAGCGTAACGACAGAAAACCCCTGCTCTTTGTAAGCGTTGCACTTCTTCAGGATGCTACTGACCTAATACCGCCTGAAAAATTTCTGGATTTTGGAAGAAAAACGCTTTTCATTTTCAACATCAAATGCTATACTGTTCATAGTGTAGACCTCTTATATGTGTTTGGTTTTTTGTAGCGATTACATTATACCATACATTGGGTCTGTACTGCTTTTTTATTTCGCATTTTCGATTAAAAAGTTCGGATTCCTAGGGGTGCGAAGTTCGAGATATTATCTAAAAACGGGAAATACATTATAGAACACAAACACAAAGAAGTTCCACATTCCCACCTGCCGGAGCGTCAAACAGATGAAGGATAAGAATAAAAAAGACTTCTGCGGCTCCCGTGAGGAAGTGATTGCCAAGGGATATAGCCCGTGCAAGAATTGTAATCCATAAGCAAGCTATTTTGCAGGCTGATTCTTCTGCTCTACTTCCGACTGTGTACGATTATCCCTTTCACCAATTCTATCCATATCAAAGAACACCTCCGTATTGTGGAGTGCCTTCTGATACTCCCGCATTTCTTCTCTAGCGAGCCTGTACTGCGCGTACAGGCTCTTTTTCTGCTCCAGAACAGTGGCATACTCCTCCGACAATTCCTTGACCTTTGGCAGCTTGGATACGCCCATTTTCTGGAAGGCATCCTTTGCCGCTTTATGGAGGGTGATTTCCTCCCGGTGGGCTTCAAAGAACGCTTTGCTGTAGCCAGCCTTTCGGTACTGGACATAGGCCTCGCGGGTTTTGGCATAGTTGATGATGTGCTTCTTCAAAGCGGCGATTTCTACCAGCCGTTGTTCGGCGGATTTCAGCTCTTTGTCAATTCGGTCGAAGTCTGCGGAAGTGGTGCTTGCTTTCTCACGCAGCTCATCCATGGAGTTAATGCCATGCTCTTTGAGAAAGATTCGGGTCTTCGCCATCTGCTTAAGATTGTAATTGGTTGCCCACCGCTGATATCCGGGGCCTTTTGCCCGAATTTTATCATCAATGACAAGCAGAAGATTGAATGCCCGTTCCTCTTTTGCCAAGGGAGATTTGATTCTGGTACGATGCTTTTTCTCACCCGCAATGACAGCCTGAATATCTTCTTCGGAATACCCTTCGCCCAGAGAATGGAACCGAACAAAACGCTGCTGGTCTTTTGTCCGGCAATGATTTCATAACCGCCTTCCGGTCGGGGACGGGCGATTGCAGGGGCCAGAACTCCGAATTGCGAGATACTCTCTACCGTGCGCTGCATGGCTTCATCATCCAGCACACGGAAAGGATGATCTTTGAATGGGAATAACTCAGAAATCGGTATTTCCTGTACTTGCTCACTCTGTTTTGCCATTGGGCTGCACCTCCTTTTGTGGGAACAAAATTTGCTTTGCAAGAACCCGTTTCCCACTGCTGATGGATTTTCGACGGTCTGCACCCTGAAGCAGAATAGGAGTACACATCTCCAGAACGCGGCTGTAAATCCGGGCGTGGGCAACATCCTGAACGCTTCGCATCTGCCGTGGAGTCAGGTTTGTAGTGATGATGAGAGGCAGATTGGCTTTGTATCGCTCGTCAACCACCGAGTATACCTGTTCCAGGGCGAACTCTGAATTCCGTTCTACACCGAGGTCATCAATAATCAGCAGATCCACTTTGCCAAAGTCCGAAATGAATTGGCTTCGCTCTTTGACTTGAAGATCGCTCAGCTTGTTCAGAATCCTTGTGAAATTGGTCATCATAACAGATACACCCTGATCCAGAAGCCCGTTCGCGATACAGGCAGCAAGAAAGGACTTGCCTGTTCCCACATCACCCCAAAACAAAAGGCCAAGGTTTTCTGCCTTGACCTGCTGCCAGTTATTCACATAGCGCTTTCCCATCTGGACATAGGGGGTATCCTCTGCCACCCGAAAGTTCCAGTCCAGCAGATGCATGTCCTGAATGCCTTTTTGCCGGAGTTCTGCAATCTCCATCAGGCGTTGCAGGCTGCGCTATTCTTGCTCCAACATGTTTAATCATTCCTTACAAACTCTCATTGCCATCATAGGTATACATGCCATGATGGTAGTCAATATTCCTCTGTGCGTCCTTCCGCGCCCAGCTGCGAATGGTCGCCAGATGGTTCTTGTAGTTCTTGCCGCAGGAGGCCATGTACTCGGAAAGGCGGTCAATGCGAGCAGCATAATCCCCAGGAAACTGTTCTCGCAGGGATTGAAACTCCGCATCTGACAGAAGCATATTTCGATACAGGCCATAACGATGGCGGGGAGAGCCATTCTCTCTTTCTATTTGTTCATCTGTATTTTTTATATCTGTCCTTTCTTGTTCTGTATTTCTTTGTGAGGGCTTTTCCTCCGCAGGTTTTTCCTGCACAGGAGTATCCTGCATAGGCTTCTCCCGCACAGGAATACCCTGCACTGGATAATCCAGAACTGGTTTCTCCAAAACAGGCTTTTCCAGTTTAGGCAAATCCTGTTCTGGAGTTGCCGGAACTGGTCTGACATGACGCGGGATTTCATAGATGACATATTCGCTGTCGCCCAGCCGACCTCGCTCATTTCTGTAACGATGCCTCTCCAGATATCCGGCAGCTTCCAGCTCCTTCAGCCCGGACAGGATACCATCTTTGCCCTCTTTGGCGATGGCAGCAAGACCGCTCACAGAGTAACTCCAATCCTTTGGAAGACTCAGGAACATAGACAGGATTCCTTTGGCCTTGAATGAAATCGTGCTGTCTCTGAGGTGGTAATTGCTCATGGTGGTATAGTTGGCGTTCTTTTCTACACGGAAAACAGGGATAGGCAGCACCTTCTTCCTACACAGCGGCAATCTGGCATCTATGCAGACTCGCGGATGCGGCTGGCAAGGCGCATGAACAGGAGCTTACCGTTGGGGGTAATCAGGGTGTGGTGGGCAATCTGCCCGTACCCATAGTAGAAGTCCTTCACGATGAACAGACCCTCGTTGGACTTTTTGGCGTAAGGCATCAGGTAGCCCTTGGCAGTCCGGTACAGGTACTTGTTCTTCAGCAACCATGCGACAAACTGCCGTTCGGGCACCTGAATCTCCTTGGCGGTGGTCCGAATGTTGGTGCAGTCCTCGGCGGTGATAAAGGAGTCGAAATACTCCACCTTGGGCTTTGCAGCCTTCGCTTCACTTTCCAGCCGCATCCGCTGGCCACGCTCCTTCAGCATGTCAGAAGTAACCTTGTAAATGATGTCAGGCTCGTTCATCAGTTCATTCAGGAGATTGTCGGTCATGTAGCCGCCGGTCTTGCGAATACAGGGCAGGACTTCTTCAAAGACCCAGTGCTCGAACTTTTCAGCAGAGGGGAGCTTGCTGTGGATGATCAGCCGGTACAGATCTCCTTCGGGAATGTAGGACAGGCTCTGGACACCGCCCGGAGTAAGGGTGTCACGTTTCGCGACACCCTTGCAATGCCGCTGCAACGCAGCTCTGGGGTTGGAGTAGCCGAGTGCAACTGCCGCATCATTGGCACAGAAGAGATACTTGTCGCCCTCCCGCAAAATCCGCATCTGACCAAATTCGGGGTTGTCAAACACTTCGAGGCTCAGGTTTTCGTTTTCGCTTATTTTCATCCTTTCTTTTCGAGGCTGTTTCGGTGGCCCGATCACCTTGAGATGATTTGTTTTTCCGGAGAAAAACAAAAAGAGCGGTTACCAACCGCCGAAAAACTTCGGAAGTTCATAACCGCTCTATGTATGTATATTCAGTTTGCCACTGCTTTGGTGGAAGATTGCAAGATTGCGCTGACTTCTTTACCCTGGGCACATTGCAATCTTGATAGAGAAAAAGATGAAATCCACTCTTGTGGAACAGAACCATCTGAGAAATTATAATGTTGCGTGCCCCCATTGAAATAGCCGGGATCGTGGTGATCCCGGCCTCCAATACATATGAAATTGGTTAGCTCGTGAAGGTTGCCTCAAGAAAGGACAGTGCTTTGAGTGCCCGCTCCGAACAGAGGGACAGGCTGCACACATTCTGACAGGTGTGCTGAATGATATCCACATTCTCAAAGCCGTCCAGTACGCTCTGCCCGTCTTCAATAGAAACAAGGTGCTCCAGGTTGAGCTGGTATATACTGACAACGCCAATGCCTACCTTCTTATGTGCCTGCTGCTTCGCATCTTCAAATGTGGTGGATACACGAAGCGAGTTTTTCCGGAAATCGAAGTTCGGGGTTTTGATGACATGATCACTGCCAAGATAGACTACCATGCTTTCCATCTGAAATACCTCCTGAACACAAACATGGAGCATTGTATCAGTTTCCGCATGGAGAATCAATAGGCAGGATTCATAAAAACCGTGTCTTAAATTCTACTTGACAACAGGGTTGGTATGCCATACAGGCCAACGCAGCCGACATGATTTCCGCCCCCTGATATCTCGGATTCAGCCAGTCCGAGAGTGCTTCTTGAGGCAAAATGACAGGCATCCGGTCGTGGATCATGGCAATGTCTTCAGACGGTGAGCGAGTGAGAATCGTGAATACAGCCTATTGCCCTCGAAGCGATAGATACCAGCCAACAACATCCCCTTGGATTCTTTTGGCGCGATTGCATACTTGGTCTTCCCAGTCTCAGTCTTTTGCCATTCAAAATAGTGAGCCGCAGGAATCGCGCAGCGTCTGTGCTCCATTCCGTCTGCGAAGATGGCCTTTTGTGCGGCGGTCTCGCTGTGGGCATTGAACAGCAGCTTTCCATTGGGAAGGTGGTATCTCCACAGCATCCCAAAGGGCTGTGGCGTCAGCTCCCGATTGCTGGCAATCACCGCAGCCACATCTCCGGGACTAACCTCGCCGGGTTTGACGGTCACATTTCTGCTTTCCAGATTCTCTATGACTTTACGGAGCATGGCGATTCCGCTGTCCTCGGGAACATAGAATCTGCCGCACATAAAACCACCTCCGGGTCAGTATCGTAAAGCAAAAAGGACCGGTCACCCAACCGCCCCAACGCTACCATCATAGCACAGCACAGTATCAGCGTCAACAGAAACTCGCCAGGAAGTTGTGATTTCTCCCGGTTGTACAGAAATTGCAGTAATATTTTATCACATATTCCGTCTTGTAATCCGGCTCTTTTCATAGTATCATGTAGGTACAGAAAAGGAGTGAGTCCGATGATCATGTAACTCCCGGATACCTGAGGAAGGATATCCAATCTGTAGAAAGCGAGGTCAAATCGATGATGCTAGATACCAAGAGTGAATAACAACCCTCAGTATTGGAAAGGCGATACTGAGGGTTGTTTTTAGCCTATTAGCACATCGTATATCCTGGAAAAGGGTTTGGTTATTGCCGATTTGCTCCGCAGCAAGGGCGGCTATCCAGCGCCTCATGAAACGCTCCTTTCGGCAAAAATGGCGGGTGGGCAGTATAAACTGCGCCACCCGCCGTTGTTACGACTGAATTTGTTATCCTTTGATACCACCGGTCTGCAAGCCGGAAACGAAATATTTCTGGCAGCAGATGAAGATGATGAGCACGGGGAGCAGGCTCGCCACGGACATAGCAAAGACGTAGCCCCACTGGGTGAACTGATGCTGGCCGAAAAAGCCTGAGATGGCGATGGGCAGCGTGCGCTTCTGGGTGTCGTTCAGAACCGTCAGCGCCCACGGGAATTCTTCCCACGCCGTCAGAAAATTGAAAATGCTGACGGATGCGATGGCCGGGCTGGCCAGCGGGCAGATAACCTTGAAGAACACAGTGAAAACGCTGCCGCCGTCCATGTAGACGGCCTCGTCGAATTCTCTCGGAATGCTCTCAATGTAGCCCTTGATCATAAACGTGGAAAACGGAATGACCCAGGCCACATAGAACGGCACCAGCCCCAGCAGCTTGTTCGTGAGCTTGAAGAACGAGGCGAGCTGATACTGCGTAATGATGAGCGTCGTGCCTGGGATGATCATCGTGCCGATGACAAGCGCAAAGAGCGCCCTTCTGCCGGGGAAGCGGAAGCGCGCCAGACAGAAGGCCAGCGCCGACGAGACGAAGGCCGCGATCACGACGGTCAGCATGGCGACAATCGCGCTGTTCAGAAAATTGACGTAGAACTTTTCCTGGCTGAAGATGTACACATAATTTTCCAGCGTAACGGTATCGAGCGCGGGAAAAAACTTCGGCGGGAACTCATAGAGCGCACCGTTTGGCTTCAGGGACGTGCTGATCATATAGATCATCGGCATGACCGACACCGCGCCGCCCAGCAGCAGAAGCACATAGCGCAGGATATTGGACGGAAGCTCCCGTTTTTTCAGTGTATGCATGGCAGTCCCTCCTACGAATTGGCCGCGTCCTTCTGCTTCATGGCCTTGAATTGCAGAATGGCGAGGAAAATGAGCGTCACGGCAACGACGAACGACAGCGCGGCCGCGTAGCCGAAGGAGCCGGTGTTGAACGCTTTGTAATACATCCATGTGAGAACCGTCTCCGTCTGGTGCATCGGCTTGCCGCCGGTGATCATCTTTATGGACGTAAAGACGTTGAAGCCGCCGATGGTCAGCATGACAAGCGCAAAGAGGATCGTCGGCTTGATGCTGGGCAGCGTCACATAGAAGAACTTCTGGAACGCGCCGCAGCCGTCGATCCCGGCCGATTCATACAGCTCCTGGGGAACGCTTTGCAGCGCGGCCAGAAATACGACCAGATTCCATCCGACAC
>ERZ1026868.501-NODE-501-length-24910-cov-5.682680_pt1 | contig 24910 bp, 20 predicted proteins | sample MGYA00380164_ERZ1026868 | MGnify/ENA primary metagenome ERZ1026868 (study PRJEB33269, sample SAMEA4719800) | human gut metagenome | biome: human-associated habitat; feature: organic feature; material: feces | place: Cameroon | collected 2013-10 ... | reverse complement strand
CGACGACGGCCCCTCCGTAGGTACTACGGACAAGGTGCTGGATGTTTTAAAAGAAAATGATATTGTGGCAAGCTTCTTTTTAATCGGACAGAAGATTACGGAGGAGTCGGCCTATCTGGTGAAACGTGCCTACGATATGGGCTGCACCATGGAAAATCACTCTAAGACCCATCCGGGCATGACGGGGCTTTCGGATGAGGAGATTTTAGAGGAAATTTCCTATACAACGAATAAAATAGAGGAAATCACGGGAGAAAAGCCCGCTTTTTTCCGTCCGCCTTATATCGACTGTGACCAGAGACTGTTCGATCTGGTGGATCTGGGCTTTATCTGCGGCTACGGCTGTGAGGACTGGCTGCCGGAGGTCAGCACCGAAGAAAGAACCCACCGTATTTTAGAGCAGGCGCATCCCGGTTTCATTATTCTGGTGCACGACATGGAGGGGAATACCCGGACCGTCGAAGCCATAAAGAAAATAATCCCCGCCCTCAAAGCGCAGGGATATGAATTCGTAACCATCCGGGACCTGTTTGCAAAGAGCGGAAAGATACCGGAAAGAAACACATTGTATATGGAAGTAACACCTTAAAGATTGACAAAAATGCACAAAAACTCCCCTTGTTTATTTGTGAAAATGTGAGAATTGCATAAGGAGTGTTGACATGGCATTGGCAAAAGAGTATAGTGAACTTATCAAATGAATGAAATGTTTGACAGGTTGTTACTTTAAGTAGGCAAAACTGTATTGTGCTTGTAGATGAATTGGATTTATGGGTATGATGCAGTTATTTTTTTACAGAGGTTTATGTTTTATGAAAGTGCTTAACGTAATTAACAATAACGTTGTCAGTTCATTAGATGAGAAAAACCGCGAAATAGTTGTTATGGGAAAGGGGATCGGCTTTCATAAAAAGCCCGGTGAAGAAATAGCGGATGCCCAGGTGGAAAAGGTGTTCCGGCTGCCCGATGAAACGCATGACCGGTTTATGAAGCTTGTACAGGATATTTCCTACACCCATATGAAGCTGGCCAGTGACATCATTGATTACGCCTGTGAACATGTAGGCAGGAAGCTTCGCAAGAGCATCTACGTGACACTGACCGACCATCTGGATTTTGCTATCCAGAGAGAAAAACAGGGAATGGTATTCCAGAACGCACTTCTTTGGGAAGTGAAGGAATATTATGTAAAGGAATACGAAGTCGGAAAGATGGCGCAGAAGCTTGTAAAAGAGCGGGAGGAAGTTACACTTTCCGATGATGAAGCCGCTTTTATTGCCCTGCATATCATCAATGCGGAAGAAGATACCGACGAGAAAAAGGATATGAAGTTCTTAAGTTTAACCCGGGATATCCTTACCATAGTACAGGATGACCTGGATCTGGATTTCAAGGACGAAAGTATTGATTACAGACGTTTTATGACGCACCTGAAATTTTTTATCCAAAGAGCAGTGAAAAAGGATTACAGCTATGGAGACGACACAGCGGATGTTTACAGTGAGCTGGTAAAAAAATGTCCCGGGGAATATGCCTGTGCGGCGGATATTAAAAAATACGTCAAAGACAAATTAGATTATGAAGCATCGGAAGAAGAACTTATTTATCTGACCGTACACCTGCACCGGTTGACAAAATGCAGCAAAAAACAGTCGGAGCAGGAAAATTAAATATTCAATCTTTAAGGGATTGTTACGTTGATTCGGCAAAACCCGGACAGAGGAAACCTTGTGCAAGAAAAGGAATGACTTTGTCCGGGCTTTTTTATAAAAATAACAAGAACAAATAAATGGGGATGAGCCAGTATCCCCGTCACAACAAAGGAGGATAACCTATGTACTACAAAGAAAACCCTAAGTTTCCCGAAGGCTTTATGTGGGGCGCTTCCAGCGCAGCCTGGCAGGTAGAAGGCGGTGTTGCCGACGGCGGCAGAACTCCGGCCATGATTGACTTAAACAGCAAAAAGAAAAAACCGTATGCGGATGACTCCATCTGTGCAGACCATTATCACAGATACAAGGAAGACGTGGCACTGATGGCAGAATGTGGATTTTCTTCTTACCGCTTCTCCATTTCCTGGTCCCGTATCATTCCCCATTCCGACGGAAAGGTAAATCCGGAAGGTATTGCTTTCTACAATGATTTAATTAACGAACTTGTTAAGAACGGCATTACTCCCATCATTACCCTGTATCATTACGATTTGCCGGTATGGGTATTTGAAGAACTGGGCGGCTGGAAGAGCAGAAAGACCATTGATGCCTTTGACCACTATGTAAGAACCTGTTTTGAAAATTTCGGCGACAGAGTAAAATACTGGCTTTCCATCAATGAACAGAATATGCAGATTGTTTACGGACACTGGCTCGGCACCGATGCCGGATGCACCGACTGGGAAAAGGAACAGTGGGATATCAACCACATCATGAACCTTTGCCATGCAAAAGCTGTTATTGCCTGCCACGAAATGGTGGAAGGAGGTAAAATCGGTCCCGTTCCCGGATATGTTCCCATTTATCCCAAGACCTGCAACCCGGCAGACCAGATTGCAGCCATGAATGCGGAGGAGCTGACCGAGAAAATCTGGAACGATACCTATGTTTACGGCGAGTACAGCAACTTCGTAAAGAGATACTGGAAGGAAAAAGACATTCATCCCGATATCCGTCCCGAAGACTTAGAGCTTATGAAGAAAGCAAAGATTGACTTCATTGCCGTGAACTGCTACAGAAGCAACACCGCCCATGATGCAAAACCTGGCACCGAGAGACTGGAATACGAATTGAACAAATTCGGCAACAAGGGTGACATCCAGTTCCCGAACTACCCCGGAGAATTTGCTCTCTGCGCAAACCCTTATGTAGAATATACCGACTGGGACTGGGAAATCGACCCTTCCGCAATGCGTTACTCCTTAAGATACTTATGGGATCATTACAGACTTCCCATGATGATTACCGAAAACGGCTTCGGAGCAAACGAAACCAAGGGAGAGGACGGACAGGTGCATGACGAAGCACGTATCAACTTCTTAAGAGACCAGATTTACAATGTGGGACTGGCAATCGAAGACGGATGCGAAGTCATTGCTTACAATCCCTGGTCCTTCACCGACCTGCTTTCCACCGGCAACGGTATCAAGAAACGTTACGGTCTGGTTTATATTGACACCACAGATGAAGAGTTAGTGAACTGTACCGATGTATCCAAACTCAGCATGAAGCGTATCAGAAAGGATTCCTTCTACTGGTATTCCAAGCTCATTAAGAGCAACGGTACCGACTGGGGCAAGGATATGAAACAGGAATAAGGAGGGAGAACATGGGACTTTTTACAAAAAAGAAACTTCCTGCATGGAACCCGGGAACCTTGGGCTCCATTACCCAGGGAAAAGTAATGCCGGTAACAGAAGTAAAGGATGAGGTGTTTTCCCAGAAAATGCTGGGAGACGGTGTGGCATTTCTTTCGGAGGACGGCGTGGTGGTTTCCCCCTGTGACGGAACCGTAACCGCATTTTTCCATACCAATCATGCGATTGGACTGACAACGCAGGACGGTGCGGAGATATTAATCCACATCGGTCTGGATACCGTTAAGGAAGGCGGCAGGGGATTTAAGGGCCATGTCAAGGAAGGCGATGCCGTAAAGAGAGGCCAGAAGCTGATTACCTTTGATAAAGAGGCGCTGGAAGAAAAAGGCTACGACCTGTCCATTCCCATGATTATCTCCAATATAGATGCCGTGGAAAACATCAAAGCACTGATGGACGGAACGGTTACGACCGAAGATGATGTGCTGGCCTACAGTCCGGTGCAGGAGTAAAAAATGGCAGATGAAAAAGTTCTTTTCTTTGATATCGACGGAACGCTGGTGAATTTTGACACCACGATTCCGGCCTCCACAATTACAGCCCTACGTCTGGCAAGGGAGAATGGGCATAAGCTCATTCTCTGCACCGGGCGAAGCTTAGGACAGCTGCAGGGAGCTATAAAGGAGCTTTCCTTTGACGGCGGGGTGCTGGCGGCGGGAGCGTACGTCCGGTATCAGGATCAGGTAATAGATGCAACCACAATTCCCGGAGAAAAGCTTCGGAACATCTGGTCTTTTACAGACGAAGAGAAGCTGCCGTACATCGTACAGTGCGTGGACCATACGGCTACGGAAAGAAGTGTAAAAGCGCATCTTTTCGATGTGATGGAGCATAAGTACGAGGTGGATGAAAAACAGCTTAGCACGGTATTCGCCAATATGGAGTTTGTGGAAAGCAAGGACGATTTTTCCCATGTGGAAAAGGTTCTTTACTACGATACCTCCTATACAGTGGAGGAAATTCGTAAAAAATTAGGAAGTCAGTTCGATGTAGTGCCCATGAGCTTTATGAAGGACGGCACCTCCAGCGGGGAAATTACCCAGGCAGGCATCAACAAAGCCTATGGTATGGAAAAGCTTCTGACATATCTCGGCAAAACAAGGGAAGATGCCATCGCCTTCGGGGACGGTCCCAATGATCTGGAAATGCTTTCCTACGCAGGTATCGGCGTAGCAATGGGAAATGCCGATGATAGCGTTAAGGAAAAAGCGGACATGGTAACGGCAAGGATTGACGAAGACGGAATCTTTTTGGCTTTACGAGAGCTTAAAATTATAAATTAACAAAGGAGGACAAAGCTATGGCAAAAAAAGATTATGCAGCAATGGCTGACGGCGTGATTAAGGCAGTCGGCGGAGAAGGCAACATTGCAAACGTAACACACTGTATGACACGTCTGCGTCTGCAGCTTGTGGACAACAGCAAATTAAATGAGGAGGAGGCAAAGAAGGTTCCCGGAGTGATGAACCTGATTGTACAGAACGGAGAGTACCAGTTCGTCATCGGACAGGATGTTCCCAGTCTGTATGAAGAGATGGTAAAACACGACGGCATCAAGGCCGGCGGCAGTGTGGATGATATTGAAGCCGCAAAGTCCGACAACAAGAAAAAAGGCAAGATTATGGATGCCATTTTCTCCTTTATCGGCGGTACGTTTTCACCCTGTATTCCGGTACTGGTTGCCGGAGGTCTTACCGGTGCCGTGCTGACACTGCTTACCAATTTCTGCGGTGTAACAGCAGATTCCGGTACCTATCAGGTTTTCTATGCCATTAACCAGGCAGCATTCTATTTCCTGCCGATTTTCGTAGGTTTTGCGGCAGCAAGCAGATTGAAATGTAACGGTTACTTAGGTGCATTCCTGGCAGCCATTCTTCTTTACAGCGGTATCAACGGCGTAGAGGGACTGGATTTCTTCGGCTTAAAGATTCAGGCTATTTCTTATAATGCCAATATCTTCCCGATTATCTTAGGCGTACTGTTTATGTCTGTGATTTATAAGTTTTTACAGAAGCATATGCCGGTTTACTTAAAAACCATCGTGGTACCTTTGCTTACCATGCTGATCACCGTTCCCGTAACACTTCTGATTTTAGGACCTATCGGCAATACCGTAGGTACCTGGTTATGTGACGGCTTACTGGCTCTGTACCGTACCGTTCCCGCTCTTTCCGTAGCAATCGTCGGTGCAGGTACCTGCTGGTTAGTATTCTTCGGTATGAACAATGCAACTTATGTTCCTCTGTTCTTACTTCTGGCTGAACTTGGAAGCGACCCTCTGATCTGTACCGGTATGGCTCCCGCAAACGTGGCAGTCGGCGGCGCATGTCTGGCAGCAGCTTTAATTGCCAAGAATGCAGAAGAAAAATCCGTTGCAGCCGGTGCCGGAATCACCGCTATGTGCGGTATCACAGAACCCGGTGTATACGGTGTCCTGTTTGTTAAGAAGTACCCCTTAATCGGCGCTATGATCGGCGGCGGTATCGGTGGCTTCATTGCCGGTTTACTCGGTATGACCCAGTATGTGGTATCCACTCCCGGTTTCATTTCCTTCGCAGCATACATTACTCCTGCGGAACAGGGCGGTGGTTCCAGAAACTTCATTATCGCAATGGCAGTTATGGTAATCGCAGTGATTATTTCCTTCGTTTCCACTTATCTGCTCGGTAAAAGACAGCTGGCAAAAGAAGCTAAGGCTGCAAAATAATTAAGTCCGGCGCTTCCTTTTGGAGGCGCCGTATTTTATAAAAAAAGTTACAGAAGAGCAATTTTTAGAAGGAAGAGAGGAAAAGGTATGAACGGATTTCCGGAAGGTTTTTTGTGGGGAGCAAGCACCAGCGCCTATCAGGTAGAGGGTGCGGCATATGAGGACGGCAAGAAAGCCAGCCAGCAGGATATTATCAATAAAGACAGTTATGAAAAATTCGGTTTTGCCACGGCGGAAATTGCCAGCGACCAGTACCATCATTTCAAAGAGGATGTCGCTCTTATGAAAGAGATGGGATTTACCACCTATCGTTTTTCCATTGCCTGGAGCCGTGTATTTCCGGACGGCGTGGGAGAAGTAAATGAAAAAGGAATACAGTATTACAGGGATTTAATAGACGAGCTTTTGAAAAATGACATAGAACCTATCGTTACTTTATATCATTATGACCTGCCCTGGGCGCTTGTGGAAAAATACGGCGGCTGGCTGGACAGACGGATTGTAGAGGACTTTGCGTATTATGCGCGATATATCATCAATGAATTTAAGGACAAGGTAAAATATTGGACAACCATCAACGAACAGAGTATTATCGTACAGTACTGGACACAGAAATGCTATATCCCGGATGAGGTGCTGCCGGATAACCAGAAGCGGTATCAGATTAACCATCACATGAACTTAGCCCAGGCGATTGCCAATAAATTAGTGCATGAACTGGTACCGGGCGGCATGGTGGGCGCCCCCTTAGGCTACAGCCCCATTTATCCGTTAAGCTGTGCGCCGGAGGATGTTATGGCTATGCAGAATGCCCAGGCACTTAGGAACGACTACTACACAGATGTGTATTTTAAGGGACATTACAATAAAGCGGCGCAGATTTATCTGGAGGAGCATGGCCTGGCTCCGGTGATGGAAGAAGGGGATCTGGAGCTTTTGGCGGACCCGGCAGCTATTTCCGATTTCCTGGCGCTGAATAATTACGCCAGTGAATGTGCAAAATGGTGTCCGGAGGGCAATAAGGAAATTTCCTGGAGCGGCGTAAACCGTTCCGGTAAAAAGGGAGAAATTTCCGGCTTTGAAACCCATCCCGGCTTTTATGAAATGTGCGCCAATCCGAAGCTGGACACCACGGACTGGGACTGGGCGATCGACCCTGTCGGCATGGAATACATGCTGCGGGATTTATACAACCGCTACAACAAACCGCTTATGATTACCGAAAACGGATTTGGTGCCTTTGATACACTGACGGCGGATAAAAAGGTACATGATGATTACCGTATTCACTTTTTGCGGGAAAACATCAAGGCCGTAAAACGGGCGATTGACAAGGGCGTGGAAGTGATTGCCTATTGTCCCTGGAGTGCGGTGGATCTGCTTTCCACGTCAAACGGTGTGGAAAAAAGATACGGTCTTATCTATGTGGACAGAACGGATGATGACCCGAAGCAGTGCGAGAGAATCCGGAAGGACAGCTTCTACTGGTACAAAAAAGTGATTGCTTCAAACGGGGCGGATTTAGATTAAGCAGTGTCGTGAGGACGGAGAAAGGAATGGAGAGGGATATGAAGAAATTGTTGGGAAAACCGGTTTATGACGGTGTGGCTATCGGTAAAATTGTTGTATTAAATAAGAAGGAAATGACCGTAAGACGTCAGAAAACAGCGGATATCGAGGCAGAAAAGAAAAGAGTGGAGGACGCTCTGACAAAGGCGAAGGAACAGCTGGCGGCTTTGCATGAAAAAGCCCTGAAAGAAGTAGGGGAAGCCAGTGCCGCTATTTTTGAAGTGCATCAGATGATGTTGGAGGATGAAGACTACGTCCAGTCCATGCTGCACATTGTTGAAAATGAAGGTGTCAATGCAGAATATGCGGTAGCCACCACCGGTGATAATTTCGCCCAGATGTTTGCCGCCATGGACGATGAATACATGCAGGCGAGATCTGCCGATATCCGGGATATTTCCGGAAGGGTGCTTCGGATTCTGTGTGGTCAGGAAAGTGTGGATTTCGCCGGTATGGAACCCTCCGTTATAGTAGCGGACGATCTGACTCCCAGTGAAACCGTACAGATGGATAAAAGTAAAATATTAGCATTTGTAACGGTGCACGGTTCCACCAATTCCCATACTGCTATTTTAGCGCGTATGATGAATATCCCGGCGCTTATAGGAGTGCCGGTGAATTTAGAGGAAATCAAAACCGGGGAAACTGCCATTGTGGACGGCGGAAGCGGAGAAGTTATTTTTTCACCCACGGAAGAGGAACTGGCGAAGGCAGAAGATAAAATTAAAAAAGAACAGGAAAAGAAGAATATTCTGGAAACCTTAAAGGGCAAGGAAACGGTTACCAGAGAAGGAAAGAAAATCAACCTGTATGCCAATATCGGCAGTGTAAGCGATGTGGGATATGTAATGGAGAATGATGCGGCGGGCATCGGTCTTTTCCGGAGTGAGTTCTTATATTTAGGAAGAGATACTTTCCCGACGGAAGAAGAACAGCTTCAGGCATACCGTCAGGTACTGCAGATGATGGGCGGCAAAAAGGTGATTATCCGTACGCTTGATATCGGTGCCGATAAAAAGGCGGATTATTTTGAATTGGGAGAAGAGGAAAATCCGGCATTGGGCTACCGTGCTATCCGCATCTGCTTAACGAGACCGGAGATTTTCAAAACCCAGCTCAGGGCGCTGTTCCGTGCAGCGGTTTACGGCAATCTTTCCGTGATGTATCCCATGATTACGTCTGTGTGGGAAGTGAAAAAAATCTATGAAATTGCTGAGGAAGTAAAGAAGGAACTGGAAGAGCAGCAGATACCCTTCCAAATTCCGGAGCAGGGTATCATGATTGAAACACCTGCTGCCGTGATGATTAGTGACGAACTGGCAGAACTGGTGGATTTCTTCAGTATCGGCACCAATGACCTGACCCAGTATACCTTAGCTGTTGACAGGCAGAATGCCAAGCTGGATTTATTCTACAATCCTCATCACAAGGCTATCTTAAAAATGATTGAATATGTAACAAAGCAGGCGCATGCCAAAGGCAAGTGGGTCGGCATCTGCGGCGAATTAGGCGCAGACTTAGAGCTGACGGAAACCTTCCTCAATATGGGTATTGATGAACTTTCCGTTTCTCCTTCCATGGTGTTAAAGGTGAGGGAGCGTATCCGGTCCCTGTAGTTTTACCACCCGGCGGTCATAAGTGACAAGCCCGTTTACCTCTTCTTCCACATCGGAAAGCTGGGTGTAGACGGCGCCGCTTAAGCCCTTTGCCACAAGGGGGAAAAGCTGTTGGTCAAATAAATCGTTTACGGCTTCTTCTAAATCCTTCAGATTGGCGTATTTCCGGTAACCGTAAATACGGTCCACACTGGAATGGTCTTCGATATGGCAGGCGTAGCCACCGTATTCGGAGATGACGAAGGCACGCTTTCCGTCGGATTTTACCTTTAAGGGTCTGAAATAATTATGAATACTGCGGAAGTCCCCGGCTTTCTGGTCGAACCATCCACTGGCATGGTCTAACGGACGGCTGGGGTCTTTTTTTGCCACCATTTTGGCAATGCGGGCGGCATCGAACTGTCCCCAGCCTTCGTTAAAGGGTACCCATACGGCGATGGAGGGGACATTGTAAAGGTGGTCGATGGTGTCCAGGCACTCTTTCTCCCAGGAGTCCCGCCCCTCTTTGGAGGCTCTGGAAAACAGCTTGTAATGGTGGTCCTTCGTGTGGGCGGACATATGCGGAAACAGGGTGGGCAGATAGCATACCCACGGCATATGGTAGGTGGTTCCGCCGCTTACCATGTCCTGCCAGACAATCATGCCGAGGCGGTCGCAGTGGTAGTACCAACGCTCGTTTTCGATTTTGATATGCTTGCGCAGCATGTTAAAGCCTAAATCTTTGGCAAGGGTAATATCGTAAATAAGCGCTTCGTCGCAAGGAGCGGTCATGAGGCCGTCCGACCAGTAGCCCTGGTCCAAAAGACCGTGCAGAAAATAGGGTTTATGGTTCAGGCAGAAGCGGAGCATGCCGTCTTCGTCCGGTTCCACGGTAAAGCAGCGCATGGCAAAATACCCTTCCACACAGTCCTCATCCGCCTGCAGCCGGAAGGTATACAGGTGGGGCGTTTCCGGCGTCCAGGGAAGGAAAGGTTCTGAAAAAACCAGAGTGAGGACCGTCCGGCACAGACCGTCCCTTTCCACTACCTCCGTCCGGCGTTCCGTCACCGTGCAGTCAGCCTCCGCTACCTTGCATGTGACGTCGGAAAAAGGAGCGTGGGAAAATAACACAATCTTCACGCAGGCGTTGTCGTAATCCGGCGTGATTTCATAACGCACTATATAATTAGAAGGAACCCATTCGTACCACACACTCTGCCAGATGCCGCTCTGGGGTGTGTAAAACATGCCGCCGCGCTGCAAAGTCTGCTTTCCGCGGGTGGCATAGCTGGTGTCCGTCAGGTCCCGGACACGTACATAGAGCGGAACCGGAGCAGCGTTCACAAAGTCGGTAATATCAGCCGAAAAAGGCAGATAACCGCCGCTGTGGGAGGCAACAAGCGTATCGTTAAGATATACGCTCGCCTCCTGATCCACGGCTTCAAAATGGAGAAGGCAGCGGCAGCCCGCCTGTTTTTTCACAAGTTCTTCTTCGGAAAAGGTAAGGTCCCGGTGATACCAGAGATATTCCTCGGGCATGAGAGTTTTCCCTACACCCGACAGCAGGCACTCCGGCGAAAACGGAACCCGGATGGTGCCCTGAAAAGCAGGATAGGAAGGAGCAGAAGAACCGGACACAGGCTCCTTTCCGACGGTATCCGTGGATACTGTTTCAATCGGCACGATGGCGTAGTCCCAGGCACCGTTTAACATGCGGTAATTTTCTCTTTTTAACTGGGGACGGGGATATTCCGGCCAGATATCTTCGTACTGGTTTTCCTGTGCGATTTTTTCACCCCAGGGCGTATACAGGGGATGCAGGGTATCTTCGGGATGTGCCTGTTTTAAATTGGCGGCGGCATCTTTCCATTTCATGGGCAGGAACCTTCTTTCTTTTTGGGATTACCTATAGTATACTACAGGAGAAACTATTTCCCAAGGAGGATTTCAAAATGGAAACGTGGTTTTATGAAGTGGTGTCCATTGACGGAGATTATGCGCATTTAAGAAGAACCGACATCGAAAGCGACGACTTGAAGCTGGTGGCGCGCGCCCTGCTTCCCATGGAAATTACGGAAGGCAGCCGCCTAAAATACGAAATGATGCAGTATAAAATGGAAGTGTAAAGTAAGATAAAATACATCAAATAGTTTGCATTGTCCATTGAAAAAGCATATGATAAAATATATATGAGCAACCGGCTTTTGGGGGAGACGAGCCGGAAAATAAAGGGGAACAAAAGAAGAGGAAAGAGTATGAAAAATATACAGTATGAGCTGATTATCAATGAAGCTCTGCGGTCTGCACTGGAATATGATATACCGGATGAACAGATAAACGAATTTATTGAGTTCTTCGGCAAGCATATAGGTTCGGACAGAATTTATATTTTTGAAGACAATGTAAAGAAAAAGGTAACGAACAACACCTATGAATGGTGTAACGAAGGTATCCTGTCGCAGAAGGATATGCTGCAGAATGTGGATTTCGATATTATAGGCTGGTGGTACGAAAGCTTTGAAAAGGGAGAAAGCGTGATAATCCCCAGTGTGAAGGACTTAAAAGACACCTATCCTTCCACCTATGACATTCTGAATGTACAGAACGTGGAAAGCTTAGTGGTCATTCCGTTGCGTTATCGTGACGAAATCCGTGGATTTGTAGGCGTGGACAATCCGCCCATCGGAAATATGGAGAGTATTTCAGGTTTCCTCGATATGATTGCCACTCTGCTTATCTCTCTGTTAAAACTGCGCAACTCCTTCCGTAAGTCCAACGAGGCGGCGAAACTGAGCAGTTATGCGGCGCTGGCGGAAATTTATATGACCATGCATATCATCAATGTAAAGACCGGCGTTTTCCGGGTAATAAAAAGTGTTCCGGAAATCGATGCCTGCATGCAGACTAAGGATGCGGATAATTTTTCAAAACAGATTGCCCATGTGGTGGAGTCACTCTGCTCTGATAAATATAAGGAAAGCGTGCTGGCATTTACGGATCTTTCCACCCTGGAAGAACGCATGGCGGGGACCAATACTCTGGCACATGAATTTGTATGCAGTATATCCGGCTGGTGCAGAGAACGATTTATCAAGGCGGATACCGATAAGGATGGAAAACTTCTGCGGGTTATGTATTGTGTGGAGGTCATCGACGAGGAAAAACGCCGGGAGAACAGGCTCCTTTATCTGTCGGAAACGGACTCCATGACAGGACTTTACAACAGAGGCAGCGGTGAGCAGAGGGTAACGGCATTTCTGCAGAAAAAAACGGAAGGTCTGTTCTGTCTGATTGACTGTGATAAATTCAAATCCATCAACGATACTTACGGTCATATTGTGGGGGATGAGGTCATTGTTGCCGTGGCGGAGACCTTACAGAAGACATGCCGTAAGGATGATATTGTAATGAGACTCGGCGGGGACGAGTTTGCCCTGTACATACCGGGCATGAAGAAGGAGCAGGCACCGTCTTTTATCGAAAGGCTTTTCGGCGAATTCGCCAAAATTATAATACCCGAAATGAAGGGACGGAAAATTTATATCAGCCTCGGAGCCGCATTCAGCCATGAGGATGAGCAGATTTCCTTTGATCAGATTTACAGGGATGCCGACGGGGCTATGTACGAGAGTAAAAAAACAGAGGGCTATTGCTACCATATTTTCAGGGAATAGGACCCGGCGATATATAAAATAAGGAGAAACACATGAAGATTTCAGATATATTACGCGAGGATAAAACCACCATATCCTTTGAGGTGTTTCCACCGAAGACCACCGCTAATTTTGAGTCCGTGAAAAAAGCAGCTCTGGGTGTGGCGGCGCTGCATCCCGATTACATGAGCGTGACCTATGGGGCAGGCGGCAGCAGCCGCGGCAATACACTGCATATCGCGGAGGAAATCCAGAAAGCGGAGAACGTAACCACCATTGCCCACCTGACCTGCGTGGGAGCGGGAAAAGAGGACATCAGAACGGCTCTTTCCGAAATGAAGGAGGCAGGCATTGAAAATATTCTGGCGCTCCGCGGGGACATCCCGATTCCGTCAACAAAAAAGAGGATATTAAAAACCTCAAAAAGAAGGTGGACGCAGGCTGTGAGTTCCTGACCACCCAGATGTTTTTTGACAACAATATATTCTATAGCTTTTTATATAAGGCGAGAGAGGCGGGCATTTTGGTGCCGGTTATTCCCGGTATCATGCCTATTACCAGAGCCAATCAGGTGGAAAATGCGGTACGTCTCTTTTCTTTGATGGGGGCATGGGTTCTCTTTTGCAGGAAAGGGGGCTTAAGCAGGGTGAGCTGCCGGAAACCTGGAACTTAAAAAAACCGGAGGAGCTTATCCGTATTCACCGGGAATACTTAGAGGCGGGAGCGGACATTGAAAGCGGAAAAAATGCCTATGTGGCGCTGGATATGGGTCCTACCGGAAAGCTGTTAAAGCCCATGGGAACGCTTGATTTTGAAGAGGCGGTTTCCGTATATGCAGAAGTGGTAAGGGCAGGAGAAAAAGCCGGAGCCGACCTGATTTTAATCGAAACCATGAGCGATACCTATGAATTAAAGGCAGCAGTGCTGGCGGCAAAGGAAAACAGCAGCCTGACGGTAATGGCAACCGTGGTATTTGACGAAGGACACAAACTTCTGACCGGCGCTTCCCCGGAAAACGTGGTGGCGCTCCTCGAGGGTCTCCGGGTGGATGCCCTCGGTATCAACTGCGGTCTCGGTCCAAAGCAGATGAAGCCCATTTTTGAAAGACTGGCGCGGTTTGCGTCCGTTCCACTCATTATTATGCCCAATGCGGGACTTCCGAGAGTAGAAAACGGAAGAACCGTTTACGATGTGGACCCGGCGGAATTTGCGGAGGATATGGCTGAGATTATTGCCATGGGCGCCTGGTTTGCCGGTGGCTGCTGCGGTACCACTCCCGCCCATATCCGGGCACTGACGGAAAAATGCAGGGATTTTGCACCGAAGGCTCTCACAAAGAAAGACGATACTATTGTGACTTCTTATTCCAAGGCAGTCCTTCTTGGCGGGAAACCGGCGATTATCGGGGAAAGAATTAATCCTACCGGTAAATCTAAATTCAAGCAGGCACTCCGTGACAACAATATGGAATATATTCTCGAAGAGGGCGTAAAGCAGGCGGATGCCGGAGCGGATATTCTGGACGTCAATGTAGGACTGCCGGAAATTGACGAAGTGGCGATGATGAAGCAGACCGTTTACGAACTGCAGGGCATTCTGCCCCTTCCGCTGCAGATTGACACCACCAATGCAGAGGCAATGGAAGCGGCAATGCGTATTTACAACGGAAAGCCCATGATTAACTCCGTAAACGGCAAGGAAGAGGTTATGAAGGAAATCTTTCCGCTGGTACGGAAATACGGCGGAGTGGTGGTGGGACTGACTCTGGACGAAGCCGGTATTCCCACGACAGCCGAGGGACGTCTTGCCATTGCGGAGAAAATCTACCGTACTGCGGAAAGCTACGGCATTGAGCGGAAAAATATTGTAATAGATGCGCTGACCATGACCATGAGCACGGATGATACCTCCGCCGGAACTACACTGGAGGTCGTAAAGAAAATCAAGGAGCAGGGCGGCAGAACCGTACTGGGTGTGTCCAATATTTCCTTCGGGCTGCCCCACAGGGAAATCTTAAATGCGGCATTTTTCTCCATGGCTATGAGCGCCGGACTTTCTGCCGGCATCATCAATCCCAATGTGGCATCCATGCGGCAGGCATACGATACCTATTGCGTGCTGGGCGGCTTTGACTCCCAGTGCATGAATTACATAGAAAAATACGCGGCGCTGCAGACCGTTACAACCCTGGCTCCGGCAGGAGCTGCCGGAACAACAGACGGCACGGCAGGCAGCAGCACAGGCGCAGGCGGAAACGGAACGGCCGGCAGTATGCCCGCCCTGCAGAATGCCATTGTGAAGGGTTTGAAGGAGCAGGCATACCGCGGCACGAAGGAAGCATTGGCGTCCGGCAGGGACACCATGGACGTGATAAACGGGGAGCTGATACCGACGCTTGACGTTGTGGGACAGGCATTTGAAAAAGGAACCATGTTCCTGCCCCAGCTTTTAATGAGCGCAGAGGCAGCCAAGGCTGGCTTCGCCGCCATCAAGGAGTATGTGGAAAGCACGGGAACCGGACAGGAAAAGAAAGGCACTGTGGTGATTGCCACGGTAAAGGGAGACATCCACGATATCGGCAAGAACATCGTGAAGGTGCTTTTGGAAAATTACAGATTCGATGTAATAGATTTAGGAAAGGATGTACCGCCGGAAGCGGTTGTGGAAGAGGTGCAGCAATCCGGAGCGCGTCTGGTGGGCTTAAGCGCCCTGATGACAACTACGGTGGCAAGCATGGAAGAAACCATAAAACAGCTACGGGAAAAGGTACCCGGCTGTAAGGTTATGGTGGGAGGCGCCGTTCTGACCCCGGAATACGCGGATATGATCGGAGCGGATTATTACGCCAAGGATGCCATGCAGTCCGTTCATTATGCGGAGAAAATTTCCGGTGACAATGATGTGCCGGCTCTGACATAGATTGAGAACGGAAAAGGCGGAACAAGTTATAGCTTCATCCTATAACTGAATATCTACTTAGCATATTGGACAGATAGGTTTTCTTCATGCATAATGTGTACATAAGTTGAAACGACAATTCGGATACATTACAGGAGGAAAACATATGAAACTGAAAAAAATTATCGCACTTGCACTGACACTCACATCCCTTGCCACCGTATTCACCGGATGCGGCAGCAAGGAAGCAGCAGACAACAATAACAACAGCAACGCAGGCACTACAGCAGCAAATGATGCCGCTAATGATGCAGCAGGCAGCCAGGACAACACATCCGCAGACCCTGTTACCGTAAAAATCGGTGTAGTAGGCGCCATTTACGAAGACCTCTGGAAACCGGCACAGGATTCCTTAAAGGATGAGGGCATCAACCTGGAAATCGTACAGTTTTCCGATTATGTAACTCCTAACAACGCCTTAAACAGCGGCGATATCGACCTGAATGCCTTCCAGCATCACATTTATCTGGATACTGAATTGGAGCAGCACGGCTATGCAATCGAGCCGGCAGGCTACACCTTCATCATTCCCTTGAACCTGTATTCCCACAAGGTTTCTTCCGTAGACGAAATCAAGGACGGCGACACCATTGCCATTCCCGATGATGTAACAAACGGCGGACGTGCCATCAAGGTTTTGGCGGCAGCAGGTCTCATTACCTTAAAGGAAGATGCCGGATTTAACCCCACTGTGGATGACATTGCGGAATACAAAGTAAACTTCACCATCAAGGAACTGAAGGCAAACACCATTCCTTCCGTACTGGACGATGTAACCGCAGCTATCGTAAACGGCAACTATGCACTGGACTTCGGCTTAAAGACAGAAGAAGCTATCTATAAGGATACCGTTCTGGACGAAGAAGCATACTGGAACCTGATTGCTGTAAGAAGCGCTGACTTAGAGGACCCTGAAAAGGCAGAAGTTTACCGCAAGGTAGTAGCTGCCTTCCAGTCCCAGGCAACCGAAGACGTATTCAACAATACCTTTGGCGGCTACTTCATCAAGGTAGGCTGGGATCAGGACCTTTTAGCAGATAAATAAAATTTCCAAAACTCCCTAAACTTTCAAAAAAATCGCCGTAGGCATAGTGCTTACGGCGATTTTTTGCTATAATAAACATAATTACGGTCTTGTGACGGAAACGGGACCACATACATAAGGAGGACTTTATGCCTGTTTTTGATTTCAGCAACACTCCGGGAGAAAAAACGGAGGTTATCTGCACGTATACAACCTTTTTATCCAGTGCCAAGGAAAAGACACCGGAAGAGCCGATTTTGGTGCTTGACAACAAGGAAAAGAAGCATCCCCATCACGCAACGGGACTTTTTACCAATCAGACCAGGCAGACGGCTTTTGAATTCAAGGAAAACGGAGAAACCTACGTGGCGGACATCTTAAAGGTGGATGCCCGGTTTGTAAACCTCATTAAATGGCTGGGCGAAAACCACATCCATGTAAGGCTTTCCGGTCAGAACACAGAAGACGGCTATGCCGTATACAAAATCCGCGAAACTACCTTCGGAGGCGGTACCAAGCTTTCCGCAGAGGACGGTTTTTTACAGTTTATGATTGAAAGACTTTTGGCAAGCAGCGCTGCGGAAGAAGTGGAAGAGGACGAAGAGGCGGATGAAGTGGGCGACGAAATGAAGCTTACCAGCCTGCAGAGCATTTCCGATTTCATGACCTGCGCCGGCAGAACGCTGCCCGACAATATCAGACTCTGGGCAAGAAGAAACTTAGCGGTAGCCCGTTCCAATGAGGTTTCCCCCGAGGAGCGCCGTCATGCCCAGCGTGCCCTTTCCATTATGATGAACGTACAGTGGAAGAGCAATTATTTTGAAGCCATTGACCCTGTGGAAGCAAGACGTATTCTGGATGAAGAGCTCTACGGCATGGAGAGAGTAAAGCAGCGTATTATGGAAACCATTATCCAGATTAACCGTACCCACACCCTTCCCGCCTATGGTCTGCTTCTGGTGGGACCGGCAGGTACCGGTAAGTCCCAGATAGCCTATGCGGTGGCAAGAATATTGAAGCTGCCCTGGACGACACTGGACATGAGCTCCATCAACGACCCGGAACAGCTTACCGGCAGCTCCCGTATTTATGCCAATGCCAAGCCCGGTATTATTATGGAAGCTTTCTCCATGGCGGGCGAGTCCAATCTGGTATTTATTATCAATGAGTTAGACAAGGCAGCTTCCGGCAAAGGAAACGGCAACCCGGCGGATGTGCTTTTAACCCTCCTTGACAACTTAGGCTTTACGGACAACTACATGGAGTGTATGGTGCCCACCGTGGGAGTATACCCCATTGCCACCGCCAACAACAAGGAGCAGATAAGCGCGCCTTTGATGTCCCGTTTTGCGGTGATTGACATTCCCGATTACACTGCGGAAGAAAAGAAAATCATTTTCAGCCGCTTTGCGCTTCCCAAGGTCTTAAAGCGCATCGGCTTACAGGAAAACGAATGCGTGGTGACAGAGGACGGTCTGACCGCTGTGGTGGAGCAGTTTGAAAACACCACCGGTATCCGCAATTTGGAGCAGGCAGCCGAACACATCGCTGCCAATGCCCTTTACCGCATCGAGGTGGAGCATGTGCCCGAGGTCGTATTTGACGGTGAAGAAGTAAGAAAGCTGTTTTCCTAAGGAAAAATCAGCATACCGACAGGACAGTAAGAATGACAGAAGATGAGGATTTGACAACATGAAAAGCAGACAGATTAGAAATTCCCTTTTACTGGTGCTGACCGCGCTTATCTGGGGCGTGGCGTTTGTGGCACAGAGCACGGGCGGGGACGCCGTGGGACCGTTTTCCTTTAACGGCATCCGTTCCCTGATAGGCAGCGCCGTTTTAGTGCCGGTTATCTTTTTACTGGATAAAATGGGTCTGGGCAGCAAGAAGCCGCAGACCAAGGGAGAAAAGAAAACCCTGATAACGGGCGGCATCTGCTGCGGTACGGCGTTGTTTTTAGCAAGCAGCGCCCAACAGCTTGGTATTACCATGGGTACGGCTTCCGGAAAAGCGGGCTTTCTGACCGCCTGCTACATACTGCTGGTTCCCATACTGGGACTTTTCTTAAAAAAGAAGTGCGGATGGAACATCTGGGTGGGCATGCTCATTACCATAGGCGGGCTTTACCTGCTCTGCATGAACGGCAGCCTGACCTTCCAGAACAGCGATTTGATGGTGCTTTTATGCGCCTTCCTCTTTGCCGTACATATTTTAATCGTGGATTATTTTTCCCCCAAAGTGGACGGCGTCAGAATGTCCTGCATCCAGTTTCTTGTCTGCGGACTGCTCAGCATGGTGCCTATGTACTTTGTGGATATGAAGCATTCGGTGGTGGGCTTTGCCGAGTGGCTGCCGGGACTGATGAACCCTTCCGCGTGGATTGCCATTTTATATGCCGGCATCTTTTCCTGCGGTGTAGGATATACCCTGCAGATTGTGGGACAGAACGGCTTAAATCCGACGATTGCTTCCATGATTATGAGTCTGGAGTCCGTTTTCTCCGTACTGGCGGGCTGGATAATCTTAGGAGAAAAGTTGAACGGCAGACAGCTTTTGGGATGTGCCCTTATTTTTGCGGCAATAATGTTAGCACAGATGCCTTTGGAACAGAAGAAAAAGAAAAAAGAAGAATAAAGAAAGAAGTGTGATTGATATGTGTACAGCGGCAACTTACCGGTCGAAGGATTTTTACTTCGGCAGAACTCTTGATTACGAATTTTCCTATGGGGATGAGGTGACCGTGACACCCAGGAATTACCCCTTCACGTTCCGGCACATAGGACTTTGTGCCCGGCATTATGCTATAGTCGGTATGGCACATGTGGCGGAGCAGCCGGCGGAATTTGTACCAGAAGATGCGGCAACGGCGGATTATCCTTTGTATTATGATGCCGTGAATGAAAAAGGACTCTGTATGGCGGGGCTTAACTTTGTGGGAAATGCTGCCTATCAGGAAATAGAAGAGGGCAGGGAAAATGTAGCGCAGTTTGAGTTTATCCCTTATATATTAGGCAAATGCGCCAATGTGAAGGAAGCAAGGCAGGCGCTTGCCCGCATGAATTTAGTGGGAACCACGTTTAACGATGTGTTTCCAGCATCCCAGCTTCACTGGATGATTGCGGACAAAGAGGATTGTATCGTTGCGGAATGCACAAAGGACGGACTGCATGTGTATGACAACCCGGCAGGGGTGCTTACCAACAACCCGCCGTTCCCGACCCAGATGTTTTTGTTAAATCAGTATATGGGTCTGTCGGAAAAGCAGCCGGAGAATACCTTCGGGAAAGATATTCCCCTTTCCGCGTACAGCAGGGGCATGGGCACACTGGGACTGCCCGGAGATTTGTCCTCTGCTTCCCGTTTTGCAAGGGTGGCGTTTGTAAGAGCACATTCTTTATCGGGAGAGTCGGAAGAGGAAAGCGTGAGCCAGTTCTTCCACATTTTAGGCTCCGTAGACCAGCAGAGAGGCTGCTGCGAGGTGGCGGAAGGCAAGTACGAAATCACTATTTACACCTCCTGCTGCAATGCGGACAAGGGCATCTACTATTACACGGCGTATGACCGTCACCGGATTACTGCCATAGACATGCACCGCGAGAACTTAAACGACAATGCCTTAATCAGGTATACACTGCGTGAAAAAGATGATATTTTCTGGGAAAATTAAGCGAAAAATGTAAGAAACCAAAGTAGATATAGCATTAGAAAATAGGCTTGACAAACAGGGCAACATGTAGTGAAATAAATTTATACGTTAATTCGGAAAAGTGGGGAAACAAGGGTGTTGACCAAGGGCATACCCTTGTTTTTTACTGGGTAAGGAGACGATAATGGAATATAAAGTTAATAACATAAGCTACAAGTATACGACGGACGGACCGCAGGTGCTGAAGAACGTAAGCTTTTCCATCGAACAGGGAAAGGTTACTGCGATTGTAGGCCCCAGCGGATGCGGTAAATCCACTCTGGTGCAGATTTTCAGCCAGGTTATTCCGAAGCTGATCGGAAACGGCGAATTAGAAGGAAGCTTTGATGTTCCCGAAGGCACGTTTGTCAGTGTGGTCAGCCAGAATCCGGAAAACCAGCTGTTCGGTTACGGCGTAGAGGATGCCATTGCCTTCGGTCTGGAAAACATCGGTATGCCCCAGACGGAAATTGTAGAGCGCATGGAATATGTATTAGACCTTTTAAAGCTGCAGTATCTGCGCAAGAGAAGTGTGGACAACCTTTCCGGCGGACAGCGCCAGTCTGTCTGCATTGCCTCCGTACTTGCCATGAAGCCCGACATTTTAATCATGGACGAGCCGGTAAGCTCCTTAGACCCCAACGGTAAAAAGATGGTGCAGGATATTTTAGGAGAGTTAAGAGAGAGCGGCAACACTACCGTTATCGTGGACAACAACTTAGTATGGTCCGCCGGCATTGTGGACCATGTAGTCGGCATTTTGGACGGCGAGGTTGTGTTTGACGGCAGCAGGGATGAATTCTTCCAAAATTTCGAGCTGCAGGAAAAATTAGGCGTTATCCTTCCTCAGGAAGTAGAAATATACAGAGCACTTTCCGCCAAGGTTCCCGATGTAAAGATGTTTTACAATATGGACCAGGCGCGTGCGGAGCTTGCGGGCAGAACAACCGCTAAGACCCGTGCGGAAAAAGAGGCGGCTGCGGAAAGCTTTAATCCGGTTATCCGTGTAAAGGATCTGGTAAAGCAGTTCAGCGACGGCTTTATCGGTCTGAAACAGGTAAATGCCCAGGTACCGGAAGGGAAGATTGTTGCCATCTTAGGACAGAACGGTTCCGGCAAGACCACATTTGTCAAGCACTTAAACGGTCTGTATAAGCCCACAAGCGGCGAAGTGGATTACAGAGGCGAGTCCATTTTAGGCAAATCCGTGGCACAGATTTCCAAGAACATTATTCTGGTATTCCAGCATCCCGAGCACATGCTGTTCGAGGAAACGGTGGAGAAGGAGCTGACCTTCTGCGCACGTATGCAGGGTGTGGATTTTACCGAAGAAAACATCACGGAAATCCTGACCCGTTATCACTTAGAGAACGAAAAAGAAAACTTCCCCTTAAACCTGTCCATGGGACAGAAGCACATGCTGACCATTCTGTCCGTGCTTCTTTCCAGTGCGGATGTCATTCTTTTAGATGAGCCGACCCTCGGTATGGACGGCTTCTTAATCGGGGATCTGGAAAAAATGGTTTTGGAATTGAAGAAAGCAGGCAAGACCATCATCATGATAAGCCACGAGATTCCATTTGTATTCCGTCTGGCTGATTACACGGTTATCTTAAACCACGGTGAAAAGGTATTTGAAGGAACAAAGGAAGAGTTAGTAGAGCGCGAGGATATCTTTGATAAGATTAACATTGAATTCCCGCCGGTTGTCCGTCTTTCCAAGGAATTGGGACTGGATGAAATTGTATTCGATGTAGACGATTTTATCGCAAAAGTAACGGAATCATAGGCGACGAAGGAGAAAAGGTATGGATTACTTAAAATATGTAGATGGAAATTCACTGCTTCACAAACTGGACCCGCGTACAAAGTTCATGTTCTTTATCGTGATGGCGGTGCTGACCAGTATCGTGAAGTCCGGTGTGGCTTTGCTGTTCTTATTGGTATTTTTCTTGGTAATGTGGAATGTGTGCGGCATTCAGAAGCACATATTTGTTCTGGTGAAAAAGCTGAAGGTGTTGCTCTTGTTTATTTTCCTGTTGTGGTTTGTGCTGGGACTGTTTGAACAGCCTGCCGTGGAAGGGGGTCCTGTTTTCTTTCAGACCTTTATCGGCAACGGCGGCATGCAGATCTGCTTCGACTGGTACGATTTTTACAAGGGATTTGTGTATTCCCTGCGAATTTTCTTAATGATTGCATCCTTCTATACGGTGCTTCTCACCACCAATTTCAGTGAGATTATCTTAGGATTGCAGAAGTGGAAAATTTCCTATGCGCTGGCATTCGGTATCGGTCTGGTATTCCAGATTATCCCCATGATTATCACTGAGTTAAATGCCATCATGGAGGCGCAGAGCTCCCGAGGTCTGGAAATCGAAAAGTGCAGCTGGGTGACCAAGATTAAGAACTATGTTACCTTCTCATTCCCGCTTTTGTTCCGTGTTATCAGCAAGGGGCAGGCAATTTCCTTAGCGATGCATTATTACCAGCTTAACTTCTCGGTACACAGAACGGCATACAAAAACATTAAGGCAAGCAAGTACGATGTTTACTTCATTCTTGCCAATGCGGTTGCCATTGCGGCTACCATTGTACTGCATATTTTCTTCTACATCCCGGTATAAGGTATCTTGCGGGTTCCCCGGAGCGCGTACGGGGAGCCTGTAAATATAAACAACAAACATTTTTCTAAGACAAAGGAGAAACAAAAAAATGAAGAAAAAATTATCTTTCGTCAACATCGTCTTCTTCGTAGTATTTGGTGTTCTGACCGGTGTTCTCTGGGCTTACCTTTGCCCGATTCCCCTGATTCCCGGCGCAGTTCACTTCCGTACATTCGCCTTCATTCCGGTTGCCATCGGTTATCTGTTTGGACCGGTAACAGGCTTTTTCTCAGGCTACATCGGAACCATCGTATGGGCTCTGCTTTCCGGTAACTTCATCCCTCTGCATTCCCCTCTGACAGATGGTATCACCGTAGGTCTGTCCGCAGCACTTCCCGCACTGATCCACTTACGTGCAGGCAAGACTGACCTTCTTTCTGTTATCGAAAAAGGAAAAGGCAAATTCATCGGCGTAAGCTTACTGTGGAGCCTTCTGTTTGGTGTTCTGATGATTCTCACCACCAGCATTTCCCTTTCCTACTTTGCCGGCTTAGAATACGTATTCTGCATCCTTTGGATTGGTATTGCTGACGTTGTTCCCATTGCACTGACACCGTTCGTGGTTCTGCTTCTTGCAAAGAGAATGAAAAATATCCGGAACATCGTACCCTACGTGTAGGGAGTATGTTTCCTTACTTACGCGCCTAAGAAAACAAACTGAATAAAGAAAGGGCTGCTGCTAATCCTTCCGGAAAGCAACAGCCCTTTTTTTATGCCGGTTTTGGCCTGTATACAAATGAAAAGCAGAATATCGGCTTAAATCTTAAATAATGTAGTCGTTGGCAATCAGGGTCTTCTGCTGGTCGATAATGTCCTGCAGAGTGATGCCGTCCAAGTATTCCGTGATGACCTTATACAGACCTTCCCATACCGGGAGCGTAATACATTCCGCACTGCGTTCGCATTCGTTTGGCTCCTGGTCCAGACAGGCAACGGGCGCCAGGCTGCCCTCCGTCAGACGTAAAATCATGCCCACGCTGTACTTGTCCGGGCTTTTGGCAAGCATGTAGCCGCCCTGATAGCCGCGGTTTGTTTTTAAGATATCCGAGCGGTTAAAGATAGCAACAATCTGCTCTAAATATTTTTTGGATATATTCTGCCGCTCTGCGATGTCTTTTAAGGCAATGTACCCTTCGTTCTGATGTTCGGCAAGGTCTAAAAGCATTCTTAATGCATAACGTCCTTTGGTTGAAATTTTCATACATTCCCATTCCTTTCTGCAACTAATATACCCATAATACCATATACTTAGTAGGTTTTCAAGGACGGAAGTGTGGGAAAACCGTAAAAAACTTGCAAAAACAGGGCTCTTTTATTATAGTTTAATTATTATGAACGAGATATATCTGGCAAAAAATCATCTGATGATAAAAACCGAATATAAGGATCCCGAGGTGCACAGGCACTCGGCGGCGCACATTCTGATTTCCCTAAAAGGTCCGGTGCGCTTTCAGGTGGACGGACAGGAAATGACAGGGTTCGGCGCCGTCATTCCCTCCGGGCTGCCCCATACCGTGTGCGGAGCCCCGGATGAGGAGGGGAAGCCTCTTTCCATGCCGTCTTTGCTTTTATTTTTATTTGATGAAACCACCTCTGTGGCGCAGAGCATCCGGGAGAGCCGGCTCATCACCGAAAAGCAGGCACAGACCGTCTTACAGTGGTACCGGGATATGCGGGAAGCAGCGG
>ERZ1026868.497-NODE-497-length-25035-cov-14.314812_pt1 | contig 25035 bp, 26 predicted proteins | sample MGYA00380164_ERZ1026868 | MGnify/ENA primary metagenome ERZ1026868 (study PRJEB33269, sample SAMEA4719800) | human gut metagenome | biome: human-associated habitat; feature: organic feature; material: feces | place: Cameroon | collected 2013-10 ... | reverse complement strand
TCCAAGATATTCTTGTTCAATCAAATACAAAAATTAAATTTATTAAGGAATAATTAAAATGTGTACAATAATGTTATCTATAAATCCAGAATATTCGATAAAAATATTACAGGGAACAAAAAAATATGAATTCCGACGTCAAATTGCAAAACAAAAGGTCGATAGAATTCTTATATATTCTACAGCTCCAGAGATGAAAGTTGTTGGTTCTGTAAAAGTAAAAAATGTAATTTCAGATTCTCCTGAAAATCTTTGGGAGAAAACGAAACATTATTCAGGAATTTGCAAAGAAAAATATTTTAAGTATTTTGAAAATAAAGAGCTTGCATACGCTTATGAACTTGGGGATGTTGAATGTTTCAATATTCCAAAGAAATTAGATGAGTATCAGATTAAAGCGGCTCCTCAGTCATTTATATATATATCAAGAAAATAAGGCTTTTAATATTTCTAGTTAACCAAAAATGCCAACACCAACCACACGAACCTACATTGCAATAGATCTCAAAAGTTTTTACGCTTCAGTTGAATGTATTGAACAAGGACTGGATCCGCTCAAGACAAATCTTGTTGTGGCAGATGTTTCGCGGACAGAAAAAACAATTTGTCTTGCAGTTTCGCCGTCGCTTAAGTCTTACGGAATTCCGGGACGACCAAGGCTTTTTGAAGTTGTTCAAAAAGTTAAAGAAATAAATTTGCATCGAAAAAACAAAGCGCCTTTGGATTCATTTTACGGAAAGTCAGAAAATATTGATGAGCTGAATGAAAATCCCAATCTGGAACTTTCTTATATTGCAGCGCCTCCGCAGATGTCGCACTACATAAAAAAGAGTACGGACATTTACAGAATTTATTTAAAATATATTTCACCAGAAGACATTCACGTTTATTCGATTGATGAAGTTTTTATGGATGTAACCGGATATCTGAATACGTACAAACTTACGGCGCGTGAACTTGCTGTAAAAATGATTCACGATGTTTTGTCCGAGACAGGAATTACAGCAACGGCCGGAATCGGAACAAATATGTATCTTGCAAAAATTGCGATGGACATAGAAGCAAAACATGTTCCAGCAGACAAAGACGGAGTGCGCATTGCAGAACTTGACGAAATGACATTCCGCAAAAAACTTTGGAATCACAAACCGCTTACAGATTTCTGGCGGATTGGACGGGGAACAGAAGCAAGACTCAGCCGGATTGGACTTTATACGATGGGCGATATTGCGCGTCAGTCCGTTAAAAATGAAGAAATACTGTACAAAACTTTTGGTATTAATGCCGAACTTCTAATTGACCACGCTTGGGGTTGGGAGCCGTGTACGATTGCGCATGTAAAGGCATATAAAAGTAAAAACTCAAGCCTTGGTTCGGGACAGGTTTTGACGTGTGCATATACAAATGAAAAAGCGCGCATTGTTGTTATGGAAATGGCCGACCAGCTTTGTCTTGATTTAACTGCAAAAGGACTTGTTACAAATCAGATTGTGGTGACAGTCGGTTATGATATTGAAAACCTCGTGGATGAAAAAATAAGTTCAAAATATTCCGGCGAAGTTGTAAAAAATTATTACGGTAAAGAAATTCCAAAACCTGTTGCAGGAAGAATTAATCTTGACGGTTGGTATGCAAGCGCAAATGTAATTGTCAATGCAACTTTGAAGTTGTTTGACAGTATTACAGATACTAATTTATTAATTCGAAGGCTGAATATTACAGCAGGCCGTGTTTTAACAGAAGAAGACGCGCAAAAAGAAATCAAAGCGAATCCAAAAAATCCTGAACTTGATTTATTCGGCGATCAGGAAGAAAATAAAAAGATTGAAGAGCAAAAAAAAGTACGCGAGAAAAAAAGTCTTGCCCTTCAGAAAATGGCATTGAACATAAAAGAAAAATACGGAAAAAATGCAATTCTTAAAGGCGTTGATTATATTGAAGGAGCTACAGCGCGCGAGCGAAACAATCAGATTGGAGGACACAAAGCATGATAATTCAAAGCGAAAAAAATTATGATGATATAATAAATCTGCCGCACCATGTTTCTTCAGTTCACCCACCGCTTTCTGACTCACAAAGAGCCGCGCAGTTTTTACCATTTGCAGCCCTTACCGGATACGAAGACGCAATCCGCAAAACAGCAGCAAAAGCAGAACAGGAAGCGCAGTAAAAGAAAAGATTTATTTCACCAACTTTTTACATAAAGGAAGAAGTTCTTCTATTTTTGCTACAATGCGTTTTTGTTCTGCAAGCGGCGGAAGAGGAATAATCAAAGTTTTCAATTTATTAATACTTACTCCACCAATGATTCCGTTCATATTTGAATTAAAAATGTCTGTAAACATTGGACTCTGTAAGTAATAGTAAATGAACTTTGAATAATCCATAAGATAACTTTCAAAAACACAGAGTTTATTTCCAAAGCATACATCTTCTTCAAGAATTCCGATTTTTCTTCCAGCACTTCCACCTTCAATACACATTAACGGAAATCCTTTATGAGCAACTCTGAAATTTTCTTTATCAAAAGGAATTTTTACTCCGTTGTTGTAATTAATTGTTTTATCAAATCCAACATCTTTTGTAGCAATGTAATTGAAACCATCTTTCAATCCTGTGTAATTTTTTGCTTTTTCTGTTTCGTTGATACTATTTCCTGTATAAAGATTTACAATATCTCCCAAACGACAGAATTCCCAATTCTCTGGAATATCAAACGGAATTTCATCTTCTGTAATTTCTGCAAGTGCACGACCAGACGCACCTGCTTTGGTCGTGTCCTTTTTGATTTTTCCTTCTGCAATCAATCTGGCTTTTTGGGCTTTTATTTTTTTGAGCAAATCTTTTGCGCTGGTACGGTCAGCAAGCTGGACTGCCGAATTTGTCTTTGCCAAACTCGCCTGTTCATTTCTCCAGTCTTCTGTTAATTTTCCCATTACGGCTTGCTGCAAAATGGATTTTTGCATATCAACAGGGAACTTTTTGTTGAATTCTTGAAGTTTTGTGTGAGCAGCATCGTATTTTTGAATATATGGCAAAAGTTCTTCAATTTTTGCAACAATGGCTTTTTGTTCTGCAAGCGGCGGGAGAGGAATTCTAATAGAAGCAAGTTTATCATTTGAAATATGGCAGATAATATCTCCTGTAGCAAGATTTCTTTTGCATTTAATTCCATAAGGAGAATTTATTGCATATACAAGATACAAAGGATAACAAAAATATGATGTAAATTTTGTCATATCTCCACCCATTGCAACAGGAGTATCGCCCTCATATACCGATGCTAATGCAATATCAAATTTATTCTCACCCGTTAATGCCATACAAATATCATTTTTAATAATATGATGGCAATTATCAAAAATATTCTTAGGTATGAAAGATTTTATTGTTGAAAACTTTGTTTTATATGTAGTATAAAATTCTCCATAACGAACACATGGCAACCCTTTTTCGACTGTCTCTGTTCTTTTTATTCCACTTCCACGAACAAAAGTTCCTATCTCTCCCAACCTGCACCAACACCAGCTTTCTGGAATATCAAAAGGCTTTTCATCTTCTGTAATTGGTTCAAGCGCACGACCAGACGCACCTGCTTTGGTCGTGTCCTTCTTTATCTTTCCTTCTGCAATCAACCTGGCTTTTTCGGCTTTAATCTGTTCCAGAAGTTCTGCGCCGGTTTTTGGGTCTGACGGGGCGTTGCGGGGTGTCCCCGCAGAGGGGGTAGCGGAAGACGGCGTGCCGGCTGTAGCGAGGGGGAGACTTCCCCCCTTTAATAGTTTTCCCTCTACAGCAAGCTGGAGAATACTGTTTTTTAAATCCTGTGCTGTCATTTTTTTGCCTCTTCTTTTTCGGGGTGTGCAAGATAATACTGATTTTTCTGACTTTCAATTTCTTTGCGGAGCTGTTCTTCTGTTGGCAGACAAAGTTTGTATTTTGTAGCAAAAAGCTGTTCGTTCCCTTTTAAAACCGAATATTTTGCAATGTCTGCATCTGTGTCAGCACACAAAAGAATTCCTAATGTAGGATTGTCGCCTTCACTACGCTTAAGTTCATCAAACATTCGCACATACATATCCATTTGCCCAACATCCTGATGAGTAATAGTTTCTGTTTTCAAATCAATTAGCACAAAACATTTTAGGATAAAATTGTAAAAAACAAGATCTATATAATAGTCTTTTTTTCTGTGTGAATGTGCATCTGTCGGCCAACAAAAGCATAGCCTTTTCCAAGTTCCATCAAAAACTTTTGCAGATTGCTTATAAGGCTGTTTTCCAATGTTGATTCCAAAAGGGTTTCATTTTTTCTGAATCCCAAGAACTCCAGAATTACAGGATCTTTTACAAATTCTTCTTTTTGTGTCTGATAATCTGCCGTAAGTTGTTTCATTTCTGCACGAACCAAATCTTTTTTTGGAGATTTGAGCATTCTGTAATAGTATTGAGAAGAAATGTTCCGTTGCAAAGTACGGACACTCCAGCTTTCATTTACAGATTCCTGTGCATACCAGTCGCGGGCATCTTTATTTTCTTCCTGAAGAAGAATGCGAAAATGAGACCAGTCAAGATACATTATCAAAGATTTTCCACACACTGTGTGGAAAATGTCTGCGTATGTTTTATAAAAATTGTAAAAATTATACAAATTTGTTTTTGTAAAGCCACTCCCATAAATTTCTGTCAGTTGCTTTGAAAGTTTTTTTATTACTTTTTTTCCGTATTCAGCACGGTTTTCGCCTTTTAATTCTTCCAAAGCAATGCGTTCACCTAAAAGCCAGTTTCTCTGAACTAAAGTCCAGTTTACAGATTTAATAGCATAAGATTTTGCAGAATCAATTATATTTTTTGCATCTGTGAGAATATTATCTGTTTTTGTATATTGAATAAGTTCATAATCGCCCATTTTTATTCCCCAAGAATGCGTGTAATATCTGCAAGAACGCTGTCAATTTCTGCATTAAGGCTGGCTCGTTTTTCTTCGTAGCGGGCAATCAAATCTTTTGGAGCAAGAATTTCTTCTTCTTCGTGAGGATAGCCACAAAGGTCGATGTTATAACCAAGGTCCGTAAGTTCTTTGTTTGTATATTTTTTTGCTTTTGGGAATCCGTCTTCTTCGATTTCCTGACGATTTTCCCACCAGATTCTTGCTTCTTCAAAATGTTCAATCTTCATTGGTTTTGTCTTTGAAAAATGTTTGTAGCCTTCTGGCATATCAAGACGGTAGAACCAGGTTTCTTTTGTTGCAGGATTATCAGCAGTTCCCTGCTCTTTTGGCCGATCAAAGAATAAAATATTTGTTGTAATGCTTGTATAAGGAGCAAAAACAGAAGACGGCATACGAACAACTGTATGCAGATTGAATTCTGTCAAAAGTTTTTTCTTGATTGCAACTTTTGCGTTATCTGTTCCGAACAAAAATCCATCAGGAATAATAACGGCTGCCCGTCCATTCTTCTTCAAGCGGTACATAATAACTGACATAAAAAGATCGGCAGTTTCACTAGAAGCAAGGTCTGACGGAAAGTGGCTTTTAATATCTGATTTTTCGTTTCCGCCATAAGGTGGATTCATAAGAATTACATCAAAACGGTCATCATCGGTATAGTTCAAAACATCGTACTGCAAACTGTTATCGTGATAAATGCGTGGAACATCAATTCCGTGAAGAAGCATATTTGTAATACAAAGAGTGTATGGAAAAGGCTTTTTTTCAATTCCGTATATTGAACTTGAATATTTGAGAACATCTTCTGCACTGTTTGTTTTGTCTTCCAACTGCTTGAGCCAGCTTGTAAGGAAGCCACCTGTTCCACAGGCAAAGTCAGCAACAGTTTCGCCTAGTTTTGGATTAATTCGTTCTGCCATAAATTCTGTTACTGCACGCGGAGTATAAAATTCTCCTGAACTGCCTGCGCTCTGAAGTTCTTTAAGAATGCTTTCGTAAATATCGCCAAAGGCATGACTTTCTTCATAATCGCCCAAATCAAGTTCATCAATTACACAAAGAACCTGTCGCAAAAGAACACCGTCCTTCATGTAGTTGTTTGCATCTTCAAAAACCGTTTTTACTTTAAACCTGTCTGTAAAAGTCTCCAAACAATCTGAAAAGCAGTATATGTTTTTCCTGTTCCTGTTGCCATACAAAGAAGAATTCTATTCTGTCCTTTTGCAATTGCACTCAAAGTTCTATTTACAGCATTTCGCTGATAATAACGTGGTGGATAAGTATTCTGACCTGTATAAAATGGTTCATCAATTACTTTCTGTTCTACAGGAGTTATAGATTTTCCAGCTGTAAATCGCTCAATCAATTCTTGCGGACTTGGAAACTGATCCATTGAAAATTGCTTTTCAAGTCCTGTAATATAGTCATGTTCGGCAAATCCATCTCCATTTGAACTAAAGGCAAAAGGAACATCAAGCATTTCGGCATAAGTTTTTGCCTGCTGAAGTCCATGACTGATTGAATGGTTGTTGTCCTTTGCTTCTACTATAGCGATATGAGTTCCAGAATTAATGTAAAGAATATAATCTGCCTTTTTTGCTTTTTCACGACTTACAATGTTACCTTTTATGTTAATTTTTCCGTCTGTAAACCTTACATTCTGCTTTACAGGAGTTTCCATAGTAATATTCTGAATATTCCACTTTGCCAAAATTGCAGGTGTAATAAACTGCAACTTAATATCTTCTTCAGTCATCTGTTTTTTTGATAAAACCATACCGACTCCTATCTTCTTCTATATAGTAAGCGGAATTCAGTATACAACAAATTTTGACAAAATTCTATCAGTTATGAGATTTAAGGAATTCTTATAGAAAGCGGAATTGTTACTTGTCCTTTTGAAGTTACTTTTGCAGGAATCTGAAAACCTTACTTTATCAAAGAATAACAATAAATCAATATCATTTTGTGATAGCATTGAAACGTGTTTCATTATTATCATATTTAATTCTGAATTAGTTCCGCATATTGAGCAGGTTTAAAAATTAAAGGTTTTTTGATTTTTACATCGTCAAAATCCTTATTACCCGTGATTAAAACATCTGCATCTGATAATATTGCTGATACTAAAACAGGCAAATCTTTTATATCACGAATCTTTGGATATTTTCTTTCATTAATTTTATCTGGTGTTTTGAAATTTTCGTATTCCAGATTATCAAAAAAAGAATCCAATATTTCCATTTTGTCCGGGAACTTCTTTTCAAATACTTCCTTACATTCAGAAATTGTATAATCCGAAATGATTGCGGTATGTTTTTTAATTACATGTTCAAAAACAAGTGCCGCTTTCCCTTTTGGAAAAAGCATTGCCGAGATTACTACATTTGTATCAAGATAAATTCTCATGAGCTAAGAATTACTCCTTAATTCTTTTATGTAGTCCATGACATCTTCTTCTGTTTTGAATCCGGCTTTTTTTGCTTCACCTTTCATGCTTTTCTGAGCAGTTGAAAGAGCGACCTGTGAAGCATTTTGAACAAAAACCTTCCCTTTTTCTTCGAAGAAAAACAGTTTGTCGCCAGTCCTGAGATTTAAGAAATTCCTTATAGAAAGCGGAATTGTTACTTGTCCCTTTGAAGTTACTTTTGCAAGTTCCATATAAACCTCCTTACATTCCTTACTTATTGTAATACAGACAAGAAATATTGGCAACCTCTAAAAATTATATAAAAGTTGCCTTCAAATTTTACGGTAATAAAATCTACCTGCCGCAGATATTATAATTGATCTGGATTCGAACTTCCGCGACTGCGGAAGTTTTTTAATAATTTCCTTACAGAACTAGCCAACGCTAGTTGGCGTTACGAACCACACGCAAGCCGCAACTGCTGCCGCGGTCATACGGGTCGATGCTGAAACGGTAAGAAACAGCGCAGAAGCTGTCGAGGCTACCATAGGAACCACCGCGCCGCACGCGGTAAGAGCCGGAAGCCGAACCCGCAGAGTCGGTCGTGCTGTTTATTAAACCTCTCAAGTCCCAGCACAATTCCCATACGTTACCGCTCATGTCGTAAAGTCCGTAAGCATTTGCCTGCTTTGTTTTTACTTCACGGGTTCCTGTGTCTTTTATATTTGATGTATACCATGCAACATCATCTACTGTATCACTTCCTGCATATGTGTAATTTTCTCCACCGCGGGCAAGGTATTCCCATTCTGCTTCTGTCGGAAGTCTGTAACCGTCTGCTGTAAAGTCGCAGGTTGCTGCATCCCATGCTGAATTACGAGATGTCGGTATACCTGAGTATTCAAGAGCAGAAAAGTTTACATCTTTTACTGTGTAGCAGGGTGTAAGTCCTTCTTTAATGGAAAGCTTGTTACAGTAAGCAATGGCATCATACCAGCTTACGTAATTTACAGGATTGTTAAAAACTGCATCTCCTGTAAGTTTAGTTCCGTTTGCGTCATAAGCGCTTGCTTTACTTGGGTCTGTTCCCATTACATCTTTGAATTCTCCGCGAGTTACTTCGTGGTCACTTACTAAAAGAGTTGGAATTGTGATTGCCCTTCCGCTTACAAATACTTCTGATTTTGGTGTCCAGGTTTCTTTTCCGGTGATTTCTGTACCTGCTATTTTTACAAAGACTGCTTGGGTAGAAGGTAAAACAGGAATTGCTTCTGTTTTTTTGTATTCACATACTGAACATGTATAAATTTTAACGCCTGCTTCTGTTTCTGTCGCTTCTTTTGTTACAACGCCTTCATTAAATGAATGGGCAGCTTCATCAGATTTTACATCGTGACCACAAGTTGCTGCGTGCCAGTGGCTTGTTGCGTCGCTTGTCCAGTCAGCTGAATATTTGTGTGTATGTGGTAAAACTGCAATACTTTCTGTTTTTTCATATTTACAAACAGTACAAGTATAAGTTTTGATTCCAGTTTCCGTTTCTGTCGCTTCTTTTGTTACAACGCCTTCACCGAATGTATGGGCAGCTTTGTCACTTACTTCTGAGGTATGTTCACAGGTTGCTGCATGCCAGTGACTTGTAGCATCTTTAGACCATTCTGTTGAATAAGTGTGCTCGTGTGTGTCAGTATCATTCTGACAACCAATCATTGCAAGTGCCAATATTGTTACAGCACCTGCCAAAAGCTTTGTAAAAGTTTTCATTTTCTTCCTCCAAAATTATTTATATTTAAACAAAAAAAGGCACACTCTTTATGCGGCTACATAAAGAATATGCCTTGAAATTTCTATATTATAATTTAAAAAAAAGACAGTTATCTTGAACAGAACAGAACAGAACAGAACATGTCGCACTGCATAACTTAACTCTCCTTTTTAGATTATTGCTTTTGTTATATCACATAACAGAAAATTTAACAACTTAAATTCAATTTTCTACAATCTTCCATTCGCCTAATGTACGAGTTTTTTCATCAAAGTTTACGCCGATTTTAACGAGCTTTTTGTCGTTGCCGTTTTTATCTTTTGTAACAGAATACGGAATTAAATATCCTTTTGAGTCAATCTGAGAAAGTGCTTCTTCTACTGTTCCGTCAAGCTTGAATTCAAAAACATAAACAGCGCTTTCTGTTTCTACAACCATATCACTTCGGCCGGCAGCACTTGTCTCTTCTGTTTTTACAACGTACGGCGTACACAAGCGCGCTATTAAATAGAACAAAGTTTTGTAGTGATTTTCGTTCTGCTTTTCTGCATTATACGGAATTGAAGACAAAAATGCTTTCATTTCTTTTAAGGCATCTTCAAGGCGGGCTTCGCGAAAGGCTCGTCCTAATTTCATAATAAATATATCATTTTGACTTACAAGTTCTGTTGCGTAATAAGGAAGCAAAGCTTTACAAAATCCATCCCGAACTTCATCATTTGGAAAACCTAAAACATATTCAGGTGAATCATATTTTTTTATTGTAAGGTATCCGCTCTGGTACAGCATTGGAACAGGGTCTGTCGCCGTTTCTGTCGGAGCGTCAAACATTTCAAGTGTTGCAGGAAATCCTTTGTCAAAACTTTCAGGATCCATATTATACTTTTTTATCAATCGAGTAAGTATTGTCGGTGTTCCTGTTGCAAACCAAAAGTTTTTTAATTCCTTTTTACTGAGTGCATTTATCAGACTGAACGGATTGAAAATATCAGGTGATTTTTCTGTAAAATGATAGCCGTCATATTTTTGAGTAAGAGCTGCACAAGCTTGGTCGTAAGTCATATTGTTGTTATCTGCCAGCGCCTGGATTTCCGGCTTCATTTGAGAAAAAAGTTCTTCTTTTGTAATTCCGCAGATTGAAGCATATTCATTATCCATCGTAATTACATTAAGATTATTCAATTCACTGAAAATACTTAACTGACTGAACTTGCTAATGCCTGTCAAAAATACAAAACGCAGAATTCCGCCAATATCTTTTAACGGACTGAACAACTTTCGCATTTCCTGTTTTAAAACAAGCTGAAGTTCGGGGTTGTCCATTGTATCCAAAAGTGGTGCATCGTATTCGTCAACTAAAACTACAGGTTCTGTGCCTGTCTGTTCGTAAGCTGCTTTAAGGATTTTTTCAAAACGAGGACCCCATTCATATTCATTTGTATTCGTAACTTTATATATTTTTTCTAATTCAGAAAGTTTAAAATTCATATAAATCTGAAGAGATTTTAAATCTGTAAATTTATTTCCTGCAAAACTCAAATGAAAAACAGGATACTGCTTCCATTCTTTTTCAAGCTTTTCCATTGCAAGGCCGGTAAAAAGTTCTTTCTTTCCTAAAAAATAATCGCGCAAGGTCGAAATTAAAAGCGACTTTCCAAAGCGGCGCGGACGGCTCAAAAAATAAACGCGGTCGGTGTGTGTCATTTTATAAACAATGTCTGTTTTGTCTACGTAATAATAACCGTTTCTTCGTATCTGAGAAAAATCCTGCAACCCAATAGGAAAAAGTTTTAATTCTGCCATACGATTATTATATTACTTTACCGCAAGCAGTTCAATATAATCACGCTCGCCCCTGGGCTTGAGTTGAATCTTTGGATTTTTATTACCCACTTACAGCCGATAACTGAAATGTCATATTTTTTTCTGCATACCAAGGAGAAAATAAAACTATGTTTCAATCATACATTCTGCAAAAGAATTTTTCTCGACTACTTTTGCTAATTTGAAATTTATTTTATTCATGTATCTCAAGCGGAAGTCCGTCGGGGTCAGAAAAGAATGTCATTTTTTTATTTGTAAATATATCAAATCGCACAGGTTCAGTTTCAATTCCTTTTGCATTCAGTTTAAGTGCAGAAATTGAAAGAGATTTAATCAGTCAGCGCACTCGTGAAGTTTTGGCGCGTAAAAAAGCAGAAGGAATCAAACTTGGCCGCCCTAAAGGAAGAAAAAACAATTTTCATTCTCTGGACGGTCTTGAAAAAAGAATAAATACACTTTACGAAATGGGGCTTTCAACAAACAAAATTGCAAAATTATTCGGAATCAGCAGAAATTCCCTTAATTCATTTTTAAAGAAAAAAAGCTCTTAATTCATTTAAATTAAAATTTGCACGAAACGCCCGCTGTAATTAAAGTTGCTTTTTGAGGATTAACAAGGTTCGCCATTCCCTGAAAATTAAAACTAAAATTCGTGTTCATTTTCCATTCTGAAGAAATTCCAAGATAATGAACTCTTTCGTCTTCTGAAGTTTTTGAATTGATGTAAGAAAAGGCAAAAGATGTCGTTTCGGTCGGTGAATAAGATAAAAAGCCGAAAATTCCAAAATCATTTTCAAGAGGTTTAATTAAACTTTCAGCGCGAATCATCAAAGTCTGCTCTTGAGTGTCGCCCCTAATTGTAAAATTCTTGCATAAAGAAGTTGAAATCTGCCATTCATCTTTTACAAACTCATCTTCAAATTTTACGGATGAACAAATATTGTAATCAAAGAAAATTGTTCCGTCCAAGGCTAAATACAATTCATTTGTATTCATTTTGTCTGATGAAATAAAACCGCCTTCCATATTTTCAATTACGACTGAATCAATTTTAAATTGCGCGCGGCTTCCGAATCTTCCGAAACTTCCGTTCAAAGCTGAATCTATCGGAGGAAGAACAATCGCTTCTATTGTAATAATTTTTGAAATCGGAGCTGCAAAACAAAAAGCCCAGTCACTTGTAATTCTTAAATCAGAAAGTGAAGATGATGAAAATGAAAACGAACTCATGTTTTGGTTTGAAAAATTCAATGAACTGTTTGAATTTTCAAGAAGTAACTTTTTGATTTCATCCGAAAGATTACTTTTGATTTTTACTGATGTAAATGAAAATGATGTGTCGGCTCTTTGCTTTTGATTTACAGGGTCACTTCCAAAAATCAAATCTCCGGCATTGTAAAAAAGTCCGTATCCCCAGGAAACAGGCTGTTTTCCGGCATTCATTCTTGCAGAAAAACCGTTAAACCACGGAAGTCGCGCTTTTACATAAGCTTTGCTCAAAGTGGCAGTTCCCGCAAAGCCCACTGTAGTATAATCGGTTTCGGGAACAGACAAAATACTGCATGTCGATTCCAGATATGCTTTTACAGAACTTGAAACATTTGCGTCCAGTTTTGCAAGAGTCTCGGCAGATGAATACCAGAATTTATTTTCTTCAAGAGATGCATAACCGCTTGAAAATGAAATTTTTCCGCCTGGGCGAACCTGTGCAAAAGATACAGAAATTGACACAACAAAAACTGCAACAATCGAAACAATTTTCTTTATTACCATGAAAGTTCATCCCTGGAGAATTTGCTTTCCGGAATCGGCTCATCAAGTTTTATTTCTGTTATTTTCATTTTTGTAACGCTTGATTTTTTCAGAAGATTCTGCATTGTTCCTTCCATAAAAATATTGTATTTTCCGATTCTGTTTATTTTTGACATTGTACTTTCGCTCATTGCTTTTCCGCTTGCACTGTAAACAATGCATTTTTTTTCGGCAAAAGTTTTTTTATCTATAAATTTTTCCTGCTTCTGGTAAAGCTGCTTTTTTGTTTTTGCAGTCAGCATAACGCGGTAACATTCAGCGCCGTCCACAGTTTCTGTTCCCAAAAGTTCGCCGTTGTAAGAATCAAGAATTCCTTCATCACCTGTCAAATCTTCGTAAGTAAAATCAGAACCCATAACAGAATCTTTAAGTGCACTTCCCTGCAGGCGGATAATTTCTTCTGCGTCAGGATAATAAAGATAAACTGAATTTTCCAGGCGAAGAATTTTTTGCCCGCTGTCAGCCCCAGAAGTAATGATGATTAAAGTGTCACCGTTTTTTCTTCTGTAAGATTCAAACTCATTTTCGTTTGTTCCGAATTTATCTTTAACAGAAAGAGTTGCTTTCATATATGCAGTATTGTAAGCAGCATTGGAATCATAGCGGCTCATTATTTCTTCTACTGAAAGTGAAAGTTCCTGACAAAAAACAGAAAACACTCCGATAAAAAAAATAGACATTCCCAAAATAATTTTTTTCATTTTAAAATCCTTATTTTTGAACACTTTTTTTGAATTTACAAAAAGCGTTATAATAACTTTAATTTTATATCATTAAAATTAAATCAACAATCTTTTTACAATCTTCTTAATTTTCTGCCCGCAAAGCTTCTGCCGGCTGGACTTTCAATGCCATTCTTGACGGAATCAAGCACGCAATGAATGCTGTTAAAAATCCTGTCAAAAAGAATTCAACATAGCGGCCGAACGAAAGCGACGGATAAAGCATAAGTTTTATATTAAAACCGCCCATCATTTCATAACCGGAACCTGCTAAATTGATTCCTGTTTTATTAAAAATGCTGACAATCATTCCGCCTAAAAGACAGCCTGCAAAAGCAGAAATTCCTGAAACAAATGCCGTTTCGAGCAAAAACATTCCGCGTACGCTTTTTGGTGTCATTCCAAGAGAAAGAAGCGAGCCGATTTCTTTTTTGCGCTCCATTACGCTCATCATAGTGCTGTTGAAAATTACTGTCGATGCAAGAATAAAAAATATAAGTGCATAAATAAAATACATAAAATCACTCATTTCTATCATAGCGTACCAGGTTGTGCCTTTTGTCCACGGAACAATTTCAAGTCCGGAGAGTTCAGGAATTCCAGAAATTTTTTGCGCAAGATTTTCTACATAATTTTTGTCATCCCAGTTGTCAGAAAAAAGAAGAATTTCTGTTGCGTTTCCTTTCATACGTAGAAGTTTTGAAGCGGCATCAAGATTCATAAAAACGAATTTTCCGTTTAAGTCACCGTCAGAAAATCTCATTACAGCACTTACAGTTACAGTGCAGCCGTTTGTTCCGCCGTTTGCCGTGCGTGCAATAAATGTAAATTTGTCGTTTGCGTGAAGATTAAAACTTTGTGCAAATTTGTCTGTAACAAGAACTTTGCGTTTGTTTTCTTCTGCGCTTTCATTCATAAAATTAAGCGAGCCTTCGAGTAAAACATTGTCTTTGTCAGAAAAATAATATTTGTCAGGAAAGTTTACTGCAATAAGATTTGCGGCTTCTGTTTCTTCATTTTTGTAAACTGCAATCGGTGTGCGTATTCTTGCACGCGCTGCTGTCACTCCTTCGGCAAGGAGAGTTTTCTGCAAAACAGAATTTGTTTCAGGAATAAAAAAGTTCAGCGGTGTAATGCGTTCGTTTTCTGTGTAACGCGGATTTCGTATTCTTACAGCACCCGTTTCGTGGTGAACAATATTGTATTTCATGTCGTCCATTGAACCATATTCAAGCGACATCATAAAACAGATAAAAACTGAAACAAGAAAAATTGCTCCGCCAGAAAGAATTGTTCTTCGCTTGTTTCTTTGTATGTTTCGCCACGCCATTGATATGATTAAAGGCATTTGTTTTTTCATAAAATTATTTCTCCTGCATAAGTCACGAGATGCTAAAACAAGTTCAGCATGACACAGCCCTTTTAATTCTTTCTGAAAATTTCGGCTATTTCTTTTTTGGAAATTGAACGGGATGGAAAATACGAAGCAAAAGCCGCAATCAAAAGTGCACCAAAAATTATTTTTGCAAAGCCTGTAAAATTCCAGTCTGAACGGATAAGTCCTGAAATTCTGTAACCGATGTCAATGTTGCTCAGCATTTGTGTAAAATCAATTCCCACATTCACAAGCGGAATATTAATAAGACAGCCTGCAACCATTCCGATTACACAACCTGTACATCCGATTAAAACGCCTTCTGTCATAAAAAGACTTTTTATATAAAACGGAGTGTAACCCATCGCTTTGAGCATTGCAATTTCGTTTTTGCGTTCCAGAACAGACATAAGCATTGTGTTGCTTATTCCGACGGCTGCAACGATAAAAAGAAAAAGCATAATCAGACTTGAAATACCTTCATACATTTTTTGCACTGAAACAATATCTTCTGCAATTTCGTTCCAGGAGTAAAGTTCAACTTTTGAATCATTTTGAATTTCTGAAAAATCTTTTTTAAGTTTTTTTACATTGGAATTTACAGTGCTCATTCCGCCTAGATTTGTGTCGATTGCAGTAACTGCCCCTTCCATCTCAAGCATTTCGTTGATGTATGCGATGTCCATAAAAATATATCCCGCGTTTACAGGCACATCAGGACAGTGAACAATTCCCGTAATAGGAACATCGATTGTCTGCATAAAGCCGCCGCGTCCCTTGCACTGAATTGTAACATACCAGCCGGGTTGGGCTTTCATATCATCTGCAATCCAGCTACCGATTACCGCTCCGGTGCAGTATTCTTCGCCTTCTTCTTTTTTAAGCCACGTTCCGCTTTCGATTTGTGAAGCTGTTTTAAAAACTTTTTCTGACTTTTTTGGATCAAGTGCGCACAGAACACCTGTTATACTTCCTGAAGTTTCAAAATATTCTTCGTTAAAATAAACTTCGCATGGAAGTAAAATTTCGGGCGTAAAGGAAATATTTTTTGAATCAAGAAAAGTTCCGATTTCTTTTGCAGAATTTTCTTCTATTAAATAGTCAAGCGGAAGAGTGTTGCGTTCTTTAAAATATCCGTCTGCAAAAAATTTTGCGCCCGAAGTTTCGTAGTCGATTAAGTTACGGGTACTTTCGTTATTCATTCCTGCCAGAAATCCGTTGAACACAATACTGAACATTACGCCGAACGCAACTGCACATGACGTAACAAGTGTACGTCGTTTGTAACGGAGCATATTTTTAAAAGCTATAGAAACAAGCATTAGTTTTCTCCTGCAACTATTTTTCCGTCGCGGATTTTTATAATACGGCGTACGTTTTCCATAACCATTTTGTCGTGTGTAGAAAAAATACATGTAATTCCGTGGTCGGCGTTCAGTTTTTTCATAAGCTCAATAATCATCTGGCTGTTTTTTGAGTCAAGGTTTGCAGTCGGTTCATCGGCAAGAATTACTGCAGGTTCTTTTACGAGTGCGCGTGCAATAGAAATACGCTGCTGCTGACCGCCCGAAAGCTGCATTGGTTTTCTGTCCTGCATTCCGCCAAGTCCGACTTCTTCTAGAATTTTGAATGAGCGCTCCTGTACTTCTTCTTTGGAAAATTTATTCAAAAGCTGCAGAGCCATTTCTACATTTTCCTGCGCGGTAAGAACCGGAATAAGATTATAACTTTGAAAAATAAATCCTATTTTTTCGCGGCGCACAAGCGTTTTCTGCATTGCGTTCATTACAGAAATATCTTCTCCGTCTACAAAAATTTTTCCCGAAGTAATTGTGTCAAGACAGCCGATTAAGTTTAAAAGAGTCGTTTTTCCCGAACCAGAAGGACCTGCAATTGCAGTAAATTCTCCGCGTTCAATATCTGCTGTAACGCCGTCAAGTGCAATTACATCCGGTGCAGCCTCACTTTTTGAAGAGCGTTTTGATTTTTGATTTGCAGAATAAATTTTATGAACATCGTGAATCTGTACGATTTTTGTAGACATGAAGTAACTCCGAAATTATTTATTGTTTTTAATTATAACTTAAAAAAAAAGATTGTGCCAAGAATTGTTCGCAATTTCTTAGAGCCATTTGGATTAAAAAACTCCTACTCGGCTTTTGCCAAATCTTCATTTTGCTGCTTGAGGAAATCGGCTTTGACGTAACAGCTTCCTTCAAGCCAATTTTCTGTATATTCCAATCAGGTAAGCTGTAACCAGCCTGATGTATGATTTATCAGTTGGAATTTCAAGATTTATTGTTCCAAGTCTTGTGTCAAAACGTCTTTCGCGTGTTCCAGAAAGATAGCCTTTGCGTTCTTCTGCAGCCTGCGCACCATATAGCAATTTCTCGTAATCTGTTGTATCTTTATTTTGAGCCATTTAATTCTCCTGTTTTAGTTTTGTGGTAAAACCTATTTTGGAGTATTATATGGCTCTTTTCAATTACCTTCCGCAACCAAATTGCGAACTTTATTTTACACTATCTTTAATTTATAAAGAATAACTCCAGTACACAGGAAAGCAAACACTTTCAAAACCTGAATCATTAAAACCAATATCAACTTCGGCTTTAAACTCTCCTAAGTTTTCAACTGTATAACTTACTGCAGGTTTAAAAACATATTTTATATTTGAATTATCTTTATAAGATGAATTTAATGTTACTCCAAGTTCTGCTGCAATATTATCGGTTGCGTTCATTCCAAACAAAATGCCTGAATAAAAATCACTATCTGTTGTTATATAATCAAAGCCTACTGCAAATAGATCATTTTCGTAAACAATACTTGCATTAAAAAGATTTTTTCCTGCTACATCACAAAGTCCTTCTTCTTCATTGCTTGAATAACCTGCAAAAATCTGTAAACCATCCAAAGGAGTTACTGACGCATAAAATCCAAATCCAAGTGAATCAGAATTCAATGGATTTTTTAATGTTGCAGCAATAGTTGCTTTATCAAAAAGATTATACTCAGCACCTAAACCAAAATTGAATAAAGTTTTTTCATCTGTTTCTGAATCTGTTTTAGAGAAAAAATTTGCTTCTGTTTCTGAAAAAGGAACAGTAACTGCGAGAGTCAGATTTTCAACTCCGTCGAATGAAAAAGTAACTCCATCGCTGCCAAGATTTCCTGAAGCAATATTGTCATCTTCTACAAATAGATAAGAACCTGTAGCAAATGTGTCTGCACTAAAACCAATTGAAAATCCGTTTATTGGTCTGAATACTGTGTACCAGTCAAAATCTTCTGAAGAAAACAACAATGACTGTGGTAAACCATCTTCATCAGTTGCAAGAACTATTTTGGCATCAATTCCGGCATCTACTTTTTCCGAAGAAAATTCTGCTTTTACTTCATTGTATGCGCCTGCAAATGTTGAAGAATCTTTAGAAACGTTTACGATATCACTTCCAATTTCATTTGAAAATGTAAGTGAAGGAGTATTTTCATTTGTAAAAGCAGAAAATACACAAGCTGAAGTTACTGCAACTACAGTAACGATTTTTTTTGAAAGATTCATTTTATACCTTCCTATTAGTTTTTTATAATTATAGTTAGCATACGCTAACTTTATTTAACAATTTATTCTTTTTTTTCAAAAATTTTTTAACTTAATGCTACATCAAGGATTAACATAACAGTAAAACCAAGCGCAAAAAATATTGTTCCTAAATTAGAATGTTTTCCCGCTGACATTTCCGGAATAAGTTCTTCAACAACTACGTAAATCATCGCACCTGCCGCAAAACTTAATAAATATGGAAGAATCGGTATAAAAAACTGAGCTGCTAAAATTGTAATAATAGCAGCAATTGGTTCTACAATACCCGACAAAGTTCCAAATATAAATGCTTTTCCCTTTTTCATTCCTTCAGAATGAAGTGGCATTGAAATAATAGCACCTTCAGGAAAATTCTGTATGGCCATTCCAATAGAAAGTGCAAATGCACTTGCCAAAGTAATAGAGCTAACTCCTGATAATCTGCCGGCAAACAAAATTCCAACTGCCATTCCTTCTGGAATATTATGAAGTGTTACAGCTAAAACTAACATAGTTGTTTTTTTTAACTTCGTTCTAACGCCTTCAGGTTCATCACTTCCCAAATGCAAATGAGGAATAGTTTTATCAAGAACGAGCAGAAATAAAATCCCGCTCCAAAATCCAACTACAGCAGGAATGAACGACCATGATCCCATAAAATCAGACTGTTCAATTGCAGGAATTAAAAGACTCCAGATAGATGCTGCAACCATTACTCCTGCCGCAAAACCTGTTAATGCTCTCTGAACTAATAAACTCAAATTGCGCTTCATAAAAAGTACACAAGCAGAACCGAGAGTTGTTCCTACAAATGGGAGCAATATACCTTGTAACACTTCGACAGACATAATACCTCCCTTAAGTAAGCGTAATTATTGTTTTATTTTCATTACATTTTTGAGGAACACTTGCTTTTTTCACTGCATCCCGAACAACCGCAGCAGCATGCAGGCGTTCCATTTTTCTTGGCGCTAATTTTTCTTCTCACAAAAAGAGTAACAGAAAGTGAAAGCCAAATTGTCAAAATCAAAATACAAATTATTGTCGCAATCATTTTTATTCCTCCATTATCTTTTTATACTCACTTCCAAACTCTCGCCTTTTTATTTTTGACTTTTTTAACTGTATCTGGATTTTTATAAGTGTTTAGTTTATCAAAATTCCAGAAAAGAGATTCTGGGCAACATCAGGGTGACAGTAGTTGTCCAGAATCTCTTGTTTATTTAAACATTCATTTCCTTATACGGATTTTTTCTGAAAACGGCATACAAAATTACCGCCAGGAAAATAAATGCAAATACCGTTCCGACTCCGAATGCGCCGTGTACAAAAAGCATTCCGAGCTGGTACACAATCAGTGTTACAACATACGCAAAAATATTCTGGAACAAAATTGCAAACCAGAACCACTTGCGGCTGTTGAGTTCGCTTTTCATTGTTGCGATTGCGGCAAGACACGGACTGTCCAAAAGATTGAAGAGCAAAAAGCTGAATGCTGCGATTGCTGTCGGGAACCATTCAGAAACTGCAAGTCCAACCGCATTTCCGTCTTCTACAAGCTCTTCTGAAACATTTGCAAGAACGCCCATTGTTGTAACGATAGCTTCTTTTGCGCTGAATCCCGAAAGTGAAGCTGCAGCTGCCTGCCAACCGCCTTCTGCTCCGCCGAATCCAAGCGGAATAAATATGTAACGAAGAACGCCGCCGATTTTTGCAAGAATTGAATCGCCTGCGTCCACTAGTCCAAAGTGACCGTCAGAAATTCCGTAGCTCGAAAGGAACCACATTACAAGACATGCAACAAACAAAATTGTTCCGGCTTTAACAAGGAATCCTCTGAGGCGTTCCCAAGTGTGAAGCAAAACAGTTTTTGGCTCAGGGAAGTGATACTGCGGAAGTTCCATAACAAAAGGAGCAGCCGGACCGTGAAAGGCCTTTGTCTTTTTGAGCATAACAGCCGCAAGCAAAACTGCAGCAACTCCGGTAATGTACATAACAGGAGCCAGCCACGAAGCACTTGTGTTTGTAAGACGGCTTCCGATTACAGCAGCCATCAGTGCAATTACAGGAAGTTTTGCTCCGCACGGAATCCACGTTGTTGTCATGATTGTCATGCGGCGGTCGTTTTCATTTTCGATAGTGCGGCTCGCCATAATACCGGGAATTCCGCAACCCGAAGAAATCAAAAGAGGAATAAAAGATTTTCCTGACAAACCAAAACGGCGGAAAATTCTATCCATTACGAATGCAATGCGAACCATGTATCCGCAGTCTTCAAGAATTGAAAGCAGCAGAAACAAAACAGCCATCTGCGGCAAAAATCCAAGCACTGCACCAAGTCCGCCCAGAACTCCGTTAACAAGACAATCAATCAAAACAGGATTTGCTCCGGCATTTTCAAGCGCAGTCTGAGTTCCGCCCAAAATCCATTCACCGAACAAAACATCATTTACCCAGTCTGTTCCCATTGTTCCAAAACCGGCACCGGTTGAACACCAGTAAACGAGCCACATTACAGCAAGGAAAATCGGAAGACCAAGAATTCTGTTTGTAACAACGCGGTCAATTTTATCAGAAAGTGTTAATTTTTCTTTGTTCTTTTTTACAACTGTTTTTGCAACAAGCTTTTGAATATATTCATAACGCTGGTTTGTGATAATTGATTCTGAATCATCATCAAGTTCTTTTTCGCAGTCTTTTATATGTTCTTCGATATGCGATTTTTCTTCTGCAGAAAGATTCAGTTTTTCAAGAACTTTTTCATCGCGTTCAAATACCTTTACTGCAAACCATCTTATCTGATTTTTGTCGACCTTACCCTGAATTGATTCTTCTATATGGGCAAGTGCGTGTTCAACAGAACCTTTGAATACGTGAGGCTGTTCAACTTGATTTTTTTCACTTGCAGCAAGAACAGAAAGTCTTGCAGCATCTACAGTTGAGTTTCCTTTAAGAGCGCTGATTGGAATTACTTTGCAGCCGAGAGCTTTTGAAAGTTCAGCAAAATTTATTTTATCTCCGTTTTTGTTGACGACATCAATCATGTTGACTGCCATAACAAGAGGAATTCCTGTTTCCAAAAGCTGGGTTGTAAGATAAAGATTGCGCTCGATATTTGTTCCGTCTACAATATTTAAAATTGCGTCGGGTTTGTCTTCTACAAGATAATTTCGCGTAACAATTTCTTCTGGTGTGTACGGAGAAAGAGAATAGATTCCAGGCAAATCCTGAATAATTACATTTTTGTCTTCCTTGAATTTTCCTTCTTTTTTTTCTACAGTAACGCCAGGCCAGTTACCAACATACTGATTTGATCCTGTAAGCGAATTGAAAAGTGTAGTTTTTCCGCAGTTTGGATTTCCTGCAAGAGCAATTTTTATTTCTTTCATTTTTTCCTCACTTAATTTATCCAACAATTTCTACGTCAAGAATGTTTGCGTCATCTTTACGAAGCGAGAGTTCAAATCCGCGGACTGTGACTTCAACCGGGTCACCAAGAGGAGCAACTTTCCTGATGTAAAGTTCACAACCTTTTGTAATTCCCATGTCCATAATACGTCTTTTCAACGCACCTTCACCACCGATTGCAGTTACACGAACGGTGCTCTTAACTTTGCAGTCTTTTAATTTCATATACACTCCTAATAAATCCCGTTTTAATTAACCAGATTTACAATAATCTTTTGAGCCAAATCTTTTGTGATTGCAAGATGACTTTCTTTGAGATTTACAATTACATCGCCAGAATGCTGTGAAATTACAGAAAGAACTGTTCCGGGAACAAAACCAATATCGCCCAAATGTTTTTTAACTTCGGAATTCCCGCCGGTTTTAAAAATCATTACTTTTTCGTTCGAATTTGCCATAGATAAAGGCATCATTTTGTATCTCCAATATTTGTTATATAAAGCATTCCTTAGTTAGTTTTTCCTAACCTTATACAGTTATATATAACTAACTGAGTAAAAAATGTCAAGATGTAATAAAAAAAAACACGAGTTTCAGGTCATTTATTCAACGAACCAAAACCCGTAATGAAAACTTATTATATTTTTTATCCTGCTTTATTAATTATTGAATTTGAAAGCATTTTGGTTCCTGAAATTTATTTCTCCAAATCTTTCATTACATCGCTTAGTTTCATAGTTTTTAATTTGTCTTCCAGAGTTTGCGTCAATAATTCAAGGCGAAAATCCAAAGCATTGTGAATGTGCCCGCCGACAGGACATTTTGAATTGGGATTTTCGTGAAAATTGAAAAGTTGTTTTTCGTCGCAACCGGCAGCTTTATAAATATCGTATAAAGAAATTTTTTCTGGCGGAATTAAAAGTGACGCGCCTCCGGTTCCGGCTTTTACTTCAACAAGATTGGCGTTTTTTAACCGTAAAAGCATTCGTCTTATGATTACAGGATTTACACCGACACTTCCTGCAATAAAATCTGATGTTACTTTGTAATCGTTTTTAAAATATTCAATACACAAAAGTGTGTGAACGGCAATTGTAAAATCTCTTGAAATCTGCATTCTTCCATTATACATTATTTTTGTTGTAACTTCAATAATTACAATTTTTTATTAATTTTTTAGTTGTAACTATTGACATTACAACAAAGCAGTATTATATTTTAGTTGTAATCACAAAGGTTACAACAACTGCGCGGCCGGCGGTAAACTTAATTTCAATTATAACGAGGTAAATTATGACAAAGACAAATGTAAAACTCAACAAAGGTGAAATCACTGTTTTCGATTTTGGTGGAACAAAACTCCATGCTTACAAAACAAATGATGCGCTTTGCGATGAATCTTTTTTGATTGAAGGTACAAACAGCATCGTTGCGCTTGAACTTCCGGCTTTTCACGAAAATCTGTCTGAATTCAAAAACTATATTAAGACACTTTCAAAACCACTTACAGATGTAATTATTTCATGCCATCCGAGTGGAGCAGATTATTTTGAAGATGCAAAAATTCATATGGCAGGAAATACAGTCCGTGCGCTTGGAGAAAACGGCGGAATTATGGGCTTAATCAAAAACTTTACAGTTGCGTTCGGAAAATCGTTTGATGAAAAACTTCCAAAACCAGTTGCAAATCTTAACATCGGCGAAAACACAATCGGCGGAATTAAATTCATTGTAACAGAAAACGGCGACGGAACTGACATTGAAATTCCTTCAATCAATTGCGTTTACACACATATGCTCGGTGCAGATGTTCATTCAATTCTTGCAGGAAGCGGTCACATGGATGCAGTTATTTCTCAGCTCGAAGGTTATAAGGCAAAAAATTACGCTCTTGTTCTTTCAAGCCATTACGAACCAGAAGAATTAAGTGCCTGTGATACAAAAATTGCTTATGTAAAAAAAGCAAAAGAACTTTGTTCAACATGCAGCGATTCAAAAACATTTATTGAAGAAATGAAGAAAAACTTCCCGTCATATTCAGGAGTAAACTATCTTGAAATGACAGCCGGAATGTGTTTTGCTTAAACTCTGAAAGTCCAAGTCCGGTTTTGGTTTTTGCAATCATTGCCGGATTTTTGGAATTATATTCCGAAGGTTTTATGACACAAAGCGAAAGACAAATTTTTTTGATAAAAGAATTGATTTCAGAAAAAAATGAATACAAAAATATTCAAATTCCTTCAGATGATGCTCAGCAGAAAATTCTTTTGCGTTCACTGATGAATATACGGGAAGCAAAAAATGCAGATAAAAAGTTTTTGGAAATTCAGAATGAATATTTGCAAAACGAATTAATGCAAAAAGGAATTACCGACATCAATACACTTTTGCCGGTTAAAAAAAATATTTATCTTTGGAAAGGCGACATTACAACATTAAAATGCGATGCAATCGTAAATGCTGCAAACAGTGCAATGACAGGCTGCTATGAACCGTGCCATTCCTGCATCGATAACTGCATTCACACATTTTCAGGAATTCAGCTGAGAGCAGAATGTGATTCTCTTATGAAAAAACAGGGATTTTTGGAACCTACAGGAAATGCAAAAATAACAGGTGCTTATAATCTTCCATGCAAATTTGTAATTCATACAGTCGGCCCGATAATAAAAAATTCTGTAACAAAAAAAGACTGTGAACTTTTACAAAGCTGTTATCGTTCCTGTTTGAATCTTGCAAAAAAAAATAATTTACAAAGCATTGCATTCTGCTGTATTTCTACAGGAGTTTTTTGTTTTCCAAATGAAAAAGCAGCTCAAATTGCGGTAACAACAGTCAAAGAATTTTTAGCAAAAGAAAAATCACAAATGAAGGTGGTATTCAATGTGTTCAAAGATGAAGATTACGAAATCTACAAAAAATTATTCAGCTTGTCCGCAGATTAAAAAATTATTGAATGAATGTGATTCTGTCCTGATTGGAGCAGGAGCCGGACTTTCTGTTTCTGAAGGATTTTCTTACAGCGGGAAACGGTTTGAAAAATATTTTTCTGATTTTAAAAACAAATACGGTTTTTCTGATATGTATTCCGGTGGCTTTTATCCTTATAAAACTTTGGAAGAATATTGGGCATACTGGAGCCGTTATATTTTTGTGAATAGGTTTAACGAAAGTGAAAAAGGAAAC
>ERZ1026868.496-NODE-496-length-25112-cov-9.353434_pt1 | contig 25112 bp, 19 predicted proteins | sample MGYA00380164_ERZ1026868 | MGnify/ENA primary metagenome ERZ1026868 (study PRJEB33269, sample SAMEA4719800) | human gut metagenome | biome: human-associated habitat; feature: organic feature; material: feces | place: Cameroon | collected 2013-10 ... | reverse complement strand
GGTCGGCAAGAATATACGCCGTCCTTGAATCTCCGCTTAATATACTGGCCATCACGTCATTGACGCTGTGACACTTGACTTCCTTGCCGCTGATTGGTGAATATGTCCGTCCGATGCGGGCGAATATTATGCGAAGGTAATCGTATATCTCGGTCGTGGTAGCGACCGTGGAGCGAGGATTCTTGACATTAACCTTCTGCTCGATGGCGATAGCCGGCGGAATCCCGTCTATGGACTCAACATCCGGCTTGCTCATCCTGCCGAGGAACTGCCTGGCATACGAGGACAGACTTTCCGCAAAACGTCTCTGCCCCTCTGCGAACAAAGTATCGAAAGCCAGAGATGACTTTCCCGAGCCAGAGATGCCGGTCACCACCACCAGTTTGTTCCTCGGAATCTCAACCGTGATGTCCTTAAGGTTGTTGACCTTAGCCCCTTTTATGATAATCTTGCCGTCCTCTGCCATAGTTTAGTAATCGAAAAAAATAACTTGCATAACCTTTGGCAATCTTTTTGGTCTATATTCCTTTTCTCATCAGTTATGTGCCACCGGCACACTCCTTCTTCCAAAATGAACCTATCCTCAAAAATCTTTGCCAAATCTGCGGCAACTTATTTTTTTGCCGCTTACTTAAAATTTCCAGAACCGCAAAATTACGAATAATTGTCGGCATTTGGGGAACTTTATCTCTTATTTAAACTTTCTGACCTCGCAAGGTTGCAGAATTGCCGGAAATTGAATAAATTTGTGGACGGAATTGAGGTATGGTGTAATGGTAGCACTACAGATTTTGGTTCTGCCAGTTCAGGTTCGAGTCCTGATATCTCAACGAGGGAAGGAGAAACGCGATGTTTCTCCTTTTTTGGTAAACGGGCCGGAGCCTTTTGCCGAATATATTGACGTTCAGGTAATTGCATAATACTGCCGGTAATTATCAGAGGGCAGTAACTTATAACAGACTTGCTTACAATAACTTATCAATCACGCAATGAAAGGGGTACACATTTTTTTGGCCGACGGCTTCGAGGAAATCGAGGCTCTCGCCACTTTGGATGTCCTTCGCAGAGGAGGAATCGATGTCAAAACGGTTTCCATCACCAATGACGGGATTGTGACCGGTGCTCACGGTGTACAGGTCGCGGCGGACTTGACCTGGAATGATCTCGAAGCTTCAGTTCAGTGCGAAGGAACTGACAGTAACGACGTTATGGTCTTTCCTGGAGGAATGCCCGGAACAAAGAACCTGGCCGAGAAACAGGATTTGATGACTATGATGAAGCGGCATTACGCCGACGGAGGAACCGTGGCTGCCATCTGCGCGGCACCTGGCCTCGTTGTCTCACAGCTTCCGACGCTGGAAGGCAAGAAGTTCACCTGCTACGATGGATTCGACGAGGCTCCGGCTGCGAAGGGTGGTGAATATGTCAGAGCTCCATTCGTGGCAGACGACAATCTTATCACCGGCCGCGGCCCAGGATGCGCTGTCGATTTCGCGCTCGCGATTGTGGCGCACCTCAAGGGTTCCGCCCTTGCGTCTGAAGTCCGCGCGGCAATGATGATTTAGAAGCTGTTTTGATTTGTTTGTTTGAAGGTTTGAGAGTGAAAAACTTCAGTTTCGACCGCTTCTTCCAAGGAGGATAGTGGTGCTATCTGACTGAAGAAGCGGGAAGAAAATGAAGATTTTTTCACCTCAAAGAACATTTCAAACAAATCAAAACAGCTTCTTAAGAAGCTGTTTTGATTTGCGGCCGGGCTTACCGGCGGATGATGACCCGCTCGATTCTTCGCGGAACCGAGGTCATTATCTCGTACGGAATCGTGTCCAGAATGCCGGCCAGCTCACTGACGGTTGGATCTTCTCCGAATATGGTCACGGTGTCCCCTACTTCAGCAGGCACACCGGTCACATCAATCATACACATATCCATACAAATGTTCCCGATGGTAGGCACACGGTGGCCGTTCAGCGAAAAACTGGCGTGCCCGCATCCCAGATGCCTGTCGATGCCATCCGCATAGCCGACCGGAATGGTGGCGATACGTGTTCCCTCCGGAGCGATGGCCCCGTGCTGTCCGTAACCGATCGCCCCGTCCCCAGGCTTCAGATCTTTTATCTGAAGGATCTTGACCTTTAACGAGGCTACTGGTTTCAGACGAACCTCCGGCAGGGCGCTGATTCCATATATTCCCACGCCAAGACGGACCATATCATATTGATACATAGGGAATCGTTCGATACCCGCCGAATTGAGGATATGCCACATCGGATGATAGCCGAGAGCATCGTCTATCTTGGCGGCGTTTTCTCCGAACATCGAGATCTGTCCCAACGTGAACTGATCCATAGCCGGATCCTCAGCGACGGCGAGATGCGAATATATTGACTTGACCTTGATCTCATTATGCGTCCTGAGATATTCAATCAATTCTTCGAGCTCGGAGGTCATAAAACCAAGCCGGTGCATTCCTGTGTCAAGCTTGATATGAACAGGAAAATCCTCTATGCCACGGCTTTGCAGGGTGGCCACGAGGGCTTGCAATGTGTACAGGTTCGGGATTCCCGGCTCAAGATGGTTGTCAATAATCTCGTCAAAATAATCAGTGCCTGCCGTCAGCACGAGAATCGGAAGACTGATACCGGCCTGACGCAGTTCTATGCCTTCGACAGGGAGGGCGACTGCCAGATAGTCAGCCCCGGCATTCTGCATCATCAGAGCGAACTCCACGGCCCCGTGACCGTAGGCATTGGCCTTTACAAGCACCAGAAGCTTCGTTTCACGCCTTAACTTTGAACGGAAGTACCGATAATTTGCAAGACAATTCTGGAGATTAAGCTCCAGTCTTGAGAAATCTGTTACGCCATTTGACATATTCAGCATCAAAAATCTGACAAAATTACTGTTTTTTCGTCAAACTTTCCGCCAAAATCTCTATATTTAGAATCTGGCCTGTTACTTGATAAAAGAGGCGTCGGTGGGCAATCACCGACCGATTATGTAATTTACCGCACGTCCTGACTTTGACAGCCTAAAAATTCCGTTTTTCTTACGTTCTGATAATCAATATATTGTAAAGAGCGCGGATTTTTCAGGGTGAATCGCATCACCTTTTCGTGCCTTTGAAAGAAGCTTCGTACATAGGTGTAAACAAGTAGGGTGAATCATTGCCAAAGTCAGGAATTCTTCGAGCTCGGAGGTCATAAAACCAAGCCGGTGCATTCCTGTGTCAAGCTTGATATGAACAGGAAAATCCTCTATGCCACGGCTTTGCAGGGTGGCCACGAGGGCTTGCAATGTGTACAGGTTCGGGATTCCCGGCTCAAGATGGTTGTCAATAATCTCGTCAAAATAATCAGTGCCTGCCGTCAGCACGAGAATCGGAAGACTGATACCGGCCTGACGCAGTTCTATGCCTTCGACAGGGAGGGCGACTGCCAGATAGTCAGCCCCGGCATTCTGCATCATCAGAGCGAACTCCACGGCCCCGTGACCGTAGGCATTGGCCTTTACAAGCACCAGAAGCTTCGTTTCACGCCTTAACTTTGAACGGAAGTACCGATAATTTGCAAGACAATTCTGGAGATTAAGCTCCAGTCTTGAGAAATCTGTTACGCCATTTGACATATTCAGCATCAAAAATCTGACAAAATTACTGTTTTTTCGTCAAACTTTCCGCCAAAATCTCTATATTTAGAATCTGGCCTGTTACTTGATAAAAGAGGCATCGGTGGGCAATCACCGACCGATTATGTAATTTACCGCACGTAATTGCCTGCTTGCGAAAGTTGATTAAAAAGAAAAACATTATGAGCACCGGTTTAATCTGGATAATAATGATTGTTGTGATGATCCTCAGCCAGATCGTCCAAAGTATGCTTCAGAGCAGATTCGAGAAATATTCACGTGTTCCGACCAACAGCGGGATGACCGGAGCGGATGTCGCCCGGAAGATGTTGGCGGACCACGGAATCACAGATGTCAAGGTGACCTGCATTCCTGGTCGTCTGACCGACCACTACAATCCGCAGACAAAGACCGTGAACCTCAGCGAGGCCGTCTATAACCAGAGCAGTGTGGCCGCCGCGGCCGTAGCGGCTCACGAATGCGGGCACGTTGTTCAGCACGCGAAGGGTTATCTTCCTTTGAGGCTTCGCACCGCCCTCGTGCCGGTCGTCAGCTTCTCAAGCAGGATTGTGCAGTGGGTTCTTCTGGCGGGAGTCATTCTCGTTTCTATGTTCCACAGCTATCCGGTTCTTATCGCCGGAGTGGTTCTATTCGCCCTGACAACGCTGTTCAGTTTCGTGACCCTTCCTGTCGAGATCAACGCCAGCCACAGGGCTGTCAATTGGCTTGAGAACGCCGGCATCACCAACTACGAAACCCGCCCGATGGCCATAGACGCACTCAAATGGGCCGCCTACACCTACGTCATCGCCGCCGTCGGCTCCCTTGCCACCCTCCTCTACTACCTCTCCTTCCTCAACGACCGGAGGTAGACAGAGACCTCTTGGGGAATTGTCCCCTAAAGGTAATGAATATGCCAACCGATGTGTTTTTCATACAAGCACATCGGTTGCTTTTTTATTTTTTGCAAAACGGCGGCATAGCTCACCTCAATACAAGCCTTCAAAATGAGATTTTATGCCGCCTATGCCTTCAGGATGGTTAGGCGGCATAATCATACCTCACAGAATGCTCTGAGAGGCACATTATCTGCCGACATTTTACAATCGCTACCACAAACACGAGCCTATCGCCACAAGTCCGAAACAATCCACGCCGGGGAATACATTACTTTTTAGGACAATCTACTGCGCAAACAACAATTTATGAACATACAATTGATCTTTAGAAGCTATTTTGATTTGTTTGAAATGTTCTTTGAGATGAAAGAATCTTCATTTTCTTCCCGCTTTTTCAGTCAGATAGCACCGCAATCCTCCTTGGAAGAAGCGGTCGAACCTGAAGTTTTTCACTCTCAACCCGGCGTCCGAACCGAGAGCAATCGAACTTGTTCGGATTGCCGATGTGAGCAGCAGGGAAAGAGCTTGCTCTTAACCTTCAAACAAACAAACAAACAAACAAACAAATCAAAACAGCTTCTAAGACAATCTCCCTTACAACCTAAACGAATCCGATCCAGTTTTTGACAGGCTCCCCGATGACACGGGCCATCTGGGAATTCGGGCAACTCATCGTTTTCCGGAGTGCCCGCACCAACTGAATTTTCTGGTCAAGGGGCAACTGGCGAATGTCTTGACGGCCAAACTTTTCCAGACTCAACGCCTTGGCGCGGACACGTACATCAGCATCATTCAGGAATACTCCCATATTCCTAAGCATAGAGTCATTAACCTCGTCTTCACACTTTAACGCCAGAAAATAAAGGAATCTCCTCACACTTCCAAAGATTTTCTTCTCTATAATCTGTCCTCCCGAATATAGCCTTGTGTCGATAACACCATATTCATCAAAAGTCCAGTCTGATGGATACTGATGCCTGACTTTCAAGACATTCCTTCGCTCCACCATCGTCAAGTCACCGATGGTTCGCTTCTTGGTTGCCGAGTGATCCGAAATCGCATATTCATTAAAATCACCGCCAACGCACACCGGCGCGCTGGATGGAGCCGCAGCCGGTATTCGAGGATCGCCGGACTCTTCCCGGCTTGTTTTGTGATGTCGTTCTTCCCTTGCCCCGACAAAACAATCTGAAGCATTGGACCAAGGATATTCTGAAGGCATCCTGTCAAATCCTGCCGTCAACGGATTTCTGAATATGTAAGCAATGGTCTTCATAAGTTGCCCTTTTGTGGTTATCGCCAGCACAGAATACCGGAACCCTATACCTTTGCGTTCGTGTCCGAACCTCTTGGTCAAATAGTTGGCCACAGCGAAAACGTACAGCTTCATAAACCGGCGACAGTTCTCCTCTGCACCATAAAGGCAGAAATGCACGTGATTGTCCATCAACACAAAGGCAATGACAACAACTCCGGCTTTCTGTGCCAAAGCAGGGATCACATTCATCCCATAGACTTTCGCATCAGTGTCCGGGAACATCGTGTCTGTACAATTGCCATCTGTATAGCAATGATAGCAGTCATAGACCGCATCGAAGAAATCATTTGAATAAGTTTGGGCCATACGTGAATATTTTAAGGATAACTATGTAATGCAGTTTACCCTGATGACTATCGTCATCCAAGGCTTTCGTTCGCGCCACAATAAATCGCTCACGAAAATACCCGAAAGAAACGTAAATATTCATAAAAAAGATAAAATTGTGGCGACACATTTGATGATGTGGTGAAAACTACATATAAAAGACATCGGAATGTGTCTCTGTAAAAGAAGTTAACGGGGAATCAATCATACCTGCGGAAGACTTTACACGCATCAATTCTGGCGCGCATCAAACACACCACACAAACAACAATAGTTTTGTCATTCACGAATATATCGGCAAGTCCTCCTTCGGCAGTGAAGGTTCTTATTGTGGCTGCCACCTCCAGCTGTGAATAGTTTAAGGGAAAGCCTACGACCTTGCGGTTATGCACCGTCAAATATGTCAGGCCAAAACCGAAGAGCATCACACCAAGGGAAAGTTCCTCCGGCACAGGTTTGTGAATATGGCGGCAGAGTGAGCCGCACAGAATGCTGTCTGAAAGGCATCTATATGCCGCCTATAGCTTCAAAAGCCATAGGTGGCATAACAACACCTACTAGACCGCACTATAAGACTGATTGGTTGCCGCCATTTTTACATTCACCCCCAAACGGGAATCCGAAGGTGGCGTGAACGGGATTCTTTATCAGGTCACCGGTAGGAAATGCACTCGTTTGGACGAGGATCACCGGATTGGGCTTCTGCCGACCGGCCGGAGGCCGTTTATCCCCCTGAAAGGGGGTGCAGGGGGTTGGGAAGGTCGGCGAATCGGACGCTGGTCGCTAGAACCACAGGAGCGGAGCGACAAGGCGGCTTCTGCCGACCGGCCGAAAGGCCGTTTATCCCCCTGAAAGGGGGTGCAGGGGGGTTGGGAAGGTCGGAGAATCCGACGCTGGTCGTCAGAACAGCGTCGGATGGCTGTCGTCCAGTTGGGCGAGAATGCGCTCCATCGCTGCCTCGCGGAAAATTGTGGAACGTTCCTTGACGCCGAAACGGTCACAATACTCCTTTACGGCGGCCAATTCCTTATCGTTCAAGTAAATCACTTGACGATGAGTGCGCCGGAGGGAAGCCTTGCGCATTTTAAGATATTCCGGATCCGGAACAGAAGAACTTTGCTTTTTCCTTGCCAAAACTGCCTTTCTTTAGAGAAAAACGAACCGGGGAAGAAGCGGTTTCACACATTGGGAGAAACACCGACAACTTTCCCGGTTGCAAAAATAAGCATTTTTAGTGAAAAGAACGGTTTAAACCACGGATTTAGAGCATCGAAAGGTCATTTTTGTCCGTTCTTTGGATGATTCAGGGCATTTTAGAAGGAATCAAAGGCAAACCTTCAACGGAACCGTGGCCTTGAAACTCATATAAGGATCACGGTAGCGGAGCTTGACAAAACTGGTCATAGATGTGCGAAGCGAACCATTACGACCGGACTCAACGCTGTCGGCGGACGATGCATCCAACGGCTTGTCCAATCCAGCGGACCAGATATGAGGAGACTTCTTTTCCCGCATCGGAATATATTCCGGGTTGCGTTCCTTGCCGATCTTCTTCGGGATCGACTTATTCCTCTCAATCACCGCCAGAGCCTCCGGAGCCGTTCTCTCCTCACGAACCGCCGTGAACCAACCACGCCGCCCCGGAATCTTTACCGAAACCTGACCGTCTGGAGCACCGCCATAAACATTAACAATCAAGTCTGAGCCATCCTTGACCCACACCGAGGCAATGTCATCCCTAAGCACAGTCTTATATGCCAATGAATATTTCCCGTTCCGCTTGAAATCAGCGACATAATAACCTCTCGGAGCACCACAATACATCGTGGCATCCGGAAATCCGTCCTCGCCACGGACACCAAGCCAGAATAGTCCGCAAGTCGCACCAACCTGAACCTCAGGAATTTCCAGCGCATCGCTACCAGAGACATTGAACGTACCGGAGGTCGCTCCGACATTTTCCAGATGAAGGTATTTCCTTTCTACCTTGTGCGTATGTCCGCTCATCAATAGAAGATTAGGATGAACAGACAGAATGGCCGACAAAGTATCTTTGGCAGCAAACTGTGAGACAGGAATATGAGCGGACAGCACCGCAAGCATATTCTTTGGCGTCGCCCTCAAGACAGAGTCCAGCCAAGCCTTCTGCGAATCACGGAAGCCGCCCTCATATTCCTTACCCCCGAGCCTGACATCGTTCATCAGAATGAAGCGGATTCCGCCCTTGACGAAAGTCGTGTCCTCGTAGCCGATGACCTTGCGGTAGGTGCTTATGTCCCGGGGCTGCTTGTGTCCGTCAATCACAGGATAGACATCCCTGTCGTGGTTGCCCGGCACACATAACCAAGGACAAGGCAGGGAGTCCAGACTGGCCTTTGTCGGTTCCAAAAGATCGACCTGATTATTCACCAAGTCTCCCAGAACTATCACCAGATCAAGGTCTTTCCTCTCTCGAAGCTCCTTGTAGATGGTTTTACGGCAATATTCAAGCTGCCGCATTCCGTCCGCCTGCGGATCTCCCACAAAGGCGACCCTCAAGGGACGTGAATATGAAGATGGCGCCGCCCCAAGGAACAGCGCCACCATCAAAATCGCACAGAGACTATCTGTAAATGAATACTTTCTCAGCATTGTTGGCGTCAGTGAAAGCGATGTAGCCCACACCGGAAGCGGCGAAAGCGATGCAAGGGGAAGAAAGAGCCTCGGTAGCCACCACAACAGGCTCCGCCCACTGCTTGGTGTCGGAATCGAACCAGGTCAGTCTGAGAGTGGTGTTCTTATAGTCATAGTAAAGCATATACGGGGTTCCGTCAGGCGCGACAGCCAGTTTCGCCACGTCGTGAGCGTCTCCACTGACAAAAGGATAATAGCCTCCGCTGACAATCGACCACGAACCAGCCTCCGGAGAATATTTCTCGACAATGATTCGATACTCACTGGTGGTCTGGGCATCATCAACGGTCAGAAGGTAAACGGTTCCGTCCTCTGTGGCTGTGATGTCATAGACATAGTTACCGGTCTGCGTGGCTCCTTCCCTGACGAAATTTGTACGTAAAGCGGTCCATGTGCCATCAATATATTTCAGGACATCATGAGGATAAGGTTTCCCTCTTCTTATGACAAAAGCATAGGCGGTGTTTCCAGCCTTGCAAGTCTTAACCGCCGCCATCGATGTGATGTCCAAAACAGTATTGCTGTTCCAAGAGCCATTGTACAATGACATGACAAGATCATTTCTCTTGAATGGATCGGACTTGGAGTTGCACTTCTGGAGAAGAACAAGATTATTGTCAGACAGGGCCGCAAGACTCAGATTCTGAGCCATAAAATTGTTGGCGGCACCGGAGCCGACCACAGACCAGGATCCGCCAGAGTAACCCATCACCTTGGCGCTCTTAGGGCTAGCCTCGTTATCGGCATAGGCCACATAAAGGCCACCTTTGGAATCAACATCGAAATCAAAGTGCGAAGAAGCGACCTTGTTGCTGAACCCGGCGCTTCCGACAAGATTCCAAGCGCCATCCAAGAAATTCACAACAGTAAGCTTGTCGGCACTGGCTGATTCGGAACCAGTCACACTCTTCTCCTTGAAAGCGAGATACGGAGCCTTGTTGTCAGGATTGACACGCAAAACAGCATCAGAGACAGGCAGTGATGAATATGTCACAAGCGGCTCCAACTTTCCGTTCACGCTCGTGATGGAAACGGAGTAGAGAGCGCTCTTGCTGCCGTCGCTGTTGGTGACGATGTAGTCAACCGGATTCGTGAAGTCATTGGCAGTCTCTCCGCTCACCTGAACGGCATCACCGACCTTGACAACATCCCCCTCATTGGTCGTGAATGTGGCCACAAGTTTGGTCTTGTCAGCGGCCTTCATCATAGACACCGTGACGGCATCTCCAGAAATAACGCCCTCGATGTCAGAGCTGATCGCCTCTGGATTGTTCGCAAGCTCAAACTTGAAAGATGTCAGTTCAGGATCAGGTACGATAACGGGATCCTCATTCTCCTTTTTGCAGGAGGCAAGAGCGGTCAACGCGGCAAAAGCCGCTGCGCACAGAAATTTAGCAGTTTTCATAACGATAAACCATTAATAATTAATTGTAAAGATTCTTCTTTGTGATAATCAGTTTGCTGAACTTGGCGTCAGGTCCGGGCATTCCGAGACAGAAGCCTTCCGTGCCGCCTGTCAGGGCTATGGTCAAGGTGTTGTCGGCAGAGTCATCCAGCACGTGTTCCTTCCAGCGGATGCGGACCGGCATCCTGTAGATTCCAGGCAGGAAGGTCAGCGACGAGCCTTGGGTGACAACCTCATAGTCAATACCTTCCTTAAGCCCGGCACCAGGAGTGACAGTGAAATCCACGACAGCGTTATCCCCACGGGAAACGGAACTCATCGTGACATAATAGGTGTTGACATTCTCGACATCGGAGCCGACAACGGCGGTCGAAGCGCCGTCCTGGGTGGCGATGCTGAAAAACGGAGTGTCAAAAAGCGGCAGTTCCTTCGTGCAGGAAAAAGCCAAGATGACAGACAAAAGCATCAGCGATATATTCCTTTTCATATTCATTGTCAGTCAAGTAATTCTTACAAGATTATCAACTTATTTTTCATCTCAAAGAACATTTCAAACAAATCAAAACTGATTCTAATTAGATGATGGATTCTGCTCCATCTCCGGATTGGACTCAAGCTCCAAATACGGAATCGGGAGAACAAAACGGTAGTCAGGATATTTCAAAGACAGGACGGACGAAGTCGAGTTGCGGGAACGGATGAGGTTCTCGTGACGGCGGGTGATGTCGAAAAGACGATGCCCCTCAAAGCAGAGTTCCTTCATCCTCTCGTTCTGTATGACCTGTTCCAAAGAGGTAGCGTCAATCACGACTTCTGAAGCATCAATTCCCAAAGCTCTGGCTTCCAAAGCCTTGATATCATCGGCTGCCACGGATGTGTTGCCCAGTTCGTAATTCGCCTCGGCGTTGATCAAGTACATCTCCGAAGACCGTAGAATGAACGGATCGAAATGTCTGTCAAGCTTGTTGGTCGTCTCATCGGTGCAGTAGAACTTCATACAGACATTGTCGTAGTCCACCACCTGGCCGGTCTGACCGCTGTTCGCGGTGTGGCGGAACAGCGTAAGACGAACGTCACGCTCATCGGTGAAGAGTTCCTTCAACTTTGAGGATGGCCTTGCAGACGGACTTTCGTAATAGTAAAGGTCGCTGATGAAGTCCGACTGGTCGTACCCGTTGAGCCGGAGAATGGACTCGCCTCCCCTCGTCGCCACGTTCACGAACATATTCCTGTACTTGTCGCGTGCAGTCAGAGGGAACTCCTGCATCACTTCGGCGGACAGGGAAGCCGCCCTGGAATATTCATTCATATAGAGATAGACCCGCGCCAGAAGCGCCTTGCAGGCGGCTGGAGAGGCAAAATATTCATTGAAGGAATATTCCGCCGTGAATGTCGAGAGAGCCTTTTCCAAATCGGCGATGATCTGGGAATATACCTCCCGCACCGTGCTTCGCCTCATTTTGTCGGTCACGACAGGGATGGTCGTCATTATCGGTATTCCGAGGTGTGACGCATCCGAAGTGAACGTATAGTTCTGTGAATAGGTGAGGCAGATGTCCAGATGCGTCAGTGCGCGCAAGAAATAGGCCTGAGCGAGGATGTTGTCGATCACGGACGCGCTGTCCGGGTACTTTTTCCTCAACTCGGGAGCGTAGGTGATGATGTAGTTTATGTTCTGGATGACTGAATATCCCAGTTTCCAGATGTACCCCACAGCCGTGGTCTCCTCAAGGTAGGTGGAGATGAAGTTGTACTGATTCGCCCAGGTCGCGTTGTTGGAGGAAAGATCCAGCAAGTCGCCCGTCACCTCCGGATAGGCCAGCATCTCCCTGTCATAGAATGAATATAACAGGTGGTAGCATCCGTTCAGAGCCGGCTGGAGAGCCGAGACCTCCGAGAAATAAGTGTCGATGTCGCTCTTGCCGACCTGCTCCACCTCAAGAAAGTCGCAGGAGGCCGAAAGCGTGGCCACAACGGCCAAAGTCATTATCTTTGAATATATTGTCTTCATCATAGCGCTGTCATCAGAATGAAACGTTAAGGCCAAGGGTGAAGGTCCTGGTCACAGGATAGCCGTTGCTGAGAGTCTTGTACGAGTTGTACTTCCGGCTCTGGCCCGGAGTGAAAAGATAGAGGTTGTCGCAGATCAGCGAGGCGGTCGCACCCTCCACTTTCAGTTTGGAGATCACCGACTTAGGCAGCCTGTAGGACAAGGTGAGATTGCTCAGGTTGAAGTTCGTCTTGCTGTAGAGGAACCTTGTCGAGTACCTTGCCGAACTGGTTGTCTTCTGCGACGCGATCGGGTACCGGGAAGCCTTGCCGGGAGTGGTCCAACGGTAGTAATAGACCTCGACAGCCTGGTTGCCGGAAGTGATGTCGTAGCCATCCTTGATGAACCTTGAGGCATACGTCGGAAGTGAATATCCTCCGATCACATAGTTGATCTGGAACGAAAGCGACCAGTTCCCGTACGTGAGGTTGTTGATCAATCCTCCGAAACCGATCGGGGTCGAGCTCTTGTCCGCCACACGGTCGTCTGTGGAATATGTCTTTGTCAGATTCCCGTCCTTGTCGTACCACATAGGCATTCCGTCAGCCGGATCCACTCCAGCCCAACGCACAAGATACCAAGTGTTTGAGTCATAGCCTTCTTTCCAGACCTTGTCTGTGAAGCCGGTCTGGATGCCGTTGTACAGTTTCAGGATCTTGTTGGAGTTGTGCGAGAAATTGATGGTCGTGTTCCACTCGAAATCCTTGCGGGAGATGTTGTGGCTGGTAAGGTTGACCTCGAATCCGGAATTCCTGATCTTGCCGACATTGGCGTATATCCTATCATCGGAGATTGTCCTGGAGACATAGATCCGGCTAAGCAAATCCTTCGTGACATTGTTGTAATACTCAACCTCGATGTCCAGAACCTTGCCGATCTGAGCGTCCAGTCCGAAGTTGATCATCCTTGTCGTCTCCCACGAAAGCCCTGGATTCGGCACGGTGGAAAGCGTGGCTCCGGTCACGCCGATGTAAGAATAGGAGTCATCGTAGGAATATGACCCGGCGGCCACGGACGTGTCGATCCTGGAGTTCCCGGACGTGCCGTAGGTGGCCTTGAGTTTCAGAACCTTCAGCCAGTCCACATCGTAGAACGCCTCCTTGTGGATGTTCCACGAAGCTCCGACCGACCAGAACTGAGCCCATCTCTTGTACTTTCCGAAAGACGAGTTGCCGTCACGGCGGAAATTGGCGGAGAGGTAATACCGTGAGTCGTAGGAACATGTTCCCCTCGCGAAATAGGACATTGTCCTTGAGACGGAAGCAGAACTGCCGCCGGTACGAGTGTCCTTCTCCGCATAATTGATCTCCTTGATGTGGTCGTTCATAAAGCCCCGGCCGGAGGCATAGGCTGTGTTGTAGCCGGAATGGTGCAGCTCAAGACCGGCGTAAACACCGACGGTGTGAAGGCCGAACTTCCTGGTAAAATCCAGTTTGTTGGTGTTTGTCCAGTTGAAATAAGTGGCGTCCTCCCTGCGGGATTCCCCGACAGGCTTGCCATCCAGCATCCCGGCAAGAGTCTGACGGGAATAGTACAGACTTCCGTGATGGTGCTGGTACTCGACGCCGAACACACTTGAAAACTTGAGTCCGTCGATGATCGTCCAGTCCAGCTTGAAGTTGCCGATGGTCTTCAGGGAGTTCTGTATGTTGTCGTTGTACTCCCTGTTCGGCAGTTTGTTTCCTAGGAATTTCTTCATTATGAACTCCTTGCCAGTATCGCTCCAGATCTTGTTGTAAAGCCTGTAGGTCTTGCCGTCCTCCAGATACGGAGAGAAGATCGGCAGATTTTCCAGATATTCAGAACTGAGAGGGAAAAGGTCATCGTTGTTATAGGTGGCCATAAGTGACACCCCCATCTTCAGACGCTCGGCCAGGTCGTAATCCTGGTTCATCCTGAGGTAGAACCTTTGAGACCTGTCGGTCTTGACTGTGTTCTCGTTGCGGTAATATGACCCGGACACATATGTCTTGGCCTTCTTGGTGCCGGTCGAGAGGGAAAGCGAGGCGTAAAGGGTAGAACCCAGCCCTATATATTCATTGAACCAATCTGTCGAGGTGGTGTTGTAGGAGTTGTAGTCGTTGTCCTGGTAAGGGAAGTCGGACATCAGGTTGCCGCCGTTGACCCAGGCTTCCTTCGCCACCTCAAGGTACTGTGAGGCGTTCATCATCTTGACCATCGTGCTTTTGTCAGGTGCGGCCACGCCGTAGTTGACTGTCGCCGAGACCTTCAAAGGCATATTCCCGGCCACTCCCCTCTTGGTCGTGACGAGGATGACTCCGTTCGCGCCGTTGGCTCCGTAGATCGTGGTCTGGTCAGCGTCCTTGAGGACAGTGATGCTCTCGATGTCGTTGGGATCGATAAGCGACAAAGGTGAGACGGCCGTGGACATCCCGGGCATCAGATTGTTCCTGTTCCCAGTGTAGGTAGGCACACCGTCGATGATCCACAGGGGTTCGTTGGAGGCCGACAGCGAGGCGTTTCCGCGAACCCTGACATTAAGGCGGCCTCTTGTCGAGCCGGCCGCGTCTGTATTGTTCTCCACAAGGAGTCCCGGCACAAGTCCGTTCAGGATGTTGTCGATCCTGGCCTTCGGTTTGTCTTTGAGAGCGTCGGCGTTGACCTGAAAGGCGCTGCCGATCATATCCTCCTTTTTCTGTTTGACACCGTAGGCTCCGACGATGACGGCCTCCTCAAGGCTTGAGTCATCCACGAGTTGGACATTCAGAATCTTCGGCCCACTGACCGCAAACTCCTTCGTCGTCATCCCAAGAAACTGGAACACAAGCGTGTAGGTCTGTCCTTCCGCCGGAGCGGCTATCTCATAATGCCCGTCAACATCGGTGTTGACCCCTTGTCTGGAGTTCTTCACATAGACAAAAGCCCCGACCGAGGGCTCGCCGTCCTGAGAGGTGACGGTTCCTTTCACAAGCCGCTCCTGCCGCTCCTGCGTCTGCGCAAGGGCGTCTCCGCCGCCGCAAACCGACGGTATCTCCCAAGCGGAGACCACCAGCAAAACCGAAAGGACAGTGGTCAAACATCTATTATTCATACCTATCTATCGTAAAAATTATTCGTCTGATCCGCCGCGAATAAATTTCAGCCGACTGAAAAAACGTTGGCTAATATAAACATAATTTTTTAATACTCAATTATTTCACTAAAACGTTCAACAGGCGCAAATGGTCAATATTTGAGAGAATACGGAATATCTCAACTCACATTTTCATAGAAGATTCTGAACTTTCAGCAAAAAATGATACCTTTGCAACTGATTGAAAACATCAAAACGAACATTATGAGCAACAGAGTATTGATCTTCTCCGCCCCGTCGGGGTCAGGCAAAAGCACGATAGTCAACCATATTCTTGGAATATACAAGGATCAGATGGAATTCTCGATCTCCGCGACATCACGCGCGCCTCGCGGAACCGAGCAGGACGGTAAGGAATATCACTTCGTCACCCCGGAGAGGTTCCGCGAGCTGATCGCCAAGGACTCTTTCGTTGAATATGAGGAGGTTTATGAGGATCATTTCTACGGGACTCTCAAGTCTGAGGTAGAAAGGATCTGGGCGGCAGGCCACGTCATCATATTCGATGTCGATGTGAAAGGAGGAGTCAATCTCAAGAAATATTTCGGAGACAAGGCTCTGTCCATCTTCGTCCAGGCTCCGTCCGTGGATGCCTTAAGGGAAAGGCTCATCAAAAGAGGGACGGATTCCCCGGAGGCCATCGAGGAGCGTGTCGCCAAGGCGGTGGAGGAGATGACCTACGCTCCGAAATTCGACTATGTGCTTGTCAACGATGACCTTAAGACCGCATTCGCCGAGGTCGAGAAGGTCGTCGAGGACTTTCTTGACGACGGGAAACTGAACTACTCAACATTCATCTAAAGAATCAGTGAAGATAGCCGTTTACTCGGGGTCGTTCAATCCCCTGCACATCGGCCATCAGGCCATAATGGAGTACCTGACAAGGAAGAAGGAATATGACTGGGTGTATCTTGTCGTGTCCCCGAAGAACCCTCTGAAGGATTCCATCAGCGCGGATTCCGGCGAGAGCCGGTACGAGGCCGCCGTGGCCGCTGTGAAACGTCACCCGGAGCTTCACGTCTGGGTGGACGACATCGAACTCAAGATGGATCCGCCGCACTACACGATCAGGACTCTGGACGCTTTGAAGCAGCGGGAGCCGGACAACGATTTCACGCTTGTCATCGGCGCGGACAACCTGCAGAGCATCCGCCGCTGGAGGGATTTCCCGAGAATCCTTTCCGAATATGGCGTGACGGTCTATCCGCGAAATGGCTTCGATGTGGACAAGATCAAACGTCAGCTGATCGAGGAGTGCAAGGATTTCCCAGCCCCTTATGTCCTTGATTCCGAAGAGATTGTCCCTGACGGAATGCGAAGTCTGGAGGAAACCCTCCTCCGTTCCTATAACATAGAGGTCATAGACGCGCCGATCGTGGACATCTCCTCCACAGAGATCCGTGACGGACTCCTCGCCGGCAAGGATATGTCGGAGTTTCTTATGTAAAAAACTAAACTTAGATTATGACCGAACAAGAATTACAACAATATCTGCTTTCCAAATACCCCAAAGAAAATGAGGAGTGTGAGTGGAAAGAATTCAAGAATCTGAAGAATGACTTCAACGGCAAGGAAAAGGATGATGTCATTTCTTATGTTTCCGCTTTATCTAATATGGAGGGTGGACACTTGGTTATTGGTGTTGTTGACAAGACCCTGGAAATCGTTGGCACCGATACATACAACTATGACGTACAGAAGGCCAGGCTCAGGATGACTGACCTATGTGCAAACTTGCCGTCTGAAGGACTATTAGTCGAAGAATTTATCACGGAAGATTCGCACAAGACCGTTTGGGTAATTCATATTCCAAAACATATGAAGAGTCGCCCTGTATATGCACATAGCAAGGCGTGGCAGAGATTGGATGATTCCTTGGTAGAACTGACGGACTCTCGCCTCAGAACCATACTGGATGAACAGGAATCAACATACGACTGGACAGCGATTGTCATCGAAAATGCTACTATAGACGACCTCGACCCCGATGCAATCAGACTTGCTCGTGAAGGGTATAAACAACGTTATCCGAAGTACGCCAAGGAATGTGACGCTTGGAATGACAAGGTATTTCTTGATAAGGCGTGCCTTACAATCGATGGTAAGATTACCAACACCTCACTGTTGCTTGTAGGCAAAGAAGAAAAAGCTCACAAACTCCATCATATCGCACAGATTGTATGGAAATGCTTCCAAGATGGGCAAACCTTTGGCGACATCTACACCATTCCGTTCATACGTACTACAAGTGAGCTATTGAACAGAATAAGGAACTATCGCTTCAAAATCTATCCGAAGAACTCACTCATTCCTGCAGAAGTTTGGAAATATGATACTGAGAGCATTCTTGAGGGACTTCATAATGCCATAGCTCACCAAAGATACGAAAGCGGAGCGCGAATCATAGTCACAGAAGACAAGGACAAACTGACATTTCTGAACGAAGGTTCTTTCTTTGAAGGAGACTATAGCCAATATATAACTGGTGAGAAAACGCCTAAGCACTACCGCAATCCTGCATTGGTAAAGGCGATGATAAACATTAAGATGATTGATACTCAAGGGTATGGCATCCACAAGATGTTCGTAAGCCAAAAGGAACGTTATCTGCCTATGCCAGATTATGACAAATCCACAGCGACAGAAGTCGTTTTGACATTACCAGGTACTATTATAGATGAGAACTACAGTCTCTTGCTGTTGGAAAACAAAATTTTATCTCTTACTGATGCAGTCCTTTTGGACGCTGTTCAGAAAGGCAAACGCATTTCATCAGAGGCTGTGGCTATACTTCGCAAACGCAAACTGGTAGAAGGCCGATTGCCACATATCTTTATCGCAAAGGATATCGCTCAGGTCACAGATCAAAAGATAGAATATTCAAAGCATAAAGGATTGGACGACAAGAAGTGCGAGGCATTGTTGCTTGATTCATTGAAGGATCATAGTTCTTTGACGAAACCAGAGATAGTGCGCCTGCTTTGGGATGTTCTGCCCGACCAGTTGGATGACAAGCAAAAAGAATATAAGATAAACAATCTCTTGCGTAAACTTAGAACGAAAGGAAAGATTGGAAACACCACAATTGCTGGCAACAAATCGACTTGGACGCTTGTAAATGGCTAAAATTTACAAGCGCTTACAAGGTATTACAAGAGGTTTTACACGCATAACCATTTTAAGCAAACAGCGTAATCACTTAACTATCAACATACATTATTCATAATAGGCGCTTGTAAGATTCCGAAAATCCCGTGAATATAACACGTACTTAACTCTGTAATCTTTACAGGCCAAAGCAATTTCTCCCTTCCGTAATTATGGTAACGTGCAAAATTCGGAAGGGAGAAATTGTTTGGCTGAATCACTTGCAGAAAGTCACTTCGACAAGCTCAGTGACCGGGAAAGACTATTTGTCGCCGAGACGCCGGAGGCGGAGGGAGTTGGTGACGACGCAGACGGAGCTGAGGGCCATACAGGCGGCGGCGACCATCGTGTTCAGGAGGAAACCGTTGACTGGATAGAGGACTCCGGCGGCGACTGGCACGGCCAGGACGTTGTAGAAGAAGGCCCAGAAAAGATTCTGCCGGATGATCCTGACTGTACGGCGGGAAAGGGCGATCATCTGAGGAAGTTTCGTCAGATCCGATGATACTACCGTCACCATAGCAGTGTCAATCGCGACATCACTGCCTTTACCCATAGCTACACTAAGGTCATCCTGCGCCAAAGCCACGCTGTCATTGATCCCGTCACCCACCATCGCCACACGATGCCCCTCACCTTGAAGCCTCTTAATGAATATGGCCTTGTCAGCAGGCAGCATTCCAGCCTCGATGCGGTCTATGCCGACCTTACGCGCGACATTCCCGGCGGACACCGCATTGTCACCGGTAAGCATAACAGTCTCAACCCCAAGCCCTTTTAATGCGGCGACTGCCTCAGCGGAAGATGTTTTCACCTCATCCGTAACGGCAAATTCGGCAAGTGTACGGCCATTCTTGGCGAAACAGATCACGGTACAGCCATCGGCAGCCCAAGCGGAAGCCTCCGTGGACATATTCATTGGCTTGCCGGCATAATATTCATCGCCGCCGGCCATCGCCTTGATGCCGGAACCAGGGAGAGCCTCAAAGCTGTCAAGGGCCGCCGCAGACACCGACATATTCATTGAATGGATGCTTGCCACTACGGCGGAAGCGAGCGGATGCTCCGATTTCAGCTCCATAGCCAGCAATATTCCAACAAACGAACTTTGGTCGGAGTGCCAATTTTAAGCGACCACCTCAGGGCTGCCTTCAGTGATGGTGCCGGTCTTGTCAAGCACCACTGTGTCAATCTTTTCCGCGATCTGGAGCGAGTCCGCATCCTTGATGAGGATCCCACGCCTGGCACCGCTTCCGATGCCCACGGTCAAGGCCGTCGGGGTGGCAAGGCCGAGCGAGCACGGACAGGCGATCACGAGAACCGTGACCATAGCCATAAGTCCCCTTGTAAAGCCATCCGCTGGGTCAAGGAGAACCCAACACAACAGAGTGACGATGGAAACGCAGATTATCACAGGCACAAAGACGGCGGCGACCTTGTCAGCCCGAACATCGAACGATCCCTTCTGGTTAATGGTCCCGGCGAACACATTGTCACCCTTGGACTTACGGTTAGGCACCGGCTCACCGGTCAGCATCGACTCATCCACATATGACTCTCCGGCAAGCACGACTCCATCAGCCGGGATTCTGTCGCCAGGCCTGACTGTAAAAATGTCACCGGGATTGAGCGACACCGATTTAGGCTGGAGACCGATTAGCTCACGGATGGAGGCCGTGGTTCCACGCTTGGCCTTTTCCTCCAACAACCTGCCGACCAGGATGAAGGCCACGATCATCGCGGATGACCCAAAATAAAGATGCGGCTCCAACCCTCTGGAAGTCCAGACCTCCGGAAAGAACAGGTTGAAAACACTGAAAAAATACGAGATCAGAGTCGAGAGTGACACCAGAGTGTCCATTCCTGAGCTGAAATGCCGGGCTTGCTTCAATGCCGTCAAAAGGAAACGCCTTCCGCACCAGAACAACGCAGGGGTCGCCAGCGCCCATAGGACGTACCCCTTGAACGGGAAATCATTGAATCCCATACCGACCAGCATCAGAAGCAATGACAATGCGATCGCCGTGACGGCATCCCGTTTCAAGCCACGGTAATAGTCCTCCCGCAACCGGTCGGCCTCCGAGTCAGCGTCCTCTTCCAGATCGTCCTCATTCACAATGACAAGGTCATAGCCGGCGTCCTGAACAGCCTTGCGGATTTCAGCCGAAGTGACAACCTTCGGATCATAGTCCACCTGAGCCGAATTGGAGGCAAGACTGACATTGCAGCCAGACACACCGTCAAGGCTCTTGATCGTATTCTGAACCCTTGCAACGCAAGCGGCGCATCCCATCCCTTGAACGGGAAAGTTGCGCCGAACAATATTTGACATTATGTAATCCCTTGATTCTAATATGTCACCACTCCAGGAAGTTCCTTGGCCTGGTCGATCATAGCCTGAACCTGAGCCTCGGTCGGAACGACCTTGGTAAGATGCTTCTGCTCGTTCACTTCCTGCATCTTGGCGACCAGATTGGCGGCTACCCTGTGGCCGAATTCCTTTACGGTATCAACGCCTGAAGCCTCAAGAAGCTCGGCGAACTGAGGCCCTACTCCCTTGATTCTGAAAAGGTCTGCGTGATTGACCCAAGTAAGGACGAACTTGCCGGAAATGCCGGTCTTCTCTTCAAGTTCCTTGCGTCCTTTGGAGGTCTTTCCGGCCTCAAGAAGCTGGTCAACGGTCTCAATGCCCGCGGCGATGAGTTTCTCAGCGTATGCAGGGCCGATGCCCTGGATGTCAACGATTTTGTAAGCCATTTTTTATAAGTTTTAAATGTTATTGTCTTGTACAACGATTGTCAAATATAAGGAAAAAACATTTTGATGCAATTCTTCATCCAATAAAGGATTTCCCCCGGCGGCATATTCATTTGGAATGTATGTTCAATCTGGCGAGGGTATAACTCATTTTCTCGGATGGTGCGACAGGATGGATTGCTGCCAGGTGGAACTATCGATGTGGGTGTAGATTTCGGTGGTTGTGATACTTTCGTGGCCGAGCATATCCTGGACGACACGAAGGTCGGCGCCGTTCTCGATGAGATGGGTGGCGAAAGAGTGGCGGAACGTGTGCGGAGAGATCTCCTTGTGGATTCCGGCGAGCATCGCCTGCCGCTTGACGATGTTGAACATCGAGACTCGGCTCAACGACTTGCCGAAGCGGTTCAGGAACAGGATGTCATCGTACTCAGGTCCATACGGATCGGGCCTGACAGACAGGTAATTCCTGACAGCCGTGGCAGCCATCTCTCCCATCGGGACAATCCGTTCCTTGTTGCCTTTGCCGACAACGCGGACAAAGCACTCATCCAGATAGACGTACGAAATCCTGAGCCCGACCGCCTCCGAGACACGGAGCCCGCACCCGTACAGGACCTCAAGGATGGCCCGGTCACGTTTGCCCGTCCAGGAAGACATATCAACCGAATCCATTATCGCCTCCACCTCCTCCACGGAAAGCACGGAGGGCAGATAACGGCCTTTTTTCGGAGGCTCTATCGGATCGCAGGGGTTCTCCTTTCTGTCACCTTCAAGGACCTGCCAGTCGAAGAAAGAGCACAGGGAGCTCAAGAGTCTGGCCTGCGAGCGTTTCGACAGGCCATCCAAAGACGAAAGATAGTCACCTATGTCCTTCGTGGCCACCTCGGACGGAGACACTTTCACGGCGGAGAAGAATTTCCTCACATCAGAAGAGTACGATGCCACCGTGTTGGGTGACATCGCACGCTCGATCTTCAAATAAGATGAATAATCCTGTAATATTCTTTCCGTCAGATCCACTTAAAGTGTACGATATTTCTTGCCGTAGTCAAGCTGCTGCTGGAGGTAGTTGTCCACATAGACGATCTTGTAGTCAACGACCTTGCCGTCCTTCTCGACAGGGATGATGTCCGGATTGACGAATCCTCCGTAAGGCTTGAGGTTCAGCGCGGCATACCTCTCCAGAACCTCCTTGTGGAGTTGAGGATCGATGTTGACAGCGTAGGTCTCAACGAGATTCTTGCCGGCGGCGTAGTCGCCTTCGGACTTGATTCTCTGGATCTCGGCGAGAAGCTCGGCGAACAGACCGCGGAGAGCCTCGTAGTCATTCACTACAAAATAGGTCTTGCCGTCACGCAACTTCTTCTCGATGACTCCACGGGCGGCCCCCTTCTCATAGCACCACTCGGCGATCAACTTGCGGTTCTGCATATGCGCCTCGGTGTTCTGCTTGCCAAGCTCGACACGTGTGAACTGAACGAACAGACCGTTCCTGATGTAGTTTGAATATGCCGGTTTGTAAGCCTCGGCGTTAGGCATAATGCCAAGTTCAACCAGTTTAGGGTCAGCCATATAATAAAGGCCGAACAAGTCGGCGCGAGCCTCTTCAAGGGTTGACTGGTACTCACCCAAAGCCGTTGAAGAGACTCCAGGGAGAAGCTGGCCGGAACCGTGGCCGAGGCACTCGTGAAGATCGGTGTGGATCTCGTCGGTGTAGGAGCCATACTGCTTGTAAGCGTCAATCTCGGCCTGATCGTAAGCGAATTCGGTCAGCGTGCTCTTCGGTGACTCCTGGGCGGCATAGTCGTAGGCGTGGGTGATGTTGGCGATGGTCACGGATTTCGAGCCGTAGTCACGTCTGATCCAGTCGGCGTTCGGAAGGTTGATTCCGATCGGAGTGGCAGGATAGGTGGCTCCGGCGAGGGTGATGCCGTCCACAACCTTGGCGGAAACGCCCTTCACGAGAGGCTTGCGGAAACGTGGGTCAACCGGAGAGTTGTCCTCGAACCACTGGGCATTGGCGCTCAGGACCTCGGTGCGGGCGGAAGCCGCTGAATCCTTCATATTCACATAGCCCTCCCAGGTGGCCTTGCGTCCGAGCGGATCGTCATAGTCCTCGATGAACCCGTTGATGAAATCGATGGTGCCGACGGTGTCCTGAACCCAGTCGATGTTGAAATCATCCCAAGTCTTCAGATCACCTGTCCTGTAGTACTCTACCAGTTTTCCTATCGCCTCTCTCTGGAGGTCGGTCTCGGCCACAGCGGCGGCCTTCTCCAGCTCAGCGCAGATCTTCTCTAATGCCGGGCCATAGATACCTCCGACCTTCCAAGGCTTCTCGACAACCTTGCCGTTCTCCTTGACAACCTTTGTGTTAAGGCCGTATGAGATCGGGGTCTTGTCGTTCGGATCCATCAGTGAGTTGTAGTATTTATCGACCTCCTCACGGGTCACTCCGTCGTAGAAATTCACCGCGGAAAGCTCCACGATGTCGCCTGTCTTGGAAGTGGAGCGGCGCTGAGGGTATATGTCCGGAGAATAGATAACCTCCAGCAGCTCAGCGGCCTTGTCGCCATCACCCACAGCCTCCATAAGGCTCTGGAAATATTCCCTTGAACACTCAGGGAAGAACTTGTCCTCTGAATAGTGGTGATGGATGCCGTTGGCGAAGAAAAGCCTTTTGGCGTAAACCGTGAAGTTCTGGAAATCAACGCATTCACGGTCACCTTTATATTCATTGAGAATATCCTCGACCACGTGCCTGATCGGGAGGTTCCATTTGCAGTACTGGTCCCACGTGATGTCGCGGCCCAGCTTTGCGGCCTCCGAGAGATGGTAGGCATATTCCTTCTGCCTTAGGCTCAGAGCGTCCCAGCCCGGCACTTGGAAACGGATCACCTTGAGGTCGGCGAACTCGTCCAGAAGGTAGTGAAATTCATTGTCCTGGGTTTTCTTTTCCCCTTGGCCGCACGAGCAAAGAGCGGCGGCGGCTCCGATAGATAGAATCATCTTTACTCCTATATTCATAAAAATTTGTTTTTTGGCTCGTAAATATAACCATTATTCAGGAATTTCCGTATATTTGTCATCTGTCGGGGCTAGACAATCCAGCCCCCGACTTAAAGGACAAATTATGAACATCATAAGGACAATCACAAGGTTTCTTGCCGCGGCTCTCGTCATGACAGCGGCTTTTGGATGCGACAAGAACAGACACAATACCGAAGAACCGGAAAGCGCCGACCGCAGAGTCCTGCTTTTCTACGAATGCGCGTTCAACGACATCGGATCCTACATGAGAAGAAATATGGAAGACCAGCAAAAGGGTCTTCCGGCGGGGCATATTCCTGGAAAGTACGGCGACGTGCTTCTGGTATATTCAAGAATCGCCGAGAACGGCCACACCCCCGTAAACTCCTATCTCAGACGCATCTACAAGACCTCAAAAGGGAAAGTGATCTCCGACACCCTCAAGGTGTTCGGCAAGGAGACCATCGCAGCGTCCCCCTCCACCCTCAGCGAGGTGCTGACTCTCGTCAAGGAGAAGTTCCCCGCCAAAGGGTACGGAATGGTGGTCTCATCGCACGGATCAGGATGGCTTCCCGCCGGCTACTATTACAGCCCGTCCAGATTCGAGGATGACCATAAGGGAGAGGTTGGCACGTCCAGGCAAGGCATCGCCGTGCAAAGCGTTGGACATCCAAGGCTTCCCGTCCCGGAAGGAGATCTGCCCGACACCGATCCGTTCTACGGTATGACTCGCTCGATCGGACAGGACTACATAAAGGGCAGTTATTACGGCCACGAGATGAGTG
>ERZ1026868.493-NODE-493-length-25160-cov-5.221749_pt1 | contig 25160 bp, 47 predicted proteins | sample MGYA00380164_ERZ1026868 | MGnify/ENA primary metagenome ERZ1026868 (study PRJEB33269, sample SAMEA4719800) | human gut metagenome | biome: human-associated habitat; feature: organic feature; material: feces | place: Cameroon | collected 2013-10 ... | reverse complement strand
CCTGCTTCTTCGCCCAATCCTTCATCAGCTGCACCAGCATGCCGCCGGTATCGATTACAACGGATTCAGCCGCCTTGTATTCGTCGGAGTCCATATCGCCAAGCATTTCTTCGTAGGATTCCACCACAGACGTCACGCCGCGCTGCTCTGGCCTAACGCGGGCAATGCCGTTGTCCGTGTCGAACAGAAACGGCTTCGGTGCGGAAAGCGCCAGCGTTGTCTTGCCAAGGCCGGGCTGTCCGGAAATGATGCACATGAATTTTTTGTTGCTGAAATCCAGTTCAGCGGGTTTCTTGATTGCCATTTTATCCTTCCTCCTGTTTCATCTTTCCCGCCAGCCACAGCGGCGGGAACAAATAACGATCTTCGTCCGGCTCGTCCGGCTCGTACTCCGGCTCGTACTCCGGCTCCGGAATGCTCAAGTACAGATTTTCGCCGTCATACGCCATTCCGGCTCACCTCCTGGCGGATCAGCGCTTCGCAGAAGCTCTGAACCGTTGAATAGCCTAACTTTTTCAGAAGCCTGTCCAGCTTCTTAGCCTGATCGTCCGTCAGCCGGAAATAATACCGGTTCGTCTTCTTCCTGCGCTCGACGCGGTTCTTCGGCGCGTCCAGCGCCTTGATGGAGGCCGCAGCCTCCGGCACGAGCTGAACGCCGTATTTCTCCGGCGCTTCACACTGCGAAAGCAAACATTTATTAAACTTCGGGTAGTCGGCCCGAACCGCCTCGACACAGGCTTTCGCGCCGTGCCGGACGCGGGAATCCGTTAAACTTGACATAGGTTCCTTTCTGGCTTATAATAGAAGCCGACATAATGTCCTTTCATTTCGGCCTCTGTCGCGCGGCAACGCGGCAGGGGTCATTTCTTTTTCGTGCGCTCGCGGATAATCTTGCAGGTCGCGTCCCACTGTGAACAGACGATCTCGGCATAAGTGCCGCAGTGCCTATAGGAGTTTTCTACGCATTTGCTGCGCTTGAATTCCAGCATCTCGCAGACCTCGCACGGTGTCATCAGCAGCGCCTTTTCTTTGATATCCATCACAGCAGCCCAAACAGCGTTGTCCCCAGCGCGATCGCGCCGGTCACGACGGCCTCATTGACCATCTCCGCCCCGCAGGCCAGCACGGCCAGCACAGCCGCCGCCCCGCCGGTCCACAGGCACAGCCGCTTGACCATCCGTACCATTGCCCGCTGCTGCTCCAGCTCCTCATTGATGCGCTGTCTGCGTTCCTCGGTCGTCTCTACGACCGCAAGTGCGTTTCTCATACGGTTTTCTCCTAACTCAGGTTTTCTTCGATCCACGCTTCCAGCTTACGGGGGTAGATCCAGAAGACCGGATCCTCCATTTCTACAGCGTCGCCAAAAGGGAATACGCGCTGCAGGATACCTTCCCGAAGCGTCTTCGGGCCAATTTTCATCCCCGCCTCCCGAAGCCGGTCAACGGCTTCCTGCGGGGTGATCGTAGATGACTTACACATCCGTCATCCCTCCGTAACCGAGATCACGTTGTTGGTGTCCGCGATCTTGTCGATCAAGTCGTTATACGCGGCTCGTGCGGTGGCTTCGGTGGGGTAGTAAGCGATGACCACGTAGCTCTTGGAAAGCGCCCAGTGCGTTTCGTAGTTGTAGCAATGTCCCGTCTTGACGGTGTTGAAATCACAGACCTCACCGCTTACTGTGTCAACAAAGACTGGCTGTGGCTCGACGCAAATGATGTCGCTGCTGTCAAATGAACAACAGCGCATTGTCGCGTGATTGTTGATGTAGTTCATGCGTTCTCCTTTCTGCTCTCCTCGATCGCCTCGTCCAGCTCCTGCGGCGTGCAGCCGTAGAGACGGGCGAGCTTTTTCTTGTACTTCCTGGCGATTCCGTTTTTGCCGAGTTCCCAGTTCGAGACGGCAATGATCGAGACATCGACTTTCTTTGCGACATCTTCCTGCCGAAGCCCGGCGCGCGCCCGGAACTCCTTTAATGTCAAGTGTTCAACCCTCCTTATTTAAATTAAGAGCTTTAACTTGACAAAACCGTGTATAGCCGTTATTATGTAAGTGTCAGCCAACAAAATATTGTCCATACGCCCGCAAAACGAAGATCTGGATGAGGGCTTGGTTTTTTATTGCCTTGATTAAGCTCTGTAAGCATATTATAGCCACCATTATTGTGATTGTCAATATATCTTCCACTGTTTTTGTGGATTTTACATTTTTCACAAAACATCCTCTTTCGTCTTGGTCATTTTTTATATGAGGTTGATCTATGGGATTGTTTGATGGCTTTTTGCAAAAAGGAAAGCGCCCGCAGCAATCGACTTTTAGCGATCAGCGCCCGCAGGCCGAAAAGATTGCCGTACTTTTGACCGGAAGAATTGTCAAAGAGAATCTTGGCAAGCGCCAGCAAATTCAGATGGCAAAAATTGTTGCAGAAAAGATGCTGTATTATGCCGCGCTTCCGTACCAGATATGTGACTGCTTTTATATCGGAGAATCAAAAGCGTGGACAGGGTACAACTGGAACAACAAAGCGGTTCTGCGTACATCTATAGATGAAATCAACCATTTTTTCGCGACCGTAAAAGATCTTGAGGACGGTATGCTTAAACAAATAATACCGGTTGATTTCTTCATTGATTTCAATGCAATCTGTTTTGAATACCGCTCTGGCACATCGTCCTTATCGCTACCGCAGAGTTATATTTTATATACCCCAGAAACTAAGTCCGGGAAAAAAGCTCAATATCCACTTGTCGCTTATTTCAACACTATCGCGGATTCTCCCAAAGATCACGGCGGCGAAAATTATGCGGGCGAGCTCTATTATGCGATTACCGGAGAGGTTGCAAAAGCGACTATTCATTGTTGGAAGCACGGCAAGTTCTCTGAGTTTAATTTTGCAGTCGTTGGTCGGACTTTTATGATTTCAACAATTCGTATGATTAACCAGAACACGCATCGAATTGAGCCGATATACGATTGTACATGGCTGCTTACAGACTATATGGATTTTGCAGATTCTGAATAGATCAAGAGGATAAAAACCATGCCAAAAAAACCAAGCAATGTTTTTGTGAATGAGAATTGTGTGCGTTTAATTACTGAATACTGCGACAATGCAGACATTAGTAAGGCCGCTTTTTCCAGAAGGTTTGGCAAGCATGACCGTTGGGTAAGTGAGCTTGCGCGCGGGCGCAGTATGCCCTCCCCTGAGGAAGCTGCTCGGATATGCGTCATGCTTCAAGTTGCCCCAGAAGATATTCTTCAGCTTGAAAGTCCCACAGAAGAAGGCACAGAAAAACGAAGGGCCGACATCGAGCTTGTCCGCGACCTGTTCGAGCAGGAGCGGGAAAAGAGCGCAAAAAAAGAGCGCCCCGCCGATAGCGAAGCGCTTATAAGTGATCTGCCGGAGGATATCCAGCAAATCATTCGGATATGCAAGGATCATCCTGAATTAGCGTCTGCTCTATTAGCTGTTGCGAAGCAGATAGAAAAAGGCTGAGCTGTTCAGGCGTAAATCGTGCCAGAGTTTCAATCAGTTCTTTCAGTGTAGCGTTTTCCTTTTCATTCATCATAGGTTCCTGTCTCCAAAGTTCCAAATTCCGACGTCTATTTTTATGCAGTATTCACGTTGCAGCCGCTATGTTTTGATGATAATATCTAAGTATTACCAGATAAATGACGGAGAGAGATGTAATCATGCAGAAGCAAATATATAAAGTCGTCTGCCCCAGATGTGGGGAAGAATTTAACGAAAAATCGAAGAAATGCCCAAGCTGCGGAGCACCAAACAGGAAGGCTGTATGCCGCACCTGCGGCGCGCAGATCAGTGCGAAGGCCAAGAAGTGCCCAGCCTGCGGCGCGCGTCACAGGAAACGAATGAGCACTGCAGAGCAGGTGATTGTCATCCTCTGTATCGCGCTCTTCTTTATTCTCTGCGTTGCGCTGCTCTCTCAGGGTGGGTCTTCCGACTCCACCGTATCCGATGCCTCGAAGACGCCCGATGAACTTCGGGCCGAGTATATCGCAGAATGCGAGGATCTTTCCTATTCCGGGATCTCAAGAACACCGGACGAGTACAAAGGCCGGAAGACCGTGATCAGCGGGACCGTCATTCAGGTTCAAGAGGGGATTCTGGACTCCGCTGTTTACAGAGTCCAGACGGATTACGGGATCTGGTACGTCGCCTATACAAGAGGCGAAGGTGAAAGCAGGATCCTAGAAAACGACTGGATCACATGCTACGGCGAATGCAACGGTGTTGCGACCTACATTGCTATCCTCGGAAACTCAGTTACGGTCCCCAGCATGACCATGAAATATTACGACCGCGGCTGATTTTCTCGCTTCTTCTTGTATTCCCGCTCGATCTCCTCGAGACATTGGCGATATCTTTCTTCTGATTCCCTCATTGCTTTTGTCATCTTGACTTCCATGATGACGAACGTGACAAGAAATCCGATCAGTGCCACGAGCGCGACGGCCAGCAAATACGTCATGACTTTCTGCAGCATTGTAATACCCATCCTTTCTATCAGTTCAATATCCGCGGTTCCCTGCGGTCGTTCTGCTCCTGGCTTACATCGGCGACGCAGGCGAAAAGGAGCGGGACGCCCTTGATGTAGTCCAGGCTCAGGCTATGCACATCCTTAAACAGCGCTCCATCGACAATTACGTTGACCTTCCCGTGGTCGAACCGGATGTTGATGCTCTCCATGTTTTTCCTCCCGTATATCATATTATAGAACGTTTGTTCTAAAAATCAACTTGGCATTCCGCACAAACTATTCATCGATTTTTCGGCAAAGCCGGAGAATGAATATCCACGTTTTGGGACTGACCTCTTGATTCCATACTGTCGTCTGATCGGCCCCATCGTATCTGGAACATACGATGGGGCCTTGCAGCAGATATCCATTGAAGCAGCTATCTGCTACGTCTATATCGTAGCAGAGTTTATCCGGGAAAGTCCATACTCCGGATTGCGTATCGCTACCCTGTTTTGCAAAACCCGTAGTCTGAAGTGCAAATTTCTTATCCTGTTTTTAAAATTCTGCAAATCTGCTACTGGAGGCGTTTATTTTGACATCAATGGAAAAATTGCAGCCGTTTTTTGATGCGTATTCGCAGAAGATCCGGCAGCGAAGAAATGATCTCGGCATGACCGCAAAGACATTATCCGAAAAGTCCGGCGTCCCGTACTCCAACATCTGCAGAGTCGATTCCGGCACGCAGGCGAACCCTCTGCTTTATAACGCTGCTGCAACTGCCGACACGCTTGGCCTCTCGCTGGACGAGCTGTGCGGCCTGCCGAGGCCCGTAGCTGATTCTGGCAAACTGAAGGAGCGAAACAATGAGCTGGAAATCGAGAACGCCAGATTGCTTGCAACGAATGGCGCCCAGCGGGCGCAGATCAAGTCTACGCACACGATATGCTACGTGCTGCTGTTCATCTCGGCCATGCTGGCGGTCTCTCTGGTGGCTTACCTTGTCATTGACGCCCAGATAAAAAAGGCCGGTCTCATCCAGGGCGGAACGCTCTCCGCGCTCGCCTGGGCATTTATCGCTCTGATCGCTGCCTCCGTCATCTTCGGCGGCATCGTGATCCTACGCATCATCCGGCGTGAAAACAGGGAGGACTCTACATGACGCAATGCGTAAAATGTAAAAAGGAAATCCCGGATGGGTCTCTTTTTTGCTGTTGGTGCGGCCGGAGGCAGCAAGACACACAGAAGAAATCACTAAAGCGCGCGAACGGGACAGGAACCGTATATAAGCTGCAGGGCCGTCGGAAGCGGCCGTGGGTCGCTGCCAAGTCCGGCGTTATCGTCGGATATTACGATAAAAAGACTTCCGCCCTGGAGGCGCTGGCGCGCCTGCAGGGCAGAAGTCTTGATGAAATATATAACTGGACATTTAAAGAAGTCTATGAAGCTTGGAAGGATGAACACTTTCGCGATATTGGAGCAAAAGGAACCGAATCCTACGAAAGGGCCTATGATATTTTTGAGCCGCTGCATGAAAGGAAGTTCCGGGAGCTTCGAACCGCCGACTATCAGGCGGTAATCGATCAATACAGTGCGAAATCTTACTCGACCCTTTCAAAATTCAAACAGCTCGTAACACAAATGTCTCAATGGGGGATTCGGCAGGAGCTCATAACTACCAATTTTGCGTCGTTCGTCAAGCTTCCGGAGAACGTCAAGAAAGAGAAAGAGATCTTTTCCGCCGATGAAATAAAGAAGATCGAGAAAGACGGCTCGCAGGAGGCCAGGCTCGTTCTCATGATGATTTATACCGGCATGCGAATCGGCGAACTGTTTGGGCTTCGCACAGAGAACGTGCACGAAACCTATGTAATCGGCGGCGAAAAAACCAAAGCGGGGCGGAACCGGATAATCCCTATCCGCTCAGAAGGGCGGAAATACTTTGCCGAATTCAAAGAACGCGCGAAGGGGGAGCTTTTAATTTCCGGCTATGAAGGTCAAAAGGTAGCCGCGAATTTCCGGAACCGTGACTACTACCCGCTTTTAGAGCGGCTCGGGATCCCAAAGAAAACACCACACGCTACACGGCATACGTTCGCAAGCTGGGCAGTTGCAAACAATATCAAACCAGAATTGCTGCAGAAGATGCTTGGACACGCCGACTATTCTACGACTGCAAACATTTATGAGCACTTTGATATCGACCAGCTCGTAGAAGCAATTGACGCGCCGGTTGCTAACACGTTGCTAACAAATCAAAAAGCAGTCAAAAACAAAAATCCTTGAAACCATTGAGATTTCAAGGATTTCTTGGTGACCCGCCGGAGATTCGAACTCCGGACACCCTGCTTAAAAGGCATGCCGTCTTAATTTTCCGGACTATTTTCAGACATTTTCGGGCATCTTTAAGTCTTTATCGGCAAATCCAAAAGCAAAAAACATTTTCAGGCACTTATAGTTTTTTTCGGTTGCTAACAAATAACTAACATATCACATGCGTTGTATTTTCTGCATAACAGAATTATATACTTTCGCGTTGACAATTGCAAGTGTATCCATTAGTTCGTCAATGATTGGCCATACTCTGGACGGATATTTCCCTGCGACCGCACGCAGGAAGTCGCTGTCGCCGTAGCTGCCTACTGTCTGCGGGGCTTCCGTCTGAATCGCTGGCGCTGGGTCCCCGGAGTAAGTTGATACGCGCATACTCCGACCTCCACGCTCATCCTCTTGCATTTTATTGCGTATCACATAAAGGTCTGCCAGCTTGGCATAGTTGGGATAGCTGGATTCTTCATATTCCAGCCGTGCAATCTCCTTTCGGATCTCGGCTTCATCCAGCATGCGCGTCCCTCCCTATGCCCGCTCGATCTGCTCCATGCAGCGGCGGATCGCTTCACGGGTCGTATCGTCGTCCGCGTCGCGCATCATATCCTCTAGTTTCGTACGCATATGCTCGCGGGCGTCAGCACGGCTGTAGCGGCCCATCGCATCACGTCGGCGACCGCGATATGAGCTGCCGCGGCCGTACGTGCCACGCATGTCCGCTTCCCACTCTCCATCACGAGAATAGCCGCCATCCTCGAGCATTTCAATTTTATAGGTGTTCTTGATGGAGCTGGTAAGCTTCTGGATCGCGTCGAGGTCTCCAGCAGACATTTCACGCTTATCCGCGATATCGTCAAGCTCCTTGCAGAGCATTTCACGGAGATTTCTCAGATCATACATATTGCGTCCTCCTTTCAAGCCACACGCTCGACGGTCAGGTTGCTGTTCGCAAAATTGACCGCCTGCGTGCTGGTGTTGCGCATGCCTACCGTCACGCAGCAGCCCTTCGGCACGCTTACCTGCGCGGAGACATAAACATTAAAGTAGTTTTCGACAGCAGCCGGAGTAACGGTTGCAGTCGCGCTGGTCAAAGCTTCGCCGTTGATCGCAAGCGCGGCGGTGATCGCCTCGACTGTGCCGCCGGTCGGGATAGCGATATTGCCGCCATAAGAGACCTTAAAAATCGCTCTGCACTGGTTGGTCAGTCCGCGAAGGGTTACCTGCCCGCTGCCCTTGCGGTGCACGATACACGGTTTGCTGCTAACTGCAGTTTCTGTCAGCGGTACGTTCTGCCCAGCGGCGACGCTGACGATGTTGGAATTGGTAAATTCGGCCATAAAATCAGTCCTTTCGTAAAAATATAGCGGCGGAGCAGTCGCCCCGCCGCGTTGCTGTCGAGTATCGGCAATGGGGCCGACCATTTTCGTGAGGCCACGAAAAAGCTCTACGATGTGGAGTTGTTACGCGCAGTTGCCGCAGCCGTAGTTGTAACCGCCGTTATAGCCGTTGCATCCTGCGTACTGGTACGGGGCCGGGACTGCGAAGGACGGAACCGGGCGCGGGTTATAATACGCCAGCTGCCCGCTCACGTAGTTACGCAGATCGAGCGTCTGTGCGTTCTGGCTTGCCGCAAGCTGCGCAGCAAAGAGCTGCTGGCCCTGCTCGGCGATCTTCGCGTCCTTCGCCGCAAGCTCCTGCGCCGTCAGACGCTGGTCGATGCTGCGGAAGCCGCAGTTCATGGCGTCGATGATGTCGCGGGTGGTGTTCTGCACGGTGTTGCGGGTGTCGCATGCCTGCGTCGCCATGTCGTAGCGCACCTGGGCGATTGCAGCGCGGTTTTCGCAGCAGCACTCCTGCGCCTGCATCGCCATGTTGTTCAGCTGCTGCATAAGCGCGGCCTGCTGGTTGCAGCGGGAAAGCTCGGCCTGCGAGAAGCCGGAAGTCACAGCCTGTGTCACACCTGCAAAGCCGTTGAGCATGCCCGTATTCATGGCGTAGAAGCCATCACAGATACCGTTGTTTACGTTGTCAAGCTTGCGCTCGATGTTGGAGAAGTCAGAGGCCAGCACATAGCCGTCTACAACGCCGCCGGAATTCCTGCCGTTGTTGCCGAATCCGTTTCCGTTGCCGCCCCAGCCGCAGAAAATGGCAAGGAACAGGATGATGATCCACCAGCCATTATCACCGCCAAAGCCGCCCCATCCGCCGCCTGTCATGCCGGTAGGCGCAACGGGCATTGTCATGGTCGGAGAGCCGTCATTCAAACTCATATTTTTCATTCCTTTCGTAGATTCAAAATATTTATCTCAATCGTGGCCACGAATTGAAATCTGTTATCCGAGCAGCTGTCGGAACTGCCCAGCCACCTGCTGCAGCTGATTTAACTGCTGCTGTGATATCTTCCCGCTTTGCACCAGCTTTTCGACCTCTGCTTTTGGATCACCATGAAAGCTGTTCTGAAACTGCCGGAACTGTTGCACCATATTTTGAAATTTCCCCATCTGGCCGGGCATTTGCCCGCCGCCGAGCGCGTTAAACAGTGGGTTCATTGTCCGCCTCCTTTACCTTTCGCGGTCTGACGCTTGGAGCGGCCAGCTTCGCCACAAGCTCGTCAAACTCCTTGCGCGTCACGTATTCCTCCATCATGTCTTTTCGCGCCGCTGTGGGCGTTATAACGGCCTGTGCGCGCTCCACAAGGTCGTAGGTCGTCATGGTCGGCTTTCCGCTTGCATCGGCCTTTTTGACGTACACAACCGGCGCGTTCATATCCCAGAGGGTAACCGCATTGTTGGGTGCGACAATAAAATCATTCGCCGACTTCTCGTTCGGGACCCAGATGATCGCTTGGTTCTGCTGCGGCTGCTGCGGATACTGCATCTGCGGTGCGGGCTGATATTGTGGGCGCATTTGCATCTGCGGTTCCTGCATCGGCGGCATGGGCGACTGATTGTAGATCGGCTGCTGATATACGTTGTACGGCTGTTGTCCAAACATCAGGTTTCCTCCTTTGCCCAATAGAACAGCGGGATCTCACTGCCGCTGTCCCACGTGTCAAAATAGCTTCCGTCCTCCACGCACACGACGTGGCTGGATAAGGCCAGCACATACACGCCGCGCGGATGGTCTGCCGCGAACTCCGCGACCGTATAGCAGTCCGGGCATGTGTTCGGGATCACGTTCCGGGCAAAGCCATGCTGCCGGAGGTATGCGCCCCATACGCTGTTTGCGGACGGCATATCGCCCATGATAAGCCCCTGCAGGCACAGGCCCATGTACGTCTCATCCCAGCTCTGCCCTGTCGCTTTGGAGATCGCCCGGACCGTGCAGTCTCCGACCTGACGCCCGGCCGGGTTCGGATTAAAATAAGAAAAGCCCATACCGAACACTCCTTTGATGTGTTCAGTATGGGCTTTTTTTCGGTTCCTTGTGCCTCAGTTGTGCATCAGACCGGCATCACTTTTGTTCAGCTCGGGAGATTGCCGGACGCGGCTTTCATCCTCTCCATGATCTCCGGCAATCGCCGCTGCACGGTGGCCCTGCCGAGATACAGTTCTGTCGCAACATCGACCTGCGGAAGCTTGTCCACGAAATAGAGCTGCGCGATCTGCGCGTTCTCGCGGCCGAGATTGGCCTGATAGATCACGGCTTCCATGTCCTTCCGCGTCAGGCCGCCCAGCTCCGGCGGCAGCTTGGCGCGCGCCTGCGGTGACATAGACCCGCCCCCCTTACTTCATGGCTGCAGCCAGTTTTTTCAGCAGATCGTCGCCGTACTTATAATCGGCGAGATACTTGATGGTGTTGTCCGCGAGACCGGCCTTTGCCTTGATGGTCTTCTTGGCATCCTCGACGGTCTTGTCGACCGTCTCGGTGTCGTAGTCGACCCACGGGAGTTTCCCGTGTTTCTGCCACTTGCGGCTGTTGTAGCCGCCCTTGAGGCCGATGTTGCCGACGCATGTGATCTGCACGCCATTGTCCCAGATCGGCGTGCATTCGACTGCAAGGCCGTCGCCGATGTACATGCCCCAATGGCCCGGCATCCACAGTCCTTCGCCGGGGACGAGTTTGTCCCAGCCAGACGCGGATACGTCCCTGCACTTGGCGATCATGCCGTCGGCGGAGACGTCCGGGACGGCGTTGCCAGCATAGCGCGCGCCGCCGTGGTAGGCGTTCTTATTGCCGTTCCAGCCCCAGAGAATGCCCTTCGTCAGGTTCACGCAGTCGAAACCGAAGTAGCCTTTGCCGATGAGGCCGCGATATCTGGCCTGCTTCGCCGCAGTGTACCAGTCCGGATACTGCTTTGCCTTCTCGGAAATGATCCCCTCAGACACCGGCGAGCCGAAGCAGCCCCACATGTAGACGGTCTTGTAGTTTTTCGCGACGTCGATATGCTTCTTGACGAGTTCAGACGCTTTCATGACCCTCATTTCTGCGTATCCTCCTTCGTGCTGCCGCCATCGATAGCGTCCTGCACCTTCTGGCTCTGCGTGCCGAAGTAGAAGGTGATGACCGTCAGGAAGATGGTCAGGAAGTCCTTGCCGGAGATATCGCCCCGCAGGGCGAGAACGGCGAAGATGATGGTCAGGCCAAGTGTAACGATGGATTTGACGCTCAGGAGATTCCCGAGCCGCTTGATGATGTTTTCCATATGTACCCCTTTCGTGGTTCCGGTTATTCGTCTTTGTCCTTTTTTGCGAAGACCCGCTTGAACGCGAGCAGAAGCAGCTCACCGCCGAACGCCGCGGCGGTGAACGTCAGCACGGCGGAAAGATCGATATCCAGCTGAAACAGGACCGCGATTGTCTCGAGCAGCACCGCCCACACGAGCGTGAGGGTCAGCACGCGGATGCAGTAGAACACGATGGTCTTGGACATTTCGCCTTTTGTCCAGCGGAGTTTGAATCTCACAGCTTCACTTCCTTTCGCACTGCGCTTCCAGCTGATGCAGGAATTGCTTGACGTCCCCGTTTCCGCCCAGATCTACGTATTTTTTGCCCGCGATCAATCGCTCCGACATCGGCATCTCCTCTGACATGATCGTCAGGCGCAGGATAGACAGGTATTGCTCATCCTGGTGCTTCTGCATCTTATCGAGCTTTTTGTCGATCTCGGCCAGATGGTCGCCCTGGGAGTCTGCCTGTGTTTTCTTCTTCTGCGCTGCGCCGACGATGGCCTGAATGCCCGTCGTCAGCGCGGACGAGCCGAGGACGGCGCAGATGATCGTGATGGTTCCAGCATCCATGTTTTTACCTCTTTTATGTATTTCCCGGCGGTCAGTCGTTGGCCATTTTGATGTAGGTAACTGTGTCGTCGGAATAGCTGACGTTCGGCAGCGTATCGCCGCCGAGCTGGTTATAAAGCTCCGGGTATTCCGTCTGCGAGAAGGCCGAGCCGTCGCAGGCGTGCCACGGGGCGGCCAGCTCCCGCACGGTGACGAGTAAATCGCCAATCTTGTATTGCGGCGTGGAGAGCTTGTCCAGCGCGTCGTTGATGGTCGGGTCGGCCGGAGCGTCGCCCACCGTCCAGAGGAGGGCGGCAGTTTCGTCGGTCAGCAGATTCGCCTTGACGAGCGGCGTTTCCTCGGCCAGCGGTTCGTCCTCCAGCCGGAGCCAGACCTGACGCAGCGGATTCCCCGCCGCGTCATAGGCCTCGTAGCAGACCGCGCCGTTTGCCAGATCGTTCGTCCCTTTTCTGTCCCGCATGGCTCATTCCTCCACGGCCTTGATGTAGGCGTGACTGCGGCTGTCCGGGGTGATTGTTGGAATTTTCTTTGCATCGTAGGTAAAATCCCTATAGATGTTCTGTGTAGTCGGACCACTGGATTGTAATGCGCCAACTACCATTCCATTTCCATCACCCGCAAAAACTGTCACCTGATTCGCGACGTCGGCAGTCAAAAGACCTTGCGTGATATCGTCCGTGTACATGATTTTCGGGGCCGCGCCGCTTGTTTCGGTCGACGGAGTTTTGGCAGACATAAAAACCAAGCCCCCTATGATATCCAGCCAATTATGATAATCTCCCACTACAGGGTAGTTCGTAACTGTTTTTTGAGTAAATGTAGTCCCCGCATTAGTAGAATACATATAAGCTCTGGAATTACTACCAACTCCAAAGGCTATAATTACGGAGCCTTCGACGCAGATTCCATCAAACATGCCTTGTGTCGTGTTTATAATTTGCCAAGAGCTATAATCTGTAGGCGTTAAGGTGCGAGCTAATTGATAAGCGCTGCTATAGTTGTGAGTGCCCTTCGCTCCGTAAAAGTATCCATCAGTTTCGTTGTACACGATGCTCTTTACGGTATTATAGTCCGCTCCGGTTGACCCGCCGCCACCAAACGACGAACTTGGCCAGTCACTCGTTGATAGGATGGAATTCGAATATTCTAAGCCAGAACGTTCTCCACCAACTATGTAATACATAGAGCCATTAGAAATAATATCCTCATTCAACTCCTGCAGTTTCGCGTTAGATGGATGCCATCCAACAGCCGCAGTCATTGTCCACGGTCCTCCTGGCTGATTTGCATAGGCGACAAACACTGTATATTGCTGCGTAGTCTCTCTTGTAGCGATGCACACATACTTCTGTTCAAAGTAGTGTATTGGCCCCATCTTAAGGACATTATTTGGCGTTTGAGCCGTATGCCATGTGGCCATATTGTCATCAGAATACCAGAGGTTAACTTGCCCGTAGCTTACGGCCCGCTTGTACTGTATTCTCGAGCGGAACCACACGCCGTTAGCGTAAGATATCACGTCGCCGTCTGTGCTATCATTAGTACTGGAATTAACTACCTGCGTTTCCCAATTACCCTGACTCGCGGTCGTGCGAAGAATGTTAAAAAGCTCTGGATAGTCCGCCTGAGTAATGTATCTGCCATCGCAGGGAAGCCACGCGGAGGACGGAGCCTGCCGGGCGGTCAGATCGATATCCCCGACGGCGTGCATGCCCGTGGATAGCTTTTCAAACGCCTGGTTGACGGTCGGGTCCTCCGGCTTGTTGCTGCCGGGCCAGAGCTTCGAGGCCGTGGCGTCCGAAAGCAGGTTCGCCTTGCTGAGCGGCGTTCCCTCGACGGTCGGCGCGTCCTCGCGCCGGAGATATTCATAGTGGTCGAGCGTGCCATCCGCGCGGTAGATGCCATAGCGGATGGCCCCGTTCGCCAGTACCTGTGTCGGTTGTCTGTCTGTCATAGTAATCCTCCCGCGGTGCACTCCGCCGCGCCGGTGTAGCGAAACGCATTTATCACATTGTCAACCAGCGTCTCGCAGATGGTCAGGATGCGCTCGATATCGTTTGCGCCCGCATACGTCAGCAGCGCAATCTCCGGCACATCCGGGGCATTTGCGGGGTAGGCGAGCGCGGCGTGGACGTCGCTGATCTGGTCTTGGTATGCGCTGCCCTGTGCGACTGTTATAACGTCCGTTATAGCCCAATCTGTCTTCGCCTGCCACGTGATATCCCTGCCGCAGACGCCGGTCAGGCGGTCGCGGAGGTAGTTCAGCGCCGTCCCGACGCGGTTGAGGTCAACGGCGTTGTATGCGCCCTTCATCCCCGCCAGCCACTCCGCCAGCTCTGCCGCCGTCATGCCCGCGTAGCCCTTCACGGCCAACTCGTGCACGCGTGCGACGTCCGCTGCCGTTCGGTCGGTGATGAGGGTGTCAATGATGGTACTCATGCGCATTCAGCCTTTCTTTATTTCGCGTATGGACTCTCCGCGACGGCAACGTTCAGATCCTGCAGGTCCATGTTTTTCTCCCTTCCGCGCGATCAGATCGGCACGAAGGCCGCATCCGTCCACTTTGCCGTTGCGCCTGCCGCGCCCATCCAGACCTTGATCTCGCCGTTGTGCGTGTAGTAGGCGTTCTGAATGAGGGCCATTCTGGGTGCCCACGCGATCGGATTGTCAGCCGTGCCCTGTTTTACGTCCTGCTCGACGTACACCTGCCGGACGAGGATCTTGTTGACGTAGATATTCCGCCAGTCATAGCCCAGCTTGTCCGATTGCGTCACGTCCTCCGTGATACCGCCTGCGGCCTGCACGAGCTTGCCATCCGTAATTGCTTTCTTTACCTGTGCCAGTTTAGCCTCTGTCATATGCCGCCTCCAGTTCCGCCAGCAGATCGCTGGCCGTTTTTTTGCCCATCTTCGCCGTGATGGTGCCGTCGCGGTTGTCGGTGATGGGACCTGCGAGGGTGAAGTCCGCGTAGTCGTCCATGTAGCGGTCCTCGGCGGTCTCGGTCGTCGACTTGACGGTTCCGTCCTCGTTCATCTGGACGTTGCCCTCTGCGTCCAGCACAGGGACGGCCGTGGTGTAGCGGTGGATCATGCCCCAGACGGCGCCGTCGCAGAACAGCGCCAGCGGGTCCGGGACCGCGTTCTTTGCGATGGTGACGGCGCGGCTCTCGCGCCCGCCCCAGTCGGCGTCGCGCAGACGGCCGGCGGCCGGCCGCGTCTCGATCTCCTGCCCTCCGATTGTGATGTACCAGGTGTCCATAAGTTCCTCCTGTCTATTGCTGCACGGCGGCAGCGTGCGTCATCTCGAGCGTGACGGCCTTGCTCTCGCGGTTGTCCCAGCCGCGGTCTGTCATCTTCCCGGCGATGCTGGCCGGGTATTCGGTGTTGTTTGTCTTAAAACAGATCATGTTGACCTCCTATGTGGTTGTGACATTTATATGTCCGTAATACGAACCGGCTTGTGCCGTTTATCAAAACTTTGTGACTCGTAGTGGCCTCCTTAAGATGTTGTGACATCGATGATACCGGCACCGTTCGAACTGGTAAGCCCGGCCCGCATCCCCAGCTCAACAGCGATGTTTTTATTGACTGTATAATTGTATGACGCTGTCCCCGAGTATGTCCCATTTGCGACAGTTACGCCATCTATAGTAATCTTCGTGAGAGTATAATCTCTTTTTGAATATGCATACGTGTGCAGCATAATTGTTGTGCCGCTTTCAACTTCCACGGTCGCTGCGCTGGTGTAGGTTGTTCCGTTGATATCTACAGCTGCCCGCACAGCACTACCATGCATACCGTTCCCCGTGATCGTCACGGTAAATCTGCTTGTTGACAGCACAATATCGTACCCGGTTCCACCGACGAGCGTCCTGCCGTTATAGATGGTTTGCACCGTGCCGTTTACGAGCGTCTGGCTGGTCTTGATGCCGTATGCCGTGCCGGAGATCAATGTCTTGTGCGCCATGGGGCCTCCTCACTCATATTGCCAGTTGATGGCCATGTTCTCGGTCGGCGTGGTCTCCGCGGAGACCAGCGTCTGCTTGGTGATGTTGCCGGTCTTCATATAGTCCGTGCCCGCCACGGCCACCGCCCACGCCGTCGGCTTCCCGCTGGCGTCCACCGCCTTGACCTTGATCAGGTCCCCGACGGCCGCGCCGGAGGCGAGGATCACATCTTGCTTTCTGTTCCACGCGTCTTTGTTGCTGCGCACGTCGGCGATAGCCTCGTCGATCTGCGCGCCGGTAAACTGGCTGTTGTAAGCCATACGATCACTCCTTCATACACAGAAAATCCTCGCCGTCCGCGGTCTTCAGCGCCTGCGACTCTCCCAGCGGGATAAAGCCGTAGTTGTCGTTCCAGCTGCCGTCCGCGCCCTGCGCGAACAACGAAATGCGGTATTCCCCATCACCGGAAATCAGAAAATCGTCGTAAACCTCAAAGGTGCGCTGCGTGCCCGCCGGGGTCTGGGAGAAGGACGCGATCAAAGCGCCCTTCCCGCGGCCCCAATCCTCGCCGGACTTCGTCGCGCGGCACTCGAAGGCCGTGTAGGCGATGTCCGACGAGAAGGAAACGGTGATCGAGTCGAACCCCGAGACCGCCGAGATCTTGTTGCCCGTGATGGAGAATGTCAGCTGCGGCGCGGCCATCAGGCGGCACTCCAGGTCCCGGCGGCGTTCTTGACGAAGACCTTGACGATCTTCGTGCCGTCGCCGGAAGACGCTGCCTCGAGGTCCGCGCCCTTGACAGTGACGTTGATGGCGGTGTTCTTCTTGTAGCCTCCCTCCGTGCCGCTGACGTTGGTGGAGCCGCCCGTCGTCGGGATCTGCGTGCCCGCCGTGTGCAGGCTGCTCGTCGCCGGGACGACGCGAATGGTGTATTCCTCAAAGTCCACGTCGCAGACGAAGGAGAACGCCGCTGCGTCGTAGCCCGTGACCTTGGAAATGCGGCTCTTGTCGGGGCCGGTGATGGTCACGGCAGGAATCGTGGAATTGAGCGTGATGGTGTCGCTGACCGCCGCAGATCCATTGCCTACGTCGTCGCGGACCTTGCAATAGATCGTCTTGAGGCCGTCGCCGTCGGGCAGCGTGATGGATTTTGTCGTGGTGAATGTCTCCCACGACGCTTCCGCCTCGGTCTCCGCCGTCTTCGTGCCCCAGATCTTCATCTGGTAGCCCGTCGTTGTCTCGTCGGAGACAGAGATCTTCGCCGTGACGGTCGCGCTGGTCGCGTACTGTGCACCGTCGTTCAGGATCAGCGATAGGCCGGCAGGTGCCAGCGTATCAAGTGTCAGATTAAAAAAACTTGCCATCTGGATTTATCCCCTTTCTTCGCTTGTGAGTTCAATGTACAAAAATCCGCCCGGTCTTTCGTAGATGGTTTTCGTGCCCAGGTGGGCGGATTTGATGCCCATGGAGCCGATGAACAGCTCCAGAATGCGTTTGAGTCCAACTGCCAGCATGTTATCCCTCCAACAGATACAGTGTCCGCGCGTCCTTTTTGTCCAGCGCGTCATATTCGGATTTTGTCATCACGAGGATCGCGTCGATCTGTGCCGACTGGATGCCCCCGCCACCAGAGCCGCCGCCGGAGCTGCGGGCCTCATTGATGGCGTCGACGAGGTTGCCCTTGTTGTAGGTCTTGAGGTCGTCCAGATCGCCGATCTGCTTCTGCAGCTGCGCCCAGACGGGGAGCACCGGTTTTGTAGAGCCATCTCCAGATGGATCAGCGCCTGCGTGGACAGTGCCAAGTTCCGTCCAGATTGTAGGCAGTGCCACACCATTTCCGTCCGTCCCGTACACGCCAACACGCACGCGTCGGCCAGCCGTGGTAGTAACATCCGGCGGAACCGCTACTTCATCGCCGTTCCACTGTGCCTGCAGAACATCAACCGTAATTACGCTGTCAGTAAAAACTGCAGTCTTTGCCAGCCCGTCCCATTCTTCCGAAAAGACGAAGTGTACGATCTCCGCATTTGACATTCCGGCGGTCAGAAGCGGTCTATGGCAACTTGTCTCTGCGCAGGCTTTCTTGCATGTAACTATAATCATTTATTCATCTCCTATGCGGGAGCTATGTTCCGACAATCTTACAGTCAGCAGCCGCAATGCCGCTTAGTCGGATTGCCATGCTTGTGATTGTGCCGGTAATCGTAGCGCCCCACGGCGTCGTCGTTTTGACGTAATCGCCGGGGGTCTCGCCGTCCATGACGATCCGCACGCTGTGGGTCTGACGGCGCATGTAATAGTCGTAGACGTGCTGGGTAACCGCGGCGACGTTGCTGCTGTTGACCAGCGTGGCGTCCCTGACCTCAACGACGTTTGGCTTCGTCGTGGCCGTGACCTTCGGATTAGTCTTCGTCGTGACAGTGGTCGTGTGGTAATACGTCGTGCCGTCGACCTCCACGCTGTCGCCGCTGCCGGTCGTTTTGTACGCATGCGCCGTCACGCGCACCTCCGTCACCGGGGAAGATGTTTCCACGCTGCCGCCGGTATAGAGCCGGTCAAGCGGGATCTCCGCCGCCTCGTCCGCCGCGAGCTTGCGCACCTTGATCCCGCGCGTGCCGCTGGTGTCGATGGTGGCGCAGATGGCAAATGCGATCTGCTGCAGCGCCTCGCGCTTCGTGCAGTCCGGGATGTAGCCCGTGACCTTTGCGTCGTCCAGCGAAGAGTCGTATTCCAGCGTAAAGTGCCCGGCGAGGATCGTCTGGATCAGCGTCTTCGCAGACGCGCCGGAATAGATCGCAGCCGCGAACGGCTCGCTGTCCATGACGCCGAGGGCGTCGATGCAGGAAATATCATAGACGCTCACGCTTTTCCGGGAGGACGATTCGATATAAAACACGCCGATCAGGTGGTCTGAGTCATACGCGCTGACGGGCTGCTTCTGCTGGAAGACGTAATCAATATCATCGGCACTGTCCAGCGAGAAGTCGAGCGTGTTGATCTCCAGATCTTCTGAAATAATGTTCAGGCCCTCCGTGACTCGGACGGAGCGCAGCTCTTCCCGCTCGAACTCCCGGACGATGCCGAAGAAGATCTGCGAGATCTTCGCGTAGTGGTTCGGCAGGTGGGTCTTATTGATCTGCACGACGAGCTTGTTGTATAAGTCGACCTGCTGCTCGCAGAAATACTTGTACGAGTTCGGCGTGAAGGTCTTGCTCGCAAGCTGTTCTTCGCCGTTGTACCACATCAGGACAATCTCGCTGCAGTAGTCACCCTCCGAGCCGTCGAAGTAGAAGAAAATGCCCGGGGACGAGAACTGACCATTCAGGGAGATCGTGATCGTCGGCGCTGCGTCAAACGTGCAGTCGTCGTTGCTTTGCACCGCGGACCAGAATGCGGCCCGCTGGTTCCCGAGCAAGACGCGCGTCCCGTCTAGGACCCACTGGGTCTGCTCGCAGGACGCCAGCAGCCCGGCGTCCGTGCCGTAGGGGAGCAGGGCAGGGTTCGCAAAGTCTTTCTTCGCCGTCGTCGTTACCGTCGACGCATCTGCTGCGCCGACCGCGACGTCTTCATATACCACTCTTACGCTCATGCCGGGGTCCTCTTCGGTTTCATGGCGACGAAATTGACGGTCAGGTTCTGCCAGCTGTTTTTCCCGGCATAGCTGGACGCCAGCTCGTCGTCGCCATTTGCAACATACGCGTCGAACGTCATGGTCGTCTGCGCATAGGGGACTGTCAGTACGTGGCTGTCTGCCGGTGCGGAGATCGTTTCATAAAACTCGTCGTATTCCTCGGGGTTCGATGTCACTGAATCAATTTCCAGGCTGTAATTGTAATAGGTGCCGATGATGTCGCGCGTCATTGCGCCAGTCATCACGCGCCCGGCATTGTCGCCGTCGAGCACGGAAAACGAACGTTTCAGACTCACGACGTGCAGATTTGGATACGCTTTCCCATCAAGGCTCAATACGCTTGTCATGTTCTCACCCCCGCCAGACGAACGCCAACGCGCTGCGTCTCGTCGTTGTTCGCCTGATATACCGCGCGGGCAAACTCGCGCTTATCGACCTGCATCACGACTGTAATGCTCCGGCCTCCCATGCCGCCCGTCTCATTCATGGCCTGCTTAAAGGCCTGCACCATCGTTGCCAGCGGCGTCTCAATATTTGTCCCGCTCTTCTGGTCGCCGAGAACGGCGAGAAATTCGCGGTTCGGGGGAATGACTGCGCCCTGCGCGAGGCGAGGAAGCGCAACGTTGCTCACTAGGGGAATGCTAATTCCGAAAGACCTACCACCAATTAGAGGAACCCAATCAGGGACCTCGAAATGAATGGTATTCAGCGCGGAGATTAGGAGGTTTATACCGTTGATGATAAAGTTTATCGCATATTCAACAGCGGTAATGATTCCATTCCAGATTCCCTTAAATATATCCTTTACGCCTTCCCACGCCTTTGTCCAGTCTCCGGTAAAAACGCCGCTGATAAACTCGATGATTCCGCTTAGCCACTGCTTTATACTGTTGAATAGGCCGGATATAAAGTTTCCGTATGTCTGGAAAATCGCCGCGAGCATGGGGCTTTTTGATTGTAACCATGTAATGAACATATCCCATGCATCTTTGATGGAGTTTACAATCGCGTTCCACGTCTGCTTAAGCCCTTCCCAAATTTGTTTCGCGCCTTCTGCGGCAAGCTTTAAGTCTCCCGTAAACACGCCCTTAAAGAATTTCCCGAATCCGTCTATGATATTTTTCAGGCCTTCGATGAGTTCTTCGCCATGTCCGGTAAAGGAAACAAGTGCAACCAGAGCGGCAACAAATCCCGCAATCAGGAGTGGAATCCAGCTACCCGTCAGAAGCGAAATGCCGATACCGGCGGCAAGTAGCCCCGCGATGATCGTAAGCGTATTTACTAAATTAAATCCATTTTCAATGACATCCTTGATTCCGACAACAAGCATAGCAAGACCGCCCACAACAAGCGCAATGCCTGCTGCTATCGGGCCAAATGCGATTGCAAGTCCGGCAGCAAGCGCGGCAAGCCCCGCAAGCATTCCGAGGAAATTTTGTAAATCAATCCCGTTCTTCCACGCGTCTAGCCAGAAATACACAAGTGCAAACGCACCAGCTGCTGCAAGCGCGATCCCGGCAATCTTGCTCAAATCGTTTGTAAACATGCTTGCAATTTTCCAAGCGAGCAGCCCGGCTGCAATCGCACCTACTAGGCCGAGAATATCGTGGAGTTTATCCTCCGCCATGTCGAGGTTTGAAAAATCCGGCGCGATATCCGTAGACGCCGCCCCGCCCGCGCCGCCACCGCCTCCAGATGCCTGATTGCTGGTAATCTGGTTGATCTCGTCGAAGCTCGCCATGCTCTTGCTGGCGTCTTCAGCTGCGGAGCCTACCCCCTCGATTGCTTCTTTTTCCGCATTCAGCCCTTTTGCCGCTGCGACCTGCGCGCCCCAGCTTTTGCCGGACAGCATGCCGAAAAACTTTGCGATAGCTGTAACAACCTGTGTCAGAATGTCCACAAGCCTCACAAAAACGGGGATCACGACTTGAAGAATCGGCTGAGCCAGCGTCAAAAACGCCGCCTTAAGCCGCGCAACCGCTGCACGCGCCTCCTCGTTCTGCATGATTGTTTTCCCGAGCCATGTCCGCAGGCTTTGCAGCGCTCTAGTAATCAGAGAGAACACCAGGACACGCTTAAAAAGCCCGGAAACACGCTTGCTGAACGTGTTCATGCTGTCGGAAACATTTTTTGCGGCAAGCTCCATCCGTTCGGACGCGCCGCTTGCGTTTGTAATCTCTCGCGTAAGATCTCCTGCGCGTGTCTTCGCCGCGTCCAGCGCGGAGGTCTGCTCCATTACCTTGTCCGTAATTTTTGCGTACTTGCCGTCCAAGCTCTCAACGATCTTGTCTTGCTCTTTCAGACGCGCTTCCTGTTCCTTAATCTGTGCAGCAACTTCGGATTGCCGACTGTATGCAGAAATATACGCATCAGGCGATGCAGACACCTCGCCGGATGTGACCTGCCGCAGCCGCTCAGATTCTGCACGCAACGATTTCAACGCAGTTTCTGCCTGTTTTGCGGATTCCTTTGCCGCGTCAAGCTGTGCCTTGATCCCGCTTTGCTCGCCGCTGCTCTTTTTCAGGTCAGTTTCCAGCTTGTCAATTCTCGCTGTAAGTTTATCAAGCTCCCGCTGTGCTTTTTTCGCATCAACTTCCGCCTGCACAACGATTTTCCCATCTGCCATTTTCTCACCACCTTATTTTGAGACACCCCACGCTGCCAGAATATCCTTTTCTGCGTCTGTGTAATTCGTTTTCAAATCAATAATTTCACGGTTTCGCCTGTAAAACTCTCGTTCCTGCTTGTCAAGAGGCTTCCCGTGAGATTTCTTGTCCCGGATACTTACCACATGGGCAAACAGGCAGTCTCCAATTTCCTGATAATAGGATAAAAACGTATACCAGTGCAGATATTCCAATGCGCGGATTTCACATCCTGCAATTCTGTTGATGGGCGCGACAATCATCGCAAAGTCCTGCTCCCACGACATCAACGTCGGCTGCTTTTTTTGCTCCTTTTTGTCTTGCTCGTAGTCAATAAACCTGAAACATTTCCGCAGTGCTTCCTCATAATCTGAAAGCGGAATATCGTCAAAGTCAGGGTAGAATATCTCAAGGGCAGCAATGGTGCGCTCCTCTTCCGTCAAATCTTTATCAGAAAGAGCGGCGAGGATATCCAGCACCGCTCTATAATCTGATTCAATCTGATATGTTTTGCCGTTTACCTCAGCTGACGTCGGGAGCGCGTAGATCAGCGCTTTCTTTTCGCCCATCTGTCCGTGTACTGTTTTACTCTTGGGCTTAGTCTGGTTTTTTCGAGATCGAAACCAGCGTCCATCTCGTCGATGACAGCAAGCATAAGATTCGCCCATACCGGCAGACCATTTGCAAGCGCCATTACGTTTGTCCTGAACACTTCAGTACAAATCGGCTTTCCAAAAATTCCATCGATTTTTTCGCGAATCTCCTTGTCGAACTGATCTGCCAAATCGAGAATTTTTTTCGGGTCCGTCTCGTTTTCGGCGCGTTTTGCGTATTCATGCTGTCTGGATTCCAACTCTTCGAACAGCGAAAACAGCTTTTTCGCAAATTCACTGTCCGTAGGGTTGAACTCTACACTTACGCCGCCGTTAATTTGGAAGGACTGTACACCAGTATCAAATCTGATATCTGCCATTTATAGCCCCTCCTTACGCAGCAGAATCAGCCGTGAACGTAACTGCACCGTTGCTGCCGACCGCAGCCGTTCCGGTCGTGCGCGTACCGCCCAGCGTCACATCGAACGGCATGCCAACGAAGCCGCCACCCTCACCGCCGAGGCTTGCGGGCTTTACCATTGTGCCGTCGTAACGCTCCGCAAAGACTGCCGTCTTGGCCGTTCCTGCGTAAAAATGAACGATGAGAACGTCCTGATTCGCCAGTGCTGCTGCGTCCTGGTCTTTGACCGCCAGGTTCCACAGCTTGACGAGCGCCGCGTCGCCTGCGTCCAGCTCGCACGGGTCAAAGCTCTGCGTGATGATGGGCTTCTTCATGGTGGTTCTTGTAGTGCCGAGGATATCCTTACTGGAATCCTCCTGCCAATCGTACTCCATGCTGGAATCCGTGACGCGCTTGCCGAACGGAGACCAGACAGGCGTAGACGCCTCGCCGGTATTCAGGTATGCGATCAGCAATTCGCGGTCAATGGTCTGGCCAGCAGTGGTATTAAAGGTCATGTCTGCCATAATTAAATCACCTCATATGTCAGTTTCATAAGTATCTGATGGTCTTCTGTTCCGTCATCGTACCGGGCGAACAGAGCCGCACGGCTGGACGCTTCCACGCTCCGGACGCGCATGCCATCGCCCAAAGACGGATAATTTTGCATAGCCCAGTCTCCGAAGCGGTTCAGCATGGCGTCGCATTTTAGGCGCTTATCGTTGCTGCTGCCGGGGATGATACGGGCGATGATCTTAAATTGGTATTCTGCTTCATGCCCGCCAAGCAGGTATTTCCGTGTGATGTACGCGCCCTGAATAGCAGAAAGCGCCATGCTCGCGGAATCTGCGGCGAGAAATTCATAGTTGATCGTCGCGGCTGGCATATCGTCGTCAGAAAAGGAGTTCGCCCAGACCATCATCTTTCGGGCGATATCCTGTTCTTCTTCCGCTGACACCAACTTTTTCTGTTTTTCAGAGTCCATGTTTCACCGCCTTGTCCGCAACGCGGATCCATTTATCAAGGTTCTCAGCCTTTGAAGCCTCGAACCAGTGCGATTGTGCCTGCGCGTGTCCGGATGTCGTGAACACAAGGTTTTTGTCTGTCAGAACCTTCGTCCCACCCTTCGGTGCGTATGTGCTGCCCGTCTCCGGGTCAACCATAACTTTCCCGTAATACAGAAACCGTGCATACGGTCCCGGATAGATGATCGCATTACCGTCCACCATTGTTCTCTGGTCGAGAGAGCCCGTCAGGAACGGCACATATGGGCTTGTGTCCTTCCGCACCTGCGTTGCAACAATATGCTCCGCTTTGGTGCAGGCCTGCGCGAGATTTTCCTGCAGCGCGTCAAAACCGTCTGCCTTTACGCTGAATTTCAGCATTACGAGCCTCCGACCTGCCAGTGCTGCATAGAAGGACTGCCGAAGTCCTTCATGTCCACCTTTGTCACTTTGTACACATCATCGTACAGCATCTCGATCTGTTCTTCCGTCTTGTCCGGCTCGACTACTTCGCCCTTCACAAAGAATGTTGTGCCGCCGTTACCGTCCGTAGATAGCGTCCAGATTTTGCTTTTATCAGTTGCACGCCAGAACTCCTGCGGGCCGACGTAGCGCTTTTCTGCGCCCGTCACGCCGTCTACAGCAGCCGCAGAGAACGGAATGTACAGATTCACCGCATCTGCTCCTTCAAGCCCGCTCGCGCGGACATTGGCAGCTTTCGACGCTTGGAGCATTACCCCGCGAATTACAGTGATATGAATTTTTTGCGTATCTTTGAACGTTTCCGGATCCTGCTCCTGCGTGACGTTGTAGATGGTTACAGTGTGTGGGGCGTACATGAAAAACACCTGCCTCTGTAGAGAAGCCCGGTATGGGCTAGATATTCACGCGCTACG
>ERZ1026868.491-NODE-491-length-25188-cov-15.405403_pt1 | contig 25188 bp, 26 predicted proteins | sample MGYA00380164_ERZ1026868 | MGnify/ENA primary metagenome ERZ1026868 (study PRJEB33269, sample SAMEA4719800) | human gut metagenome | biome: human-associated habitat; feature: organic feature; material: feces | place: Cameroon | collected 2013-10 ... | reverse complement strand
TTTGTTACTAAGCACCCTTGTCATTGCGAGCGCAGCGTGGCAATCCAGTGAGTAAAGGTCGCGCGCAGCGCATTCTTATGTGTCGCCTGCGGGCTAACGTCCGTGCTCTTTTGTCATTCCGTGGCTTGTCCGGGCCCCGCAAAAACGCAAGATTTTGTGGGTGGTGTCCACCGGAATCTAGGTAATTGAAATCGCGCCATCGGCGCACTTCATTGCTCTCTGCACTCTGCTCTTTGCTCTCTTTATCTTATTATCTATTCCATAAAAAAACGCCCCAGCGGGGCGTTTTTTATTCGTGTTTTGCAACGCGTTGTCTAAATTCATTGCTGGGGCGGAACGATGCCACGCGACGTGCAGAAATAACCGCGGCTTCGCCCGTTTTTGGGTTGCGACCCATACGCTGGGCCTTGGTCAGAATCTTGAAACTGCCAAATCCGGCGAACTTTACCTCTTCGCCATTTACCAATGAATCACGGATTTCGTCAAAGACGATATCCACCATTTTGTACGCATCTGCTGTGGTCAATCCAAACTTTTCGCGCAGGCGTGCTGCAAAATCACTTCGTGTTATTGTTGCCATTTTTAATACCCTTCCCTTGGTTTATGTCGGGGGTATTATACAAGCGGCGATTACAACTTGCAATATTAAAATCCAAGGAATAAAATAAATCCCGCGTTCCCATAGTTCAACAGGATAGAACAAGTTCCTCCTAAGAATTAGATCCAGGTTCGAGCCCCGGTGGGAACGCCATTTTGCATTATTTCCGCACGTGTCGTGTCCGCTTTTGCTTGCAATGGTGTTTCAAATGTTTTATGATCGCATAAAGGTTTCATGGAGGGCGTGTCGTGATTTTTCGCAGGCTGATTTTGGGGTTGGCTGTGTTCGGCGCACCGTCGTTGGCAATGGCCAGTATCCCCAGCAGTGCAAATATGCAGGAAAAAATCAACACCGCAATGGCGGCACACGCCAATAATACCGATAACCCACACAATGTGACCAAGGAACAGGTTGGTTTGGGTAATGTTCCGAATATTGATGTGTCAAATGCGTCTAATCTGTCGTCGGGTACAGTTGGTGTCGCGCGTTTGCCGGTGGGAACAACCACGGGCACGGTTGCGTCGGGCGGGGACGTGCGCTTTGATACATTGCCAACAACAACGCCCGACGGCACACCACCCGCGGGTCGCGTATACGTATGGTTTAACTAAGTTTTTACAGGTGTTTCACATTGATATGTCTGCATGGGTGTTGCGTTTTTCTGGACTGATGTCATGTATATCATGCGTCGCCGCGGCGGCGGGTCTGCACATCATGGACGAAAACGGCATCGTGTATACCGCGGTTGAAATCCCCGATGGCGCATATGTAATGCAGGGCGAAGAAGAAATCGCATACACCGAAGAATCAATCAACACTTGTCGCCAGATGACGTTGCCCGCCGGTCGTTATAAAATTTATGTCAAGGGCGGTCGTGGCGGTGGCGACCGAACCATGGCGTCCGGCATTCCCGCGTACGAAGGGGATTCCATCATTCACACGGTAAATATTGACACGCCAACCGAAATTTACGTGTTTCGCGGGGGCGATGGCGCGGATAATTGCGATAATCTGCCTGATGCGCAATACAGTTTTACGGTGGGTACGGGTTCGTCCGGCGTGGACAGCATTGTTGTAATCGGCGATACCGTCTTGCGCGCCAGTGGGGGTGCGGGCGTTCACTGTTTTTCATCGAACCGTGACAGCCGTTATACCGAGGGCTACCCCGGCACCGGTACGGGCAATCATGCAATAACCAATTATTATTCCCAACCATTAAAGAACGGTCGTTGGGGACTGTGCACACGTCGTGAAAATATTTATACGCTGATACGTGGCGGTGGTGGCGGTGGTGTCGTTGGCGGCACGGGGCAATCGCGTGGGACAACATGCCCAAGCGTATCTGGGTTTGATGTGTGTAATGCGGATGGTGCGGATTGCGCATGGTCTGTGACAAATGGCACGGCTGCAACCGATGATGCCGGCGGGCATGGTGGCGATGCAACACTGTCCTATCGTGGGGTAACGGCAACCGGCCGCGGTGCGGCGGGTGGCAAAAATGTATCGTGGACATGCGGTGGCGTAACAGCAATGTCGTATGGTGGTGGCGGTTCGCCTGGACAATGCACGGATGCGTTTTTACCAAAGTCGGACAGTGATACCCCGCACTGTGGCGATGGTATCGCCGGTGGCAGTGGCAGCACGGGTACATCATCAACCAGTTATGTCAAGATATACAAGTACTGATGGGGCATCAAAATGCAAATGATACATATTGGCGATTACACAGTGCCGGCATACACATCACAAATGACAACCCCCAGTTTGAAGATTCGCACGTCTGATGGGTCTATGTTTTATGTTCCCATGATTGCCGAAGATATGTGCATCGCCACCGGCAACACAGAACTGTATTACGAAGAAAACGATATCAATACGTGCAAGGAAATAACATTGCCGGCGGGGTGTTGGCGCGTTGAATTGTCGGGTGGTTTCGGCCAAGGGCTTTGTGGCAGTGACGACGATATTTACCAGACCGGCGCAACAGAAACATACACACTGCGCCTGAATACAGAAACACAAATTTACGTGTTTCGTGGTGGTGACGGCAATGCCCCCGCCGCATACGTCGCGGGTACGGGCATTGGTGGTGGTGCATCGGGCGTGGACAGTTTTATTGTCGTAAAAAATCAGATTAAATCCGCGGCCGGTGGTGGCGGCGAATTATGCCAATCGGGCAACCCGACATATTCCACCGAATTTGATTCCAATAACTTACAGTGCAATTTGCGACCGGGTTATGGCGGTGGTGGCAGTCCTGATCGTGCTGGTGGTCAATCGGGGCATAACAATACAGATTCCGCATGCAAAATATTTTATGGGGCGGGTGGCGGTGGCGCGCCCAGTGGCAAATCCGGATCACAGGCAACGTTAAATGACGCGCGATTTGTCGCGACCGCACCGACCGCGGCCAGTGTCGCACGCGGGGGAAATGGTGCGGGCATAAAATTTACCGACACCGATGGCACAACAATCGTCGCAACCGGTGGACGTGGTGGCGAAACCCAGTCGTGGACGTGTGGTGGCCATACGGTGTATTCGTATGGCGGCGGCGGCGGTGGCGCAACATGCTGGGTCATGAATGAAAACAGCAGCGTCACGTGCAACAGTGGCACAGACGGTGGCAGTGGCAGCACTGGCACATCAGACACCAGTTATGTGAAAATATATCGCCTGTAATTTGTTTGCAAACGCGTAAAAAAGTTATAAACTGATTCCCAAAAAGGGAAAACAATAAATGAAAAACAAAGCTGTCAAGATTGGAATTATCGCATCGCTGGCACCGCACTTGTTTTGTTGTGTGTTGCCGATAGTGTTATCGGTGGTGTCGCTGTTTGCACCAGAATTTGCGCATACGTCAATATTGCCCGCGTGGATAGAGCCATGGCTGTTTGTGTTTTCGGCATTGATGCTGGGGTTGTCGTGGGTGCTGGTGGTGCGCGATTGTCATTGTGATTGCGACCATTGCCACGATGATTCCGGCGCATCGCATCACCGCCAGAAAGTCATTCTGGGCGTAATCACGGTACTGTTTATAGTCAGTGTGATATTGCACTTGGTCGCCCATAGTTAAAAAGTCCGCCACCGGCGGATTTTTTTTAACGGCATGTGGTTGTGATATAAATTTAACTTGCAAACATAATTTTGAATCTGTACGATAAGCAGTGAATCTTATGGGAATAAGGTTCGGGATCTTCAAAAATCCTATATATGTCGCAGTGCAAGAAAATGTTGCGCCGTATCCGCACAATATGCGGCGCGTTTGCGCCATTTATTGTGTTCCGACCCCGACAATTTGGTATGGCGCATCGTGTATAACAATGACGCCAATGATTTAGAGGGCGCAGACGAGAAATTTGAAAACCAGCGTCAGAAAAAGATTCTGGTGTTCTGGCAAAATGTCTTGGACAAGTATGGCGCGCCGAATGCCGGTACAGACAAATGGGTATCAACCACGAATGCATATGACCCAATGATGACGGCATATTATGGCGCATTGGATTTGGTGGATAATGGGCGTTATGCATCTGATGCGGCGAAAAATGTTCAAGACGCTAGGAATAATTTCCAAGCCAAACCATACGCATTCTAATCAACTTTTTTTGTTGTAATAATGTATTGCATATAGTACGCTGTTCCCTAGCGCACAGGACGCATACCTGTGTTGCCTTTGTCTTCAAACGCAAAGAGGAATTTTATGCCACAGGCAGGGAAAACTTGCATTGCATTTTGTATACCCAATATGATAATCGGCGGTGTCGAAACCGTATTTGAAACCACCATTGATGCATTGGCGAAAAATTCTGATATTGATATACGGATTGTAACACATGCGCGTGTGCGCGAACCACTGCATAAACAGTGGCTGAAATCACACCCTGAAATTCCGGTGTATGTGTGTTATCCGTTACAAAACTGGTTTCAAGATTTGGTACAACATTGTCGTTTTTTCCCGTTGCGGCAAATTCGCAAAATCGCGTTCAGTTTATATAAAAAATACCGTCGTGTCATATTGCGACATCGGCATATATTTGATAACACAGATGTTATCATTGATTACAAAAACTTTGAATTTTTCAAAGAATTGCGACACGTCAATCGTCCAAAAATCGCATGGGCGCACAGTGCAATGTCGTATTTTGAATCAATTGGCGCATTTTCACGATTGCCAATCTATGATGTTATTGTCGGCATAACAGATGATTTCGTTACCGATTTCAAACACCAGTTTCCACAATACGCAAACAATATTGTTCGTATATATAATCCGGTTGATATTGCGGCAATTCGTGCACGTGCAGCATGTGCAGACACGCCAGATGACAAGTATTTTTGTCATGTATCACGATTGGTTGATGGCAAAGATATAAAAACTCTGTTGCGTGCATTTGATGCATTTGCGGCGGACGCAGACGACACAAAACTCTATATCGTTGGGGATGGCAATCGTGCTGATGATTTCAAAAAATATGCCAGCAAACTAAAATCTTGTGACAGAATTGTATTTACGGGCGCACTGTCCAATCCATATGGAATTATGCGCGGTGCAATCGCAAATATTTTGTCCAGTGAATTTGAAGGGTTCGGTATGGTGCTGGTGGAATCATTGGCGTTGGATGTTCCGTGCATTTCATCAAAATGTAAAAACGGGCCACGTGAAATTCTGATGGATGGCGCAGCGGGTTTCTTGTTCAAAGTTGGCGATGCAACAGAATTGACCACAGCGATGTCGACAATTGCCCACAAACATTGTGATATAGATGCGTTACACAAAAACATGGCCGCATCATTGGTGCGATTTGACCCGCGTATGGTGGCAATTGATATTGCCGATTTGGCGGGCCGTGTGATGACCGCAAACTGACATTTTAGTTGCAATCGGAACACATATATAATATGCTATGATTCAGCACATGGGACGCATACCCGTGTTGCCTTTGTCTTCAAACGCAAAGAGGAATTTTATGCCAAAAGTATCCGTACTGACGCCGATTTATCGGACAAATGCATCGCATTTGCGCGAATGTATCGAGTCCATATTAAACCAGACATTTACAGATTTTGAATTTCTGATTCTGAATGACTCGCCCGATGCGACATACCTGCGTGATATTGTTAAATCATATGGTGACAAACGTATCAAGTATATTGAAAACGACCACAATATGGGGATTTCCGCATCGCGCAATAAATTGCTGAAAATGGCGCGTGGCCAGTACATTGCAATCTTTGACCATGATGATATTTCCGTACCAACACGCCTGATGCAACAGGTTGAATTTCTGGACGCCAACCCATCTGTGGGTGTGGTGTCGGGGCTGTTGGAATTTTTCGGTGACATACATCGCATTATGCCCCAGCCAGAATACGACACGCAAATCAAAGTATTTTTGACCAATACATGTCCTGTGGCGCATACCGCGGCAATGATACGTAAATCTGTTTTGGCCGACAACAACATAGAATACGAAGAATTTTACAGTCCATCAGAAGATTATCGCCTGTGGGCCCGATTGATGGCAGTAACGCATTTTTATAATCTGCAAACAGTATTAGTAAAATACCGCTGGTTGGCAACGAACACTACGCACAATCAATCCTCTAAAATGCGTCGTGCACATGATGCAATCAGCATGGAAATACGCAATGTGTATCCAGCATATTACGACGAATATATGCGTAAATATGACCATGGCACAACATTCAGATTGCGCCTGTTTGGGACAATACCATTACTGAAAATAAAACATAACTGGGTTCAGTTGTTTGAATTTATCCCGTTATTCAAAATTTGGTGGAGATAATATTATGATAAACTTTAACGTTCCTGCATGGACACCAGAAACATTGTCAGACATCGCCGCAGCGTTTGCCACGGGGCATGTATCTGGTGACGGTAAATACACAAAAATGTGTCATGAAATTTTGCGTCATAAAATGGGGGCTGAAACCGCCCTGTTGGTGCATTCTGGCACAGCGGCATTGGAATTGGCGGCGATATGTGCGAACCTGACCCCAGGGGACGAGGTTATTATGCCATCGTACACATTCTGTTCGACCGCAAACGCATTTGTATTGCAAGGCGCGGTTCCGGCGTTTGTTGATATTCGCCCAGATACATTGAACATTGATGAAAAGTTGATTGAATCCGCAATCACCCCACGCACCCGCGCGATTGCGCCCGTGCATTATGCTGGTGTTGCATGTGAAATGGACACAATTATGGACATTGCGCGGCGGCATAATTTACTGGTTATCGAAGATGCCGCACAGGCGTATGATTCATATTATCGTGGCACGCCGTTGGGCACAATCGGTGATATGGGTTGCTTTTCGTTCCACGAAACGAAAAACATTATGTCCGGCGAAGGTGGCCTGTTTGTCACAAACAACCCAGAAATCGGTGAACGCGCCGAAATCATTCGCGAAAAAGGCACAAACCGCAGTAAATTTTTCCGCGGCCAGATTGATAAATACACATGGGTGGACAAAGGGTCGTCGTATCTGCCATCTGATATAATTGGCGCATATTTGTATTCTATGTTGAACATTTCTGACCAGATTCAGGCACGCCGCAAAGAAATTTGGAACAAGTACAATGATGCATTTGCCAAGTTCGAGGCCCGTGGCATCATTCGTCGCCCAATTATCCCTGCGGAATGCACAAACAACGCACATATGTTCTATATGTTATTCAATGATTTGGACACGCGCAGTCGTTTTATCGCACATATGCGCGAACACGAAATTATGACGCCGTTCCATTATATTCCACTGCATTCCGCGCCAGCGGGCGAAAAATATTGTCGCACGGCCACAGATATGACGGTTACAAACCGTGTGTCTGATACATTGGTGCGTTTGCCACTGTATTACAATTTGACCGACGCAGACCAAGAACACGTCATTGCCACGGCATGTGAGTTTTTACAAGGATTGTGATGTTCAACTGGGTTACACAAATAAAATTCAAAAAAATCCGTCGCGCGTTTAATAGAAAATATGATGCGCGGGATTTTGACATGTCTGATATTGATTCCAGAATATGTGAATTGGCGCGTGCTGTTTATGCCGAACACAAGTCAAAATTTCACGCAGTGCATAAAAATCCACGTGGCGTTGGTTTTATTGCATCGGTGTTGTACGATACGGGCGGGCATACGGTGTGCTTGGTAAATCAAATTGAATCTATGGTTGGATTTGGCGATATGCATCTGTATTGCACACGGTTAAATGAATCTCGTCAGGCCGCACCACGCAATCTGGCCAAGATTGAACGTTGTGCAAGTATATCTGGGTTGGATGCGTATAGAAAAAATTTCACAGATGATTTAATCACACTATACAACTTGATTGCTGATGATTGTCCACCCATGATGTTTGTATATATTCACATGTGGGATTTGTTGGCGGTGGCAGCATTGCATCTGTTACAACGCAATGCCGGTATTAAGATAGTGTTTGTAAATCACGCCAGCCATTTTCCAAATGTTGGTATGACATTAGCCGATGTTATATTAGAAGGCATGCCAACAACAAAACAAATTACCGAACAAAAACGTCATCTGAATAACTGCGTGATTATCGGCCTGCAATCGGTGGGCACAGATGATACGCGTATATATTCACCGGCGGAATTGCGGGCAAAAAAATCCGAACTGGGTATACCGGTGGATGCGCCACTGACCGTGACGGGTGGTTCGGCGTACAAGTTGTTTGATGGCGACAAATCGCCCTATTTTGAAATGATTCTGGAATTGCTGCGCGACAATGGCGCACTGCATCATATGGTTATTACAAATTTGGACAATGACCAGCGTGCAATTTTGAATCGTATCTTTGACGGGCACGCGGATTTATTGGCGCGTGTACATATTGTGCCAATGACGCCAGAATTTGATGCGTTGTTCCAATGTGCCGATGTGTTTATTGACAGTTTTCCAATCGGCGCCGCCATGACCCAGATTGATTTAATGCGCATGCGGGTTGCATCGGTGGTGCATATAAATCGCGAAAAACCAATATTTTCTTTTCATGAATATATGCCATCTGATTACCCGTACATGTATGACAATGTTGCCGACATGCGACGCGGGATTGAATATTTATTGGCGTCGCCGGCGGCACGACGTGCGGTCATTGATGCCGAATATAAATTCTGGTTGCAAACCTACGAACGTGATGTTGTCCGCGATAAGTATATAAAAATTATAAAGGATTTGAAATGACAGAAGTTATTCTTGTTCCTTTTTTAGAAATGCCCATAGAGATTCAAATGGAATCACGAAACTGGCGAAATCGTCAAGATATTGCAAAGTATTTCAAAATACAACATATTGATATAGAAACACATAAAAAATGGTTAAAGGGATTGTGTGCAGCCGCCCCTAGAACAATCGCATTTTTTATTCAATATAACCAAGATTTGGTCGGTGTAACTTATTTTCATTCATTAAATTACACAGATAAAATAGCAGATTGGGGAATGTATATATATCGTCCTGAATGCCGTGGACGCGGAATTGGACATATAGTTTTGCAACAATGTATAGATTACGCACGAAATGTGTTAAAACTTCGTTGTTTGTATCTGGACGTATTGCAAAGTAATTCAAGAGCGCGTTCTGTATATGAAGATTTGGGATTTGTATTAACTGGAGCGTCTGACGGTGACTTTTTGCGTTATAAAAAGGATTTATAGATGTCATTCAAAAATTTAATAAATAATATAAAATTCATGGCGCGTGCGGATTTACGCCAATATATTAAACAGAGTATAGATTTACCACAATTGTATGATAATTTGGTGTATGAAATCACAGATGTCGTAAAAAATCAAAACGTTAAATCTGTCTTGGGAATCATGGACAGTTTAGAATATTTAGTGCAAAGCGAAAGCAGCATAATACGTTTTGGTGATGGTGAAATTAACTTAATGTGTGGCACAAGTATACCTTTTCAGCACGCCGATAAATTGTTAGCAACTCGTTTGAAACAGGCGTTGTCTGTGTGTGATAAAAAATTAATGATTGGTATTCCGTCCGCGCTTTATAAATCTAAAACAGATATGGAACCATATGCGCGTGATTTTTGGCGCGCCAACGGAAATAAGTTTAGACAAACACTTGAACAATATATAAACTTCAACAAAAATTCATATTATGCCGCAGAAATAACTCTGGGATTTTCAAATTCTTGTATTGATAAATCGTTGTATTTTTCTAAATTTAGAAGCATTTGGGCAAACAAGGATATAGTTATCGTATGTGGCGATAGGGTTTTTGATAAAATTACATATAATATTTTTGATAACGCTAAATCAATTCAATATATTTATACCCCGTCGACAGATGCATTTTCTGCATATGATACAATATTGAATGAATGTTTGAGTGTTAAAAATAAAATCTTTATTGTGATTTGCGGGCCTACGGCAAAGATTTTATGTCACGACCTGTTTATAAACGGCAAACGGGCATTAGATTTAGGACATATTGCTAAGTCATATGATTGGTATAAAAAAGATAAAACGTTAGATTCTCTGCATAGCGGTGAAAATTTCTTTGCGCCAGATTAAAAGGATTGCGACAATGTATAAAAAATATGATGTTATTTATTCTCTGGGGCGCGACTGTGCGTGTGCAATGTATATGAAACAGGCAAAACTGCGCAGTACGTCCGGGCCGTTTGACTGGTTGACAAACGCGTCGTTTGAAACACGGTTTGAATTGATTCTGAACGACTTTGCGGATTTTATGAATCCAGATGATGTGCGTTTCTTGCCCAAGAATCCAAATGTCATCAATGATGAAAAATGTGATTATTATGAAAACGTACGTAATGGGTTTTATTACTATCACGATTTCCCAGTTGGTGTGAAATTTTCAGAATCAATCCCTGCCGTTGTTGACAAGTATAATCGTCGCATCATACGTTTTATTGATAACATGCGTAATAAACGTCGTATTTTATTGATATGGTTTTCACATTGCACCAATACGCCGGACACAGTGATAATTGATTTGTGCAATCGGGTATGTGATAAATTCGGCAAAAAAATCGATTTTATGATTATTGAACATCAGGAAAATCAGCATACCGCCCTGCGCCGTGATTTAGCCCCGAATATTGTAAAATATAACTTGCATACAATGGCATTTGATGACGCGGGTCGCCCAACAACACAGGGCGATGTGGCGGCGTGTGCGCCACTGTTCGCCCAGTTTCGTTTGTGTGTGCCATTGCACCGGCGATTGATTATGTTTTTAATCGGTATGATTCCATTTCATAATATGCGCCACAGAATACGCGATAATTACATAGGCAAATAAAATTATCCTTGGCATGGAATAAATTTGATGTACGTTTCGGTTGTCCCCAGTGCACGCGCCGGCAAGTATTTATACGTGTCGCCCGCAACAATTGGTACACACAGAGAACCACTGCTGGCGCCTGCGGACACACCATTTATAGAACTGACCACATATGTATTGCTGTTAATGGTAATTTTTGATATGCCATTATAATCATCATAGTATATCAACAGATAACCATTTGATGTTGCGGTATATTCAGTATTGATTTCTTGCGCAACAACCGCGTCCCAATTTGGCATAACAGATGCCACCACACTTTGTTTCAAATTGTTTATTTCTGTACGCAGGTTTGCAATCTGCGTCAACATTGTGGAAACATCGCTCTGTCGTGCCAGCATTGTGCCGCCGGCGGTTTCGCCGTCGTGCACGCGCAGGGTCTTGTTTGTCAGGTCAACGGTTATCTCGCCCTCGGCCCCAGTAAAGTTTTTATGTTCGTCGGCGGTTCCCCGACGAAACTGAATTTGTCTGGACATATTTTTCCCTTTGATTGATTTTGTGAAATTGAATAAAAAAAAGACCGACGCGGTCATGCATCGGCAAACGCGCATATTATACCACAAATCGCATACAAAATCAATGTGATAATAAATTCCCACCGCATATTCTGGACGGTGGGGCAAAAATTTGATATAATCACACCGACCAAAAAAACAGAGAGAGGGAACACATGAAAATTGCAATTATTGGTATTGGTACGGTTGGTTCGGCCGTTGCAACCGCGGTTAAAAATACGGGCTTTGTACACGAAATAGTATTGTTCGACCGTGACGCAATTCGCGCACGCGCCGCCGCCGAAGATTTAGGCCACGCCGCCAGTTTTGGTTTTGACGTTAAAATTTCCGCGGTCAGCAACTATCGCGGCATTCGTGGGTCTGACATCGTGATTATTTCTGCGGGCGCAAACCAGAAACCTGGCGAAACACGCACTGATTTATTGAATAAAAACGTTGCGGTAATTTCTGACATTGTGCCGCGTGTTATGGCAAATGTTGACCCAAAGCACGTTCGTATTATCGTTGTAACAAACCCGTTGGACGTGATGGTTATGTTGGCCCAGAAATTGTCAAAGTTGCCGGCGTCCCGCGTAATTGGTACGGGTACTATGTTGGATTCCGCACGCCTGCGCACAATTTTGTCACGTCAACTGTCGGTATCAACCCAGTCCATCAATGCATACGTATTGGGCGAACACGGCGATTCCAGTATGATAAATTGGACGTCTGCCACGATTGGTGCGGTTGCACTGGACGATTTCTGTCGCCAGATGAAAACGCCATTGCCTGCGACAACGCGTGCAACGATTGAACATCGCGTGCGTAATGCGGCATATGAAATCATTCAGGGCCGCGGTGCAACATGGGACGGTATCGGTGCGGCGGCGGCGGACTTGCTGCGTTGCATCATCAATAATGAACATCGTATCTTGACCGTCAGTTGCGTAAACGGCGTGGGTGCAAATATGGTGGCAATGTCTTTGCCGCGCGTGGTCGGGGCCGACGGCGCGTCCGCCCCAATTATGCCGAAAATGTCGGCATCTGAATCCGCGGCATTGCGCAAGTGCGCAAAAATAATTCGCAAGAATTACGATTCGATTGGCAAATAACCATATGCCCGCACGCAATGTGTCCGCGGCTTTTATGGATTCAATCATATTTAATATCGTTACCCCCATTGGTATAATTTGCATACAGATGGGGGATTTTTACATGCCAGATAAAATTATATACACGTTGTATTCAAATGGTCTGGGGTTCAGTGCCGACGTACTGGGCCGGCATATTGGTGAAATCACATTCTTTCGCGTTGGAATTGATAAATTTGTTATCGATCACACCGCGGTTGTACCCGAATATCGCAATGCACAGGTTGGACGAAATCTGGTACGTCAGGTATGTAATTTGGCACGTCAACAACATCGCAAGATAATACCCCTGTGTCCCTTTGCCCGCGCGATGTTCGGCCGATACGCAGAATTTGATGATGTGCGTTTAATGAACCACAGCCAGTTGTAAGTCAGATATTTTGAAAAAATGTCTTGCGCCACATGCGCGGTCTTTCTATAATCACGGCAGGAAAAGGAGAAAAAATGAAAAAATTATCTATTTTGTCGGCTGTATTGGGTATGGCTGCGTTCGGTGCGGCGTCTGCTGCGGATATCGCGATTTATCATTCCCCAACATGCCCGCACTGCCATCACGCACGTGAATTTATAGAGGGCCAGTTGGTCTATGAATACCCAACAGTTTCGGTCAACGAAATCAACGTTATGGTTCCTGAAAATGTTGAAAAATTCCAAGATGCATTGGCAAAATGCGAATATGATTCTGGTGGTGTACCTGTAATCGTTATTGGTGAAAAATGCTTCCAGGGTTATGCGGATTTCATGCAACAGGATTTGCGTGACGCGGTCGAAGCAGATATGAGCGATGCTGACAAGGCAACCGCCGCCGAAAACCGCAAGGCATATGAACAAGACGCCGAAGGGTTCAAGGCCGCACATGCCGATCGTGCAAATGCGATTTCTGAATATAATGCTGCCACGGCTGCATCTGACGAAACTGCGCAAAAAAAAAGTGATGTAAAGCACGGCACAACAGCATACTTCTATGGTTTGCTGATTGTACTGGTTGCGGCATTGGGATTTGTTTTGGTTCGCAAGAAAAAATAATCGCATCACGCACGTAACAGAATCGCTGGGGACACCGTATGTTTGACTTAACAACGCTTGACTATATTTATGTGGGTGTTTTATTGGCATCTACTGTTTGGGCAACAATCCGTGGTGGGGTTTACGAAACAATCGCAACCCTGTCATGGGTTGCAGCGGCGGTGTCTGCGCGATTTGCGTCCCCATTGTTGGATTCACTGTTGCAGCGTTGGTTTGACCTGACGGATTCGACGGTCGGAACATTGGTTGCATCGTACTTTATCGTGTTCTTTGCAATTTTGTTGTTGGTTGGTTTCTTTAACCAGAAATTGCGCGACAAAATTCAGGCCAGTATGATAAAGGTTACCGACCACACGTTGGGCGTAATATTTGGTATTGTGCGCGGTATATTCGTTATGGGCGTCGTGTATTGGATTATGCTGTGGTATTATTCCGATGCACCACAAATGCCCCAGTGGATTGCCGATGCGCGCACGCGTCCGGTTATGCAGTTGACGGCGGTAAAATTGGACGAATGGTTCGTGCCTGGGGCTGAAAACAAGTTGCTGGCGCGCGATATGGCGGGGTCTCGTGAATCGATTGAAATCTATAATAATTTGATAAATCCGGCGGTGTCTGATTCAAAACAGAAAGCAAGCGACGGCACAAAAACAGAAAATGCCGCAGCCCCTGAAACAGGGTATAAATCGTCTGAACGCACCGCATTGGAAAATCAGTTATTACAGATTGAAACCGCCGCCCGTGCCGAAGAGGCACGCGATGCCGCCGCCCCCGACATTGATGCAGAATAGGGCGCAAACAAAAATTCATTCACCGCACAATTCGTGCGGTGTTTTTTTATGAAATCGTTCCCGATGACATTACGCGCCATATATGAAAAAATAGTGGTACATAACCAATGGGGGGGCGCAGAATGTTTCTCAGATTAAAAATTTGCACAACTGTATTATTCCTGTATGAAATTATAGCGGTGATATTGCTGCATTTGCCAAACACGTGCGCAACGCTGTTTGGGTTGCCGTTTTGTTCAGACGCGGTGTATAAATACTTTATCGTATGTGCCGCCGTGCCAATGATTGCGTTTCTGATTGCAATGTGGATTCGTCAAATTGTTGTGGCGCACCGCCGGCGTCATTCGGTGTTGCGTCGGGCGCGTGGCGCGGTGCGCGCAATCGCCGAAAATGTCCGTGACCACGTCGCGGGTCACATCAGTCAACCAGATATGGAAAAAATGATTGCGGCAGCATTGATGATGGGCGTTAAACGCTATGCGCGCCGTCATGGAAATATTCGCCGCTGGTTGGACGAAATCAATAACCCAAATTATTATGCCGATGCGTCCGACTTTGACGATACGGAATACGATGACGACGAATACGACGATGATGATCGCAACGCCCCACGTCGCAATTATCGCCCGCGTCATGACCGATAATAACGATTTTCTTGGTATCCGGTATGCCCCCACGCGGGGCATATTTTGTTGTGGAAAAAATATTTGTCAATATATAATAGGTGTGACAAAAGGAAATTAAATTGGCACAGCAGTGTATTTTTTGTGGTAAAAAGCCGGAAAATAAAAACAAGGAACACGTTATTCCCCAGTGGCTCAGCAAACAGGTGGGCAGTTATGATCACGTCTGTAATTTTGGCGCGTTGACCGAAAAACAGATTACTTTTGGTAAACTGACATTTCCGGCATGTACCGCGTGCAATACCAAATTTGGGGATTTAGAGGCCGCTACCAAAACTATATTAGACAAAGTACTGGCGGGCAATGCCATCACTGCTACCGAAATCAACACGTTACTGGATTGGTTTGACAAGATTCGCGTTGGCCTGTGGTTGGGGCAACTGATGCTGGTGGATGAAAAGCGCGACATTGAACCCCAATTCCATATTGCCGACCGCATTGGCACAAAGGATCGCATGTTGATTGTTGAACGCCTGCACCAGCCAGAGGCCAGAATCGGATTTGCGGGTACAAATACAGAAACATTTATGACATGCCCCAGTGCATTTCAACTGTGTATTGGGGATTACCTGTTTACAAACGCGTCTGAAATGGGATTGGTTGCAAACCGTTTGGGATACCCACAAATATCAAAAATCAGAAAAGGCGCGGAAACAACCTGTGACATTACCCCAGGGCGCAACAAAACAAAACACCCCGTGGTGGCATCGTTACAGGCATCACCATATCGCACATTGATTTATCAACCAATGTTCAAATGTTTTGCGCCCACAACGCGCACGGAATATTACAATGTGCCATACGTTTTGTCACATTCATTGGATATGGAAAACGGTGTTGGCGGCGTGTTTTACCAGCGTGGCGATAACACGGTCAGATATTTGGGCGCGAATGATAAAATAAACATTGTCCCGCGCCAGTCCCCTGAAAACGTATCACTGTATCAAATGACGGCCAAGGTGTACGATTTACAACACACGGTTTTGAATCTGTTCGATTACGCCGGCCGCACAGAATATTTCAAATCAGTGGCTGATTCATTAAAGAATGAAACAGAACGTTACAAACGCCTGATGCACGAACTGGACAAACACCAACGTTAAAAACGCAAACAAAAAACCGCGGGTAACCGCGGTAATTCTGGTGCCAGTTGTCGGACTTGAACCAACGACCCTCTGATTACAAATCAGATGCTCTACCAGCTGAGCTAAACTGGCAACGGGCTTTACTATACATGGTTCAGAAAATAATTTCAAGTGTAAAAATCATAAATTGCTTGATTTTATGCAATAACCGTAAAAAATATACGTCAAAGGGCACAGATTATGATTAAATTACCAGAATTACTTGCACCGGCGGGCACGCTGGACACATTCAAGACCGCAATCTTGTACGGCGCGGACGCAATTTATGCCGGTCTGCCGGGGTTTTCAATGCGTGCGCGTGCAAAAATTACAGTTGACGAGGTAAAGCAGGGCATAGACCTGGCCCATGCTGCGGGCAAACGGGCATATCTGGCATTTAATTTGTTCGCGCACGAACGCGAATATGCGAATATGCCCCGCGTCAGCGAAGTAATAGATTACTTGCGCCCCGATGCGTTGATTGTCGCCGACCCTGGGGTTATGATGTGGGTGCGCGAACATCATCCTGATATTCCAATTCATGTGTCGACACAGGCGAATATTTGTTCATCGGCGTCGGTAAAGTTCTGGCAAAAAGCGGGCGCAAAATTGTGCGTTTTGGCGCGCGAAGTCCCATTTAACGAATTTTGTGAAATCCGCGCTGCGTGCCCCGATGTTGGACTGGAAATATTTGTTCATGGCGCAATGTGTATGAGTTATTCGGGTCGTTGCCTGTTGTCAAACTTTATCACGGGGCGTCCATCAAACCGCGGGGCGTGCGCGCAACTGTGCCGATGGAAATACGATGTTATTTTACGCGAAACCCAATCTGGCGTTGAAATGCCCATTGACGAGGATTCGCGTGGCGCATACATTATGAACTCGCGCGATTTGTGTTTGATGCCACGTCTGGCGGAAATTATCGCCGCCCGCCCAGATTCATTAAAGATAGAGGGGCGCAATCGCAGTGAATACTATGTCGCCATGGTGACGAATGCATATCGTTGTGCGCTGGACGCGTATGCGGCGGGGCCTGATAATTTTGACCCTGCGCCATTTATGGATTTGCTGAACAAGTTGGAAACGCGCGGATACACCACGGCGTTTTTTGACGGAAATTTGGGGGCAGACGCGCACGATTACGAAACAACGCGTTCAACATCTGATTGGCATGCGGCGGGTGTGGTAACCGCGGTGGACACGGACAAAATTACACTGGAATTACGCAATGAATTGCGCGCCAATACCGATATTACATTCGTGTTGCCGGGGGTAATTGGTGGTGCAACGGTGCACCTGAATCAAATCATAAATGCAAAAAATGGCGACGTGTTGCCAAAAATGTCGGCGGGCCAGCATAACAGTATTACAATACCGCGCGCGTGGATTTCAGCAGAAAACTGGGAAAAATTTGCGCCGTGCGTTGTCGCATACCAGCATAAATAAATTTTGCAAGAAAAAGATTTCTTTGACTTTATTCCCAAAAAGGGTATATCCTGATAAATGGTCGTGTCGCAAAAACGCACTGTTGCCAATAATGGGCGGTGTGGATATGACCTCCGGTCTTGCCAATAATGGGGGCCGCAGAATTTCATCACAACGAAGGAGTTATTTGATGAAAAAAACAATTACGTTGGCGACGGCGATGGCTGCGCTGACTGCGCCTGCGATGGCTGCAAACATTCCTGGGCCGTATTCTACGGTTCATAACATGGAAAATCCGTTATATTTGCCGGAACAGAATATGTTCTATTCCAAATTATCTAACGGTATTATGTTAAAGGTCGCCGATAATTCATGGGCGCACCGCGAAAAAAATCACAGCGGCGGTTTTGAATTTCCAATCGTCCGTGTCCAAGAAGAAATGGGCTATGGTATTACAGATCGTTGGGCGGCACACTTTTTGTTGCAATACACCCACGATAACGACATTGGCCGTACCGGTTTGTCCGGCGGCCGTTTGGGCACAACATATCGTATCTTGAACCTGTACAAGGGTTTTGTGTGGGACGTGTACGGCGATATCCACTTGGGTGGTGTCGGTGAAATGCGCGGCACATACAATGTAAAGGGAACGTTCCCGAACAACGTATACGGTGTTTTTGATTACGATAATTATTCCGACGGTATGTGGGGATTCCACGCGGGTACAAAATTTGGTCACGTATGGGACAAATTTACCGCACAGGCATTTGTTGAAATCCTGCAAACATTCGCAGATGACAACAATATGATACGTGTTGTCGGTGCAAACAAGGGAAACAGATTGGCATTGGCCACCATGGATGCACCAACCCAGATTTCTGCAAAATTAAAAGGAAATACTGATTTGAGTGCCGGTGTCCAAGGGTTCTATGAATTTTCAAACCGTTGGAGCATGGGCGGCTGGTTCAAATTCAACCGTCATTCTGACCATGGCGTTGATAAAATCACAACCGAAATGCCAAATGCGCAAACCAAGGGATTGGTGGCTGCGCTGGAAAAACAGTTGGCTGACATGGAAGATGGTTGGGACGAATACGTTATCGGTGCATCGGTTTCGAACCAGTTGACTGATAACACCCAGATTACGCTTTATGGCGAATATACGCTGGACGACTCGCATCGTAAATCCCAAAACGGGACAGATGTCAAGGCCGAAATGGGCGTTCGCCTGAACTTTACGTTCTAAACATAAAACAACAAAACATATTGGACTAAATCCCGCGTAATGCGGGATTTTTGTTTTGTACTCTTAGGGATTTTTATGATATAATGTACGCAAAAGGAAATGGATTTTACATGAAAAAATCTGCTGTTTTTGCCGTTTTAACGGGTGTTTTGGCGGGCGTATCATTTGACGCGCGTGCCGCGTATCCTGTATATCAGGCGGCGTACCCAACAACATATCAGGCAACCACCGCCCAGGGCCAGGTTATCGCATTGCCAAATCAAACGTCGGTCACGACCAGTACCAGTTTGCCCGCCAATACCCGTGTCACGGGCGCATTACCACGTGTCGGGTCGTCTGCAACAAATGCAGGACGCCAGTATTACCAGCCGGCGGATTATGACCGTTTGGCGGACAGTGGTCTGTACATCGGCGTTTCCGCGGGGTATTCTGCATCAATCACGGGCAGTATGTCCGCCGATTATGCCGGCGAAGATAAATCGTATGTCGTCCCCGGCGCATTCAAAGATGCAAACTTTTCGTCTGATACCGTGATTCCATTACAGGTATCGGTTGGTGCGGCAATCAATAATGATGTGCGTATTGATTTCTCGTTCTTGCGTTATTCGGGCCTCAGTTACCCAGACACGGTTGAATCCGCCGATGGTAACGGTGGCTATATTACGGGCAAGGTCAGTGGTGGCGCAATCACCGCAAACACGACAATGTTGAACGTGTATTATAATATCGATTCTTATACTGGCTATCTGGCGGGGGGCGCGTTGCGTCCGTACATCGGGGCTGGTGTTGGTATTTCGTTGAACACAATCGCCGACTATGTCGTGTACGATGGCACGTTTTATGACGTGATGAATCCATCGGCGGCGGGTGCGGGCGACCTGACGGGTATCTCGGACGTATATGCATATCACAACGGCGGCACAACAGAACAGTTGGCCTTTTCGGTCGAGGGCGGTTTAACCACCGAACTGGACGGCGGCATTAAATTGGATTTCTTTGTTCGCTATGCCAATTTAGGCAAGGTTAAAACATCGGGCAGTATCGTTGTTTCCCAAACCGAATGGTTGGGCGACGGTGCGGGCGGCGAATACCAAGCACCATACGACAGCGTGTTCCACTATACCAACTGGTACGAAAGTGGCCGTCTGGGCATGGTTGATTTGGGTGTCCGCGCGCGTTTGCAATTTTAGTTTTTTACAAAGGACAGAGTAGGGGGAGAGAGAATGAAGTTTAACTATTATCTATTATCTATGCTCTATGCTCTATGCTCTGCGTCGGCAGACGCCGCAGTGCGTGTTGGCAACGCATCGCGCAGTTATGCAGCCGGCTATCAACAGGTAAATGCCCAACGTGAACAGATTGCAGCGGCCGCGGCGGCCGCCGCCGCACCAACTGCCACGACCCAGTCGGCGGACGCGGAAACAAACCTGCCGGTGCGGGTGGCAAATCGTGAATTGGCACAAAAGTTATCACGTGGCGAAACGGATTCGCGTGTCAGTATTGCAACACTGGATTCTTGCGCAATGGTATATCCAAATGGCGAATTTGCATGGGATTCGCCGACGGTTGGCAATGGCGCGGGTGGCGCGTCAACATGCGTCGCGGTTGTCGAATTGCGTGGCTATCAAATGGGCTTGGACGGTTCTGATGCCGTTTTGGCGCGTGCAAATTTGGCGGCTGGCGATGCGGTCAAATGTAATATCTCTGACTTTCCTGAATTTTCATACACCGCCGATGCGGCACAGGTTACATTCCCCGCGGACAATGAACCAACCCGTGCGGACGTGGTTCAGGTATTAAATGCGGAACAGAAACAAAACGCCGGCCTGCGCATCGCGGCGGGCACGGTGATTGGTGGTCTGGCGGGCAATGCCGCCGGCAAAAACGAAATCGGCAGTGACAGTATATTGGGCGGTGGCAAACATAAAACCACCGGCACAATCATCGGCGCAATCAGTGGCGCGGCCCTGATGGCGGGCAATGCCTATTCGGGCAAGGTTGCGGGTGACACAATCTTGTCAACGGGCGTCAACGCCGCCGCGGGCAGTATGATTGGCAATATCGCGGCCAGTGGTGATTCTGTCCTGCGTATCGAGGATTGCAAAATCCCCAGCGTGACCGTGGCCAAAGAAAAAACGACCAGCGACGCAAACACCGATGACAAGGCAACCGCTAGCGCGAATAATAACGCCGATGCGGACAAGAAAGTCGCCGAACCACAGAATAAAAATTCCAAGTGCCTGTGGGGTGTCATCAGAAAGGGTACGGCACTGGGGGACAGCCATGCATATTATAACATCAATGAGGACGGAATAACATTGGTGTGTAAATCAGACAACACTGGTTGCAAACGGGAAACGCTGTTGAATATTGAACTGGCGGCGTATCCGAACAAAGACATTGATGCCGCAGCCAAGGAAGGTTTTGAAAAAATCACAGCCGATCCAGCAAAACAGTTTTACCTGACCGAAAAAAACGAAATGAAAAATGGTGCAGATCCTGACAACAGTGCGATGTATGCCAAGATTTCCAGTGCCACCATTGCCACCGGTACACAGATTCCTGCGATGATTGCCGACGTCAATGACAAGGCATTTGGGTACAAGCGTTCTGATTGGGCCAAATTGAAATCGGACTTGTCGGGACATACAATTTTGGGCCGCACGTCCAGTGGGGTTGGCTATGCATTGGACGGTCAATACAGCATCAGCGACTTCTACCCAATGATGGTCGATGCGTCCGATGGTGGTATTATTGACTTTGGTAACAAGGCCAGATTAAAAGGCACATTGATTGGTGCGGGTGCTGGTGGCGCGCTGGGTGCATACGCCGGATACCAAGGGGCACAATCCGACATTGAAAACCGTTGGGTTACGGCCGTGCGCGAATACAAGGATTCGTTGCAGAAAATATACTGCGCCACCGGAAAACGATTCTTGGGCTATTACAACGACCAAATCATAATTCCAACAATGACCAACCGATAAAACAAAACACCCGCCCACGGGTGTTTTTTGATGGCTTATGACTATTGACACTCAAATATATTATAACGATATATTGTGGTGGTGCTTGCACCAAAACCGGCGAGTGTCGTAATTGATGTTTTGCCTGCGCTTGCGGATGTGTCTAACACGCCACCGGCGTTCTGAAATTTTACGGGCATGCTGATATCTGAACCTGTAATCACATTTCCACCCATTTCAAAAACAGTTTTTAATATTTGTGACATGTCAGAACTGGATATATGGCCCAACAGTGTGCACTCGCCGCCTCTGGGTAATCCAGATGCGTAAATATCAATGTACATGTATTTATATTCTGGGGCGGGTTCGAATAAAGAGTGTCCCAAGGTATCTGCTTGCAGTCGGCCTTCATAAAAACCGCCTTCGCCTGTGATGTGCTTTGTACCGTCATATGGGTAAAATGTCATTGCGGGGGAACATGCCGCCAACACCAGCGCGAAAATCCCGAATTGTATTGATTTCATAAACGTCTCCTTGATATATTGGTCAGTATAAGAATATTGTCTGGGCGCGGGCAATAAAAAAATACCGTTTTTTTGTATGTTTTTTGTTTTTGAACTGGCTTGAATGTGTCTTCTGTTGCCTTGTCGTTGGGTGGTGTATTCTAACATAAGTTGATTTTTACTATAAATACAACTTGTGCTAGAAAATAAATGGAATTTTGTATAAGTTTCAATCTGTGGTTGAAATTTGTGCTTGTTTTGTCGTTTGTTCCTGTTGTTAGTGTGTTGGACACAAAATACTTGATGTCGTAATCTTTTTTGTATATCGCAAGAAAAACAACTATAAATTCTAGCATAGGTTGATTTTTTTATGTAAAAACCCTCTGATAACTTGTAGTTGAATGTTTGTGTAAATTCGCGTAATACGCGAATTTTATATGGCGTTTCCAGTTGTTTGCAAAAATAAATAGAATTTATATGCTTGTGCAACCTGTGGTTGATTTGTGACTTAAAAAACACGTGCTTGCATGAAAAAACGTGCCGCGCTGTTGTATGCCCAGTGATGCCATAGCCAAAAATCCTGTATACCAACGCCCCTTCACCAAAAACATTGGGAAAAATTTCCTAAAAAATATAGTAATTACAATAAGTTGTTGTTTTTATTCCTAGTGTGTGTTATTTAATCTGTTATCAAAACAGACAATTTACAGGAGAAAAATATGTCATTGCCAAATTATCAAGAATTTATGCGACCGTTGCTGCAAGCGTACGCGGAAACAACAGAACCATGCAAAATTGCGAAAATGGAACAAGTTGTGGCAAATAAAATGCACCTAACCAGTGAACAACAAAGTGAAATGATTAGGAGCAAGCGGAACACAGTTGTTTATTCACGTCTTCACTGGGCCAGTTATTATATGTATATTGCTGGATTACTGCGTAAACCGCAACCTGGGTATTATGAAATCACGCCGGCTGGTATCAGCGCATTGAAATCAGGGGCGCAAATAAATGATGCTTACTTGTCCCAATTTCCGGATTTTGTCGCTTTTATGAAACGTTCCAATATGAAAATCAAGAACACACAGGGCGGGGTACAAACGGAAACTTGTTCGGCCAGTCAAGATCCAGAGGAGAGTATAGATTCAGCCATTGGCGAAATAAATGCGGCACTGGAAGATGAAATTTTAACGTCAGTGAAAAACATTCAACCACAACGTTTTGAACAGGTCGTAGTTGACTTGATGGAGGCCATGGATTATGGCACGGGAAAACTGACGCAATATACTGCAGATGGTGGCATAGACGGCATAATCTACGAAGATGAATTGGGTTTGTCTAAAATATATTTGCAGGCAAAGCGTTATTCAGATAGCAAAATCAATGAAAAAGAAATGCAGAATTTTATCGGCGCATTGGCATCCAATGGCGTGTCCAAAGGGGTGTTTATGACGACGTCGTACTTTTCAGACAAGGCGCGTTCACGTGCCGACAAGGCCCAGAATATGATAATTCGCCTGATTGATGGTGCGGAATTGGCCATGTTGATGCGAAAACACAATTTGGGTGCTCGCGCCAAGAAAAATTACGACATCAAAGAATTTGATGAAACATATTTCCAGTAAAACTTTGGTGCTAGTAAATAGACCGATGAAGCAAAGAATAAAACTCAAGAATGTGTAAGAAAGGTGCCAGGCGTGTACATATCAAAAGTCGATATTAGAAATTTCAGATCACTAAAAAATTTTTCTATAACTCTTGAGAAAGGGTTGTCGGTTATTGTTGGTCGTAACAATACTGGTAAGACATCTTTTTTGATAGCATTAAACAGATTTATCAACGATGGCAAAATCAATTTTTATGATTTGAATACAGAGTTTAGCAAATTTCTCTGTGACTTACTCACCACAGGTAATGTCATGGAAGAGAATGATTTTAATGAAAAGTATAGTGGGGATAAAGAGCTGGGAGTTTTCTTGTCTTTCGACATTACATATGATGACGATGATGATTTGAGTAATTTGTCTAATTTTATGATTGACCTAGATGAAAATGTTAAAACTGTATCCTTTAAGATGAAGTTCGTCTTAACGTACGATAACTACAAAAAAATTACCCAAAAACTAGATGACAAAGAACCTGAGGCAAAGGTAAGTTATATAAAAAAACATATAAACGACATTTTAGTTTGGAATGCGTATTCTTATTTTCAAAATGGTGATAAAGAATGCAAGCACTGTTTTGATAAGAGAGACCAATCCTTAGGAAAACTTATAGCCATAGAGACAATACGTGCACCAAGGGATTTTGTGAAAAATAATTCAAAAACATTATCTGAACTATCTAACGAATTTTTTCAATGCAAAAAAATCCAGAAGGAAAAAGTTATTGAAAATTTTGAGGCGTCTCTGGTTGATATGGATAAGCGTCTGAAAGACGAATATGTAAAGATTTTTGACGGTGTTTTTAAGAAAATACGAGAATATATAGATGACGAGCATATAAATCCACAAATTGTTTCAGAACTATCGGCAGAAAACCTGTTGAGACAAAATGTTATTGTAAAATACCAAGATGATTTGCCGGAATATAATAATGGCTTGGGGTATTTGAATTTAATAGCCATATTATTTGATATTCAAATATTTGCTGAAAAACAAAATGATGGCAAACGGCCAGATATTTCATTATTGTGCATAGAAGAACCAGAGGCGCACACGCACCCACAATTACAATATATTTTCATTAAACAGATAAAAAATTTGATAGGAGATAAGTTTCAAAGTATTATTTCTTCACATTCAACAC
>ERZ1026868.485-NODE-485-length-25387-cov-15.791450_pt1 | contig 25387 bp, 23 predicted proteins | sample MGYA00380164_ERZ1026868 | MGnify/ENA primary metagenome ERZ1026868 (study PRJEB33269, sample SAMEA4719800) | human gut metagenome | biome: human-associated habitat; feature: organic feature; material: feces | place: Cameroon | collected 2013-10 ... | reverse complement strand
AAAACATCAACTTTTTTGCAAAAAATGCCGTAAGCATTTGGTTTCCAGACCAAAATACCTATTTTAAGTTTGATCGGTCGGTGCAAAGTCGGTGTCGATTAGCTGGATTTACTAAAAATCTACTATCACTCTTTGTTTCGATATTCCTTTTAAGCTGAAGAAGAAATTGCTATCTAATATAATATATCTTCGATGAGTCCGTTTTATATATAACGGATTACATGAAGCATATATTATATAATGCCTCAATTCTGCGTGTGTTATTAATATAATATCAACTAGGGCGTTTCGCTAAAAAATTAGAGAAATGACCAAAAAAAAATTGTCTCATCGCGAAAGTAAACAGGCTATCCAGCAAATAATTGGATGGACTCCCCCTGCTTTTCATCAGGCGTCGGAATGCTACGTATCCTTCAAGGCATTCGATCCTTGTATCAATACAATGCGCCTGAAGAAGATTATGCTTAACCATATTAAAGGAAAGCGAAATCAAAGAGCTTACGGAGAAGAACTCGTTAAGCGTCTTACCCAGAAGCTTCTTGACGGATGGAATCCGTGGATCGAAGAGTCATACCCAGAGGAGTATGCTTTATTTAGTGACGTGTGCGATAAATATAAAACATATCTCGCCAAAATTACTAAAGAAGGTGGTATAAAGCCAGGAACCAAAAGCAATTACGAGTGCAAATTGTCGTTTATGCTCAAGTGGGTAGAGAAAGATAAGAGGATTACTTATATCTATCAATTTAACAAGAAGTTTGTGTGCGATTTTTTAGATTACGTTCTCGTTGAAAGAAATAATACCTTGCGAACGAGAAATAACTATATTGGTTGGCTGAAATCGTTTTCCGGCTATCTCATAGAGAGAGGATATGTCCAGAAGGATCCGACTGAAGGCGTTAACGCCTCCACAAAACTGGGTCCGAAGAATCGAAGCGTCATACCAAATGACGTACTATTGCAAATTAAGTCATATCTAGAGAAGGAGAATAAGCACTTTCTTTTAGCCTGTTATATCCTTCACTACTTGTTTGTTCGTCCTCACGAGATGACTTTTCTGAAAATCAAGGATATATCTAGGGAAAAGAAGACATTAACTCTTAATGGCGCATATACTAAAAATGGGCATGATGCCATCGTTACTATCCCGAATCATGTCATCGCATTGATGGAAGAATTGGATATTTTTTCAGCGCCGCCCGACTTCTATCTTTTCGGGAAAAAGTTCCGCCCAGGAATGACGCCGATACTGGCTGAAAGATTCTCTAGATTTTGGGTCGACAATGTAAAAAAGACGTTGGGATTAAGTGACTTCTATAAATTCTACAGCCTGAAGGATACGGGAATCACTAATATGATTAAAGCAAAAACCGATCTACTTACGGTAAGAGATCAAGCCAGACACTCGTCAGTGAAGGTTACAAACATCTATACCCCTCAGGATTGCAAAGAAGCGAATCGTGATCTTATAGGGTACGAAGGCGTGTTTTAATATAATGACTGTAGGAGATTTCGCCTCCTACAGTCCTACTTTCCTACAAATCACGCGGATAGCACTCTACATGTATGCGCCCATCGATGATGTACATCTCAAGTTCGTAACCTTCGTCGAGCATTTTTGAAATTTCATTTTCCGTTGGAATATCATATGATGTAAAAACATCAAAGAAACCTGCTACCTCAGCCCGATCTCGTATTATGATACGTTTAGAGTTCTCTTGCAAGAACTTCTTGGGCTATCTGCTTGGCTTGTATTCTCCAGGCCTGATAAGCATCGAACTCTGCTTCGTGGCTCTTATCTCCATCTCCTCGATTGGCCAAGATTGCCTCTACCTGATTCTGGCTGTATTTGGTTCGTACCAAACCTGCCGTGAAATCACCGTAAGTAGCAGACTTTGCCTTAATCTTGGTAGAACCATCGGCTTCATCACCTTCGTAACTGAAGGCGGTTTTACCCGAATCTGAAGCTTCAGATTTTGTATCTGAAGTACCGGAAGTCTCGGGATGATAGTTTTCTACTTTCTGCTCACCAATGTAAAGCAGGAAATGGTCATCGTCAAATCTGACGTAACTTTTGCGAGATAAATATACCTTTTTCATCGTTAAGTAAATTTATAAAACTTCTTTTTAAACTTGTTGTGCAGTTCTGCGACAACGGTGGAGAATGGAAGTTCATCACGGCAGAAGTCATTTAGGGCTTGATCTATGAGAATCTTGGAACCTGTATATAGATAGTGCTCTACAGTTTGCCAGACCTCGCTCTCTCCTTCAAAATGGTCGATGATACGATAGCGCAGTGAGAGACGTTTCTTAGGCATCTCTTTGCTGACCAAATGAGTGCTGCCATCGGCAGCGGTCTCTTCTACCTGTACGACCTCTTTTTCTATGACAGAGTCGTCAACCTTGTAATCAATCACTTGGATGAGGAATTTGTTCTCATCCTGTCCCTCATGGCAGATAATGTCCTCAATGGACTGCTGCTGTGATTTTTGCATTCCCTCGAAAGGCACACGAGATTTGCGAGCCTTAACGAGTTTTCCGAATCTTTCCATACCGATTTTTTTATATAAGTTTTTTGAATTGGCGTGAATTCCTAACCCAAGGCGTGAAGCTGCCTTGAGCTCTATTTGTCTTTGTGTAAACCCATGTTTGCGAAGATTAGCCACCTGCTTGCAGAGATCATGCTTAAACCGTTTTCGCAAGAGTGCATGGTCGGCATAGATGACCTGTCCACAAAAATCTATACCATCGCAAGTTCGATGGATTCCCCACGACTTGTTTATTGAGAGATGCCAATCACGAGCTAGGTGCATGACAGCTAACTCCGCCATCAGACGCAGGAAAACTTTGTCTTCATGGAGAATATAGATGTTATCCATGAAACGATAATAATGATGGAGCCCATGACGGCAGAACTTTTCGAAACGCTCATTAAGAAAGCTGATCCCCCCACATAGTAGTTGAGCCTGTTGCTGAGTGCGACAGGTAACAAGCATGTCGCTCACATAGCGAGCTTGCCAATAGTGGAATTTTTCAGGGTCATCGATGATATCGAAGCATCTGAGTGCCAGATAGTCGAATCGGGAGAGAAAGAGCTGACCCAGTAGCTGGGCTAGTTTTACTCCAAGTACGATTCCTGGGTTGAACGAGTCAACTATCTCATCTATAAAGGAGAGGAGTTTTCTGTCTTTAATCTTGCGGCGATATTCACTCTTGAGCAAGTTGTGATCTATACACTGAAAATAGTGGTGAATATCAATAGGAAGGCAATAAAATGTATCTTGCTGTGGAGAGTTGAATATATCTCTCTTAATAAGATTGTAGAAATAATGAGTGCCCTTGCCCTTAGAGCCTGCAGGGCAATGGTAGTAGATGGTGTTACGTATATCATCCTCTACAGGATTGAGGGCTGCGTGTTGCATGACATGATCTATGACTGGCAACTTGTTAACCTGGCGATGCTTCGGGTATTCTATATCCTTAGGTACATACCCTGATGTATGCCAAGTCTGGGCTGCGTATGCTTCAAGCATACGCTCTATGTTATGATCTAGATTGGCATCAAATTCCTGCACACCCCTGCGAGACATCTTTTGTCGGGCATAATTATAGAAAGCCCGACGAAAGTTGTCATTTGTCTCGACTTGTGGAGAAATGTTACCAAATCTTTTCATAAGCGGTGTAATGTCTGTGTAATTGTGTGAAACTGTGTAATGTCTGTTGTCTGCTATTTTTTATCCTATAACCTTCGACCGGATGACCCTATTGTCATCATCTACCAGCTAGATGAACTATGTGTATGTTTCGCCATGGGGCGAGGTCTGACCCTGTTGTCTCGAACGGAGAGCAAACACCCCGTATTGAGATATGTTAAAGTTGAGAGCGGCGCCGTAGTTCACGTTGGCATTCGAGACATCATCGTTATCGTTGAGCGTCGAAAGACCGCATTGACCACCATTGTTAACACTACCACCACGAAGGCAGAGACGGAAACCAGCACCTAGGGTCACAACCTGGTATTATTATGAATACCGCTGCAAAGATACTAAAAATAATCGGTATGGAAGTATGTCAAAGAACTTTTTTCTAAAATTTTTTATCGCCGACCGCCAAAGGCGGTTATTGAAGCGAGCAGAGCTCGCTGGGTGCTTCGGCTTCGCCGTGTGCACTCAGGTCTCTTATGTACACCCAGTAATCTTATGTACACCCAGCAAACTCATGAAATCTTTAGGCCGCCACGTACACTGGTTCGACTGGCCACTCCTCTACTGCTTCGCAGAGAGCGGCGCCGTAGCTCACGCCGGCACTCGAGACATCACCGCTATCGTAGAGCGCCGAAAGACCGCAACGACCACCATCGCTAACACCACCACCACGAAGGCAGAGACGGAAACCGCTTGTTGCGCCGGACGTATTCCAATAATAAGCACACCAGTAGGTAGTCTGGCTGCCTCCGACGGCCGTTGGAAAATTCTCCAGGTTGTCCATGGAGAGCATGGTTGCCCAGCCTTCGCCTTTTTTGATGGATGTGCTGTAGGCCTTCATGCCCGTCTCGTTGCCGATTGTCCATGAACCATAGATGGAAGGTGCTACAAGGTGGGTGACTGTCGTATCTTCGTTGACCCTTACGAACTCATCATCCATATGATACCAGAGATGACCGTAAGAGTTTTTAAGACCGAAGAAGGAGTTCACCTTGGCCGCATACCAGGTAGAGCCGGCATCGTTGAGTACATTGACGGTAGTCTCTCCGCAGCTATCGCCCAGGTCGAGACCGGCATCCATCGGGACGATCGGGCGGCAGCCGTTGTAGCTATTCCACGCACTCCAGTCTTTTTGTGTCACGCCAGGACCAAGACCACCCTGATAGAGTCCGTTTGCATCTCGCTTTGTGTTGACTGCCGCCTGTGCGTAGTGGGTGCCGAAGATAACCCCGAAGAGCGCAGCGGTCACGGCGAAGTGGCGCATCGAGGAACAGAGCCACCCCGTGCCATTCTTTCTGGCCGCAGCTCGCCAGTACTCTGTGCTTTGGTTGCAGGCTGGCTTGCCGAGGAACGAGCGGTTGGTGTTGTCGAGGGTGGCATCGTTATTGCCACCTCTGTAGTCTGCGCCTGTATTAAGGAAGCTAACCAGACGACCTGTGCTGCGCTCTAAAGTAGCATGGCCAGAGGCAGAACGTGATCCGATAGGGATTGTGTAGTTATATTCACCTTTGATTGGAGTAAGTCCAACCTTCATATAGAACAAGCGGCCTACGGTCTTGAATACCAGATAGAACTTACGGTTCCATCCCCACTGGTAATGTCCCTCTGATCCGTCTAACTTTGCAGCCTCTCCTGTGGCATATTTGTGATGATCTTTGGAGTCGAGTTTTCGGCGGCTATGGTCATTCTTGACCAGGTAGCAACCGAGACCAAGCTGAATTGGCAGCTCTCTCAAGAGCTCAAGCGATCCCACATAGGTTGCTGCCTGAGGGGTTGCGTTGTCTAGATTCCAGACACGCCCGCACCAAAGATTCTGTCCCATATCTACAGCGTCTTTGAGCGACATCTGCTGTGCCGTGCCCGTCTTTCTATCGTAGACCTCAATCTGTTTGTCTGTCGAGGAAGTGTCGGCAGCAGGGAGGTCTGCCACCTGCTGCGCCCCGTCGAAGGCTGCGATGATAGCCTTGACCTTAGCCTCTTCTTCTGATGTTAATGCCATAATTAAACTGTATTTAATTGATTAAACAATGTGATTTAAATGATGCGTAATGATGAGCCCACCTTGCGTAGCTTTCCCGATGCCGACAGGCGAAGGCGTGGCTGGTGTATAGTGATGCTCACCTCTTGCCAAAGCGGTGTGTTGGCTGTGGGGATGACCCAGAACTTGGTCGTGCCCTCGCCCTTGACGATGAGGTTGCCGCTTGGGTCTGCCACCAGCGAGTCGCCCTCGGCACGCTGGAAGAGCACGCTCTGAGGGAGGTAGCTCGGTATGAGTTGGGCTGTGATGCGCTGTGCCACCTTGTTGCGTAGGCTTATCTCCGGGAGATAGGTCAGGTTCATACGCGATGGTGCGATGAAGCCTGTGGCTATCTGACCTGCCAATCCATCCATTTGTGCAATCTTGGCATCGGCTCGTTTGGCGGCAGCATCTGCCTCAGTAGCCTTTGTCTCAGCTAGAGCTGCTTGTGCTGCTGCAGCTGTAGCCTGCTCTTGTGCAGTATTGGCTGCACTCTGAGCGAGATTTGCTGCCTTGTTGGCATCGTCGGCTGCACTCTGTGCCTTGATGGTTGGTGTCTTATCGAGCCATCTGCGCCATTTGGTGTTTGTATCCGAAGGAGTTGTTGTGTTACCATCCTCCAGTGACGCATAGACTCCTGTAGATGTATGAACTATATCCCCTTCATCGTAGCCCCTAACAGTCTGTCCATCCTCTTCATATGAGTAGTCCGACTTCCAGGTACCTTGATCGGTGAAGGCGACATTACCAACAACAATGATATTTGTATTATCTGCCATATATTTATTAAACTTTAATGACTAACTTGTTTCTACGCTTGACAACATGTTCTGCGACATGGCTTCCGTAATCAATCATAAGTAACTTGTTACGATGCTGGCGGAATGACGGATACATAGCGCCGCCTCGAGCAATGACACCCGTATCGACATATTCATGCTTGGAGAGGTCCCATTGCCACCAGTTTCCGTTGCTTCCCATTTTGGGTGGATGATCGTTCATTTCCTTAGCGAGGTCGGTCTGCGTCTTTGAGTTGGTAATGGCGGCGGAGGTATCCTGCTGTCGCTTGGTTTCTGCCGTCTTGCGTGCCGTCTCGTTATTATTGCGAGTAGTTTCGGCGTTCTGACGTGCGGCTTCGTTGCTATTACGAGTACTTTCAGCCTTCACTCGGTCAGCTTCGCCCTGCGTTACCTTGGTATAAGCCGCGGCAAGAGGTTCCAGGTCTGGGTCTATATCGGTATAGGCTACTACCTGAGACCACGTTTTGCCATTATCATAGCTCACCTCGATACCCATCGTGCCGCCACGAAACTGAGGGGTCTTTCCCTCGGCTACTACACCGAGATCTTCGCCACCTATCTCCCAATGGCCGTTGCCGTTGATTGCTGGCTTAATACCTGCGATCAGATAAGCCCTTGCGAACTCGGCAGGTATCTTAACCTGCGAGCCGTTAGCCATGTAGATCCAGAAGAAGTCGGTACTCACCACTAGGCGAGACGCCGTATTCAGCTGGCTGGCTACGTCGTTGATGTTTACTGCTGCCATAATACTATTCTGGTTTTATCTGCTTCATAACTCCTTCGCCTGCAGCCGGGGTAAGCAGTTGCTCGGCTACACGACTTATGATTTCCTTCTCGCTATCGTCAATCTCCACCTCGCCCTGCGTTTCGTAGAGTTTATGGGCGAGCACGGAGCAGGCTAATCCCTGCCCGCGCTCATAGATGACGTTAGCTATCTCCTTGCGCATATCCATTACTGCGCATTGTGTCTTACTGAGGTCAGTAAAGACCTCTACTCTTTCTAGATTTATCTTCATATTCTTATATTTTGTTAATGATATATATACTGCAACTGCCAATTATATCCATCCCAGATCAGAATATTAAACTGCCCGACATCATCAGAATAAAACTTATCTGAGGTTGTATGTATCTTGCCGCAGCAATATAGCCTTCTGCCTGAAACAACAGGGTCGAAATATATCCTGCTATTACCCTGTACGACTATCAGCATCTGACCCACCATAGGAGTCTTCGGAAGTTTTACGTCCACCTCGCTGCTGTTAACCATAACCAGGATACCTACTCTATTGTTATCAATAGCAGTCTGTTCTTTCTGCGTCACAGAACCAGTTCGAATCACATTCTGCGCGATACATCCCAGAAGATTACCGCCAATGCTACGTATGCCGATGCCTTCGTCTGTATCAACATGTAAAGCTGCGTAAGCAGGATTATTCACTGGATTTCTTGCGCTAACAGAGCTGTTCAGGTTCAATCCGTTACTAAGTTTGCGAACTATCATCGTTGCATTAGCGACATTAGAAGATCCTGTCTGGCCAGATGCACGATCTCCATACATATCACATGTCGTTTGCCAATAATTGGTAAGAGGATTTAGTAACGCAGCCTTACCGACGCATACCTCTCCATACCCATTATTATAGTATCCATTCCAGAACGATGATTGTTCCAGTACCGTACCCATATATAGAACATTCTGATAATAAGTACCAATACTAAGCCCAGATTCTGTAATATTCAGACCTCCAATAGTTCCTGAAGTTGCATAAATCGTTCCTGTAATCACGGCATCCTTTGCTGTCAGCTTACCACCTCTAGTTATAGAAGTAGTAGCCTTGCTGCCTTCAGCACCGCCTATCCAGAACGCATAATCCGCATTATCCTTCACCCATCGGAACGAGCCAAAGATATTGTTACCTTCCATCAGATTGAACTGCTGGCCCTGGGCGAACTTTAATACCGCATTTTTGCCCACAATGAGAGGTGTATACATCGGACCGGCATCGCTCAGTTTTACCCATAGCTTATTGTTGTTAGAGTCAACTGCTGAAGGGTCGAAGGAACTGCCCGTAGCTGTATGCGTAACGTTACATTGGTAGACAGACCAGCCATCGTTAGCATTATTATCCTCGATGTAAATCAGGTCGATATACTTCTGTTCCAGGGTCAGGGCAGAATCATTATGATACGTTGCCCCGCTCTTCCATCCTTCAGAATTTCGGACGATGCAGCCGTTCTTACCTATCTTTCCGGCTTCGGCAAAGTTGGCTACCACAACAGGCTGGCTCCAATCGTCCTGAACAGAGTCAGTACCATGTTTTCCTGTACGAACAGACTCCCAGATAAACCGGTTCGTAGACGATACAGTCAGCCGTTTTGCCGTCCATCCTCCCTGTAGGATACCATTTGTACGGTAAGGCTTGGCGGGCACTGCCGTATCGTTAGCGGTAGCGATGTAGGCGTGCTCCATAACGATGGACTCAGCCTGCATCGGCATCGCCTTGCTCCAGGTTATGTTGCCTGCAGCATCTACGGTTCCGTCGGTACGCCACAAACTCTCAGTAAGAGCTATCATCGATTGCCAGGCAAAGAGACCATAGTCGCCGTAGCTGTCTGTGCCGCCGTCTTTGAAATATCCGATGAAGAAATAATATTCTCCAGCATCAGGCATGGATAATTTAGCAACAAGACTCTGACCATCGCCGCTTACTACATAAGCATGCTCCGATCTGTTGAGATATTCGCTATCTTCCTTTATCTGCTTGCCCTCGCTATTGATAACCTCAGACGGCAGATAGAGACTGGAGATACATACCAGGTCATAGTTGGTTTCAGAGTAAGACTTCAGCATCACTCTGAGATAACTATCTCTGAAATGGTTAACAACCTTAATACGGCGTATGCACTTGCCGTTGTTACCCAGAGAGGAAGGAGTCTTATAGAAAGTTTTCTTCTGCTTGATACCATCTAACAGAATTTCACTCTCTTCTGTTCCCCATGCGCCAGTACTGCTATTGTATCGGTCGATAATTTCATCTGTTGTAATCTTACCACCCAGTACGATACTCTTGCCTCCCGTAGCTGGAGCCGTCTTGGTCCAGCCGTTACCAATATTATCCTGCGCTTTATCATATTCGGCAAGCGTTTTCAGAAAAGGAAGAACTGATGGTTCTGAAGCTGAAGACTGATAGCCTACAATGAGACCAACGCCATCCTTACCATTCTGACCATCCTTCGCTTTATAACCTCCGCATGAGAAGTTTGTAATTTCGTCCCCATCCGTAAACCGTGTGATTTTCATTATCCATAGCCACGGAGTGGCATCATTAAAGGCAATTTTATTGAAGTCTTGACTGCCATTTTTTCTGAATTCGGTCGGATCCCTGTTTACTTCAGAACTATTTCCAGCATAATACCAGGTTTCGATGCTTGAGATACTCTTCGGGTAACGGTTGAAGAGCTTAGGTTCAGAGAAACTGCCATCCGCTCCTATCGCTCCAGTTTTGTATGCCACATATACATACTGATTCTCCCGAGTCGGCTCCATCGGATCATCCTGCCAACCGCTTGTCAGACTACCGTTTGTTCGGCTTGGTGTCGGAATTGACGATGCAGAACTTGACGAAGAGAGATAATAGATATACTCATATCCATCACCATCCGCTCCACAGGTGAGTATCGGAACGCTTTCCTTATCCAGTACATTTCCGGAAGCATCGTATAGGGCGAACACCACCTGACGGGCATCACTCGGCACAGATACCTCTGCACCTACCTCTATGTTGGTATCAGGAGTATCAGCAGTTCCATACTTCAGATGATACCCTGCCGGTAATTCTGTCAGCTTATATCTCTTGTCGTCGGATGATGTTGCCCATACATCGCAGGAGATACTTTTTGCGCTCATATTGCCCTGGTTGTCTATAATCACGCTATCGGCAGATGGTATCAGCTCGTAGACTACGGTATCAGACGATTTCAAAATAGTAAGTTCTCGGGTATACTCGTAGCTGGCTCCGGCATATCTGCCTACAACCGTGATATTCATCTTCGTAATCTGGTCGAGCGTATCGGCAGTAAGATTATCAGCATCAATGGTGATTATCTTTGCCTTGCCGTCAATACTCATCGAAGTCTTCAGTCCGGCAACCTTAGAGATATTGAGCGAGGATATCGCCCATGGTTCGTTATGATACATGAGGGAAACCTTAGTCTTGATAGGCAAGCCGATATACTTAGCCATTTTTGTATTCCATGCTACCGATGCACTCTCATTGCTCAGATCGCACACCATGAAAGGAAGGCTGTCGTGCTGAATGCGGATAGGCATCTGCACCGTTTTCGAGGTTTTTCCCTCCAGTTCTACGACGATGGTCACCATCGCATCCGACATTTTGCGCATAGCTGCGTAATCGAAATTGGCGTCATCTGCGGTACCGGCAACGCCATCCTTGATATTCTTGATACCCTTGATGAAAACGGTAGAGTTCTTCACCTCTACATCGCAGTCCTCGCTTATCACATGCAGGCGATAATGACCGTCTGTCACGTTCTCGCTATGCGCATCTTCCTCAAGCAGGATATCCATACCCTTACGCACGAAGACGGCCGTAGAGATGCGGTACTGCTTGGTAGCCTTGCCCTCGTCCTGAGTATAGAGACCATTAATGACATTACCCATATCATCTACCGTTATGACGCTCTGATACTGCGAGAGACTCACATCATAAGCCTTCGCCTCGTTCTTCAGGTCATCGAGCCCGGAAAGACCTTGCAGGTAGTTGATGTTGCCACCGAAGTAGATATTATCCTGTACGTAGATACCATTACCCTCCGGACGCACGATACTGCCATCCCTTTTAGTCAAAGCCAAACCACTAAGCCATCCGTATCTCGCCACACGATTCTGCGGCAGCACTTCCCAGTTGCATACACCATCCAGCACCTCGATATAGCTGTTTCCCCTCGAAGAGAAATACATGCTACTCTGGCGCTTATTATCGGTAAAACTACCATACTGGGCAAAATCCATATAAGCGCAAGGATCCGGAGTCGCCTCCGAGCGTTTACCATATTCGAATATGAACTTACCTTTCTCGTTAGTGATGATTTTCTTCACATAAAAGTAAGTGGTGAAGAAACCTTTATGCAGAACGAAGTTGCAATCATCCAGCGCACCTTCAGTATTTTTATCCGCACCATGGACGTTATCTATATCGGCATAGATACCGCGGCAGATATCTCCCACCTGCAGAGATCCGTAATCATTTCCCTCCAGATGAAGAGAGATGATGTGCTTCTTGGTATCTACACTCTCGATGGTTCCATAGCCGTTGGTATTCCATTGCTCCGCTTTGGTTACAGAGATTTCGTTGAAGACAAACTTAGGAGCAGAGATAAACTGACGGACGAACAGGCTGTTCATCTCTGCGTCACCATTATTATCGATACTTGCGCCGGAACCATAAGCCCCAGAAACGAAATTGTATGTCATGAAGGCATAGAGTTTCGCTAATCCCTCGCCAGTTATCTGGCTCTTTCCGTCTCCAAGCTTCAATCCTTTCAGCAGGGATATCACATCCTCGAAGGTAATCTTACCTTTAGCCGTATCGTCTATATCCTTGCGCAGCATCTTCTTTTCGAGCGCACCTCCAGGAGTGCAGTCGTCTGCCATACCTGCCTTTATTCTGTCGCCCTGGTACAGGATATAACCGTAATCATAAGAAAGTCCGTTCAACACTTCGATATTGAAATGCTGATGGCCAATACCTCCCCCGCCACTATATCGGTCGGTCAGAGTACTTGCAAAGTAGTTAAAGAGAGCGTCTGCAGTAGTAACACCCCATGTTTCTGAATATGGCTCCTGAACAGGGAAGAGTACCCCTCCACTCAGCAGCTGACGTGGGAACTCAACTAAGCGAGGGGCGATAGTAAAATTTCCGATTTCGGGTAGATGGATATCCATCTGTTTGAAATCGCTGGCATCTGACCTCGTGAGGTTCAGGTACGGACGGGCATCTGAATATTTATATGTGAAGGTATAGTTCGAAGGCAGCTCCTTCGCCTCGTAGTTCACGTCACTCTCGGTAACGGTTATCTTACGAAGAGAATTGCCATGGTAAACATACTTACCCAGAGACGGGAAGAAATCGAGCATCCACAGGCGCTCCTTCTTGTCCAGGAATCCGGTGTTCTTCTTAAACTTGCGGGTGGTATCTACGCGGTATTCCTCAGAGTCCTCCTCTATTTCTGCCACATTGTGGGTATGCTCTGCAGTATTTTCGCTGTTGCCGTAAGCGCGGAAACAGTCTACACCTCCTAGCGAATTCTCGAAGAGGAACCACTCTTCTTCCTCGCTCTTCATGTCGCTGGCATAGTAGCGTTGTACGTAGGTAACCCGCTTCCCATCCTGTTCTACCCAGATATCGTAATAAGATGGCTGGATAGAACCGCCTATCTTCTTGGCGATAATGGCGTATTGTACCGGCACGGTATAAACGGTTCCGGCATTCATATGGTTCATCAGTACCACTTCCTTCTCTTCGTAGGCGGTCCCATTCCACATGTATGCCTTGCACTTCATCACGCTGGTGGCAGTTGCGTAATAGGTAAGGAATTCCGGAGAATAATAGGTTACGGCCTTCACCTGCGGCTGCCAGGTGAGGAAATTGTTTTTCAGAAAATTGGTAGCCGAATCAGAGAGTCTGTCCACACCGGCACGTATCACGGAGAAGGTGAATTCCTTCTTGCTGCCTTCGCTGCCAACCTCGTAAAGTGTCGCCACAAAGGATTTCATGATGTTCGGCTGAGCATAAGGTTCACTACTGTCCTTTACCTCAAAGCTGAGAAGAGGAAGGATGATATCCTTGACGGATAACGTAATCCGGTTCTTATCGTTCGGCGTATAAGTGTGCTGAACGATGTTTGCGCTTGAGCCTTTATAGCGTAGAGCGAAAACCACATCAGCCTTCGAGGTACTGAATATCTCAAAGGCATTCATGGAGCCTACCATGCTCAGAGCATCTGGATATAATAAAACCTGTATCATCTTAAAATTGCTTTGATTATATTGCAAAGTTAAGATAATACAGGTATATAACAAAGGACAATATCCTACGAAATCGGTATGCATTCCAGCCAGACGGTCGTACAATGATATACCCATTTGCTGTGACGGAACATCGTTGCGTGTCGGGTTTTCTGGCTTACGTATGATTTCTGCAGGCCGTATTTTTTGCCAACATATTCAGCTGAAGGGAGAGGAGGATAAATGATCTTGAAAGTGCGGTCCTGGTCGTTACCTGATTTTTTATAGTCATTCTCAGAAACCTCTACCGTCTCTTCGAATCCAAGCCACTGGTACTTGCAGGTCATTGCCGGCATCATATCTTCCAGGCTCTCTGCCTCGTTAACAGGAGTAGTGAGAGCGATGGTTCTGAGCTCGCTTTCCGTTGGTTCGCTCTTTCCTCCGAGGGTGAACTTCAGCTTGTTGAAGAAGAAACTCACGCCCCTGATCACAACCTTTGCGTAAGAAGGAAGGTTCTGCTTCTGCGACTGGGAGAGGAGCAGTTTTACCTTGAGTTCCTGGAGTGAATTCCTGAGCAGGAGATCATACTGCCGGTAGAACTTTTCATAGATACCATCCTCACCATTATACACCAGGGAGTAATCGAATATCTTCCTTGGCGTCTGCTCTCCCTGACGATGCGAGCCGAACCCGACATTTGAATATAGATGCGTATCATATGCTGTCACGGTTCCGCAAGCTATACCATCTGAAGATACGTAAGGGAAGGCGAGCATGACGGGCAACGTAGGAGTCGATTCACTTACCTCTTCTCCGTCTTCCGTTGCAACTTTCATCGATGAATTCAGCGTAGCGTAATCGCCGATATACAGTTGCCTGTCCATGTCTCTTGACACGGTCTCCCCGTCTAAGATTTCCCTATACTGGAGCGTACGAACCTCCGGTATCATCTCTGGTATTTCTACATCTTGAGTATCAATATCATCATCTCCGGAATCGTAGCTCTGAGAACAGCCACCTATTTTTACTTTCACGCTGTAGTTGCCGGAATAACCTTTCTTATAGAAGCAACCGTCTGCGCTATCAAAGTAGGCGCCAGAATTTTTCGATACCATATCCTTAATATCATCGTAACTATCCTCTGTATCGCTATCCGCCTGATACTTCGGGCGCAGTACCACACGTTTATAATCGGATGCAGCCTTATAAGATAAGGTAGGTTCTTCAGTCATCTGGCGGGTAAGATCCGCAACCGGCTTACTGTCTATCGCATCTTTCAGGAAGATGATATCTGCAGTATGAGTTCCTTCATCAGAAACGAACTCGCATAGAAACTTTTTCCGAAAAACTGAGAGAAAATCAGATACTGACACGTCTGGCAGAAGATCTTCAACACGGATATGTCCATTCACTAGCACGTCTATCACGTTGTTCAAGACAACCATCTTATTGAATGGAGCCGTCTTGGTGAAGAAATTCTCCTTGAGGTCATACCCGAAATGCTTGAAAATCCGCTTCAACAAATAATTGGCACGGATAAAAGGAGATATATAATATCCCTTCGTCAGAGATATCGGTATTTCGTTTACATGATCAGTAAGCAGCCATTCACCCGCGAAATACGGCGAGTCAACGCCCAGAGAATAGGTATACATCTCGTGAGCTGTTACGTATTCGTAACCGCCTCCTTCCTTATATCTCCAGTAGCTGGCAGTACGCATAGTACCTGAATTCCATCCCCAGTTCAGTATTTTGTAGTTGTACTCGGTATCCCTGCCAGAGTCATCGGTAAGCAGAACCGGGAAGATATCATAGTTCTCGTTTTTGCCACCTACGAGAGATTTGCAGAACTCGATACACTCGTCTACGGTTGTGCACCCGGGTATCATCTCGTCCTTGAAGATGCTCTTCAGTTTTACGTTCTGTATCTTCGAGTAGAAGGATCCGTCGTTGATGTAGAAGGAAGAAGAGATGTTTCCCTTATGCTGTGCCGAGAGAACAATCTGCCGGCATTGGGCAAAATACTCGCCGTCTTCGATGCTTACGTTCGTAGCCGCCATCTTGTCCCTCATACCGAAGGTATCGGGATAGTTCAGTATCATGCGGTTGTAATCGCTTGCCGGAATATCCAGCGGGGAGGTCGTCTCCCCGTAATCGTTGAAGAACGGATTGGTACGTTCTACCTCCAGCTTGGCGTCTTCGCCAAGCTGGTAGGCCTTTCCTTTATCCAGATTTGTTATTTTCATGTTCAGAAGATTTTATTTTTTAGCAAACTTTCTCGCCTGGTTTCTCAGTTCCTGTTTGGCATCCAGATCCGAGAGTGATACAAACGAGCGGATTCCGTCTCTCTTGAGCTCTCTGAGCAGTTCCAGGAGCTCGTCATTATTGCGTCCCGACGTAGCGTTTCCTGCGTCACGATGCGCAGATTCCTGCGTCCGGACGTAAAAATCTGCCCCTCCCGGAGCGATTTCCTGACTGGTCCGGGCAGACTGACGGGCGATGCTTCCACCCAGCGCCCTGCCCTGCATGGCCATCAGATACTTGCTCATATCGAAGGTTCTTATCTGTCCGGCACGCTGGGCTGCATCCATCATGTTGATGAGCGGAGCGATGGTAGGGTTCTCCAGGGCTGCATTCGATGCCACCCACTCCTTGCTCCTGCCCCTAGGTCCCTCGCCTACGATGACGGTAGGATGATCTACGTACCCGCGCTTACCTGGTGCATACTCGGCGTTAAAGTGTTTGCCATCCTGCTCGCGCTCTACATCGATACGTCCACCACTCTCGCGTCCGCTTGCCACACGGGAACCTACCGAAGAAGAACCGCTGGCGCTTCCGTTGAGGGTCATGCGCTTCACCTTCTGGCGCTCTGCATTTGCCACAACCAACTGAGCTGCACCCGTCACACCCATCAGGGCTGCAGCAACAGGTCCGGCAATAGGTCCCAAATCGGCGAGTGCCTTCATGATAGATACTGCAGTATTGGAGACAATCTGAGCCACTTGCATAGCAAAGTTCACATCAGCATACTTTTTCTGTATCTTCAGTTTCTCGTTGGCTTTTTTCTTCTCCAGTTTCTCCTGGAGTGCGGTATTGCCCTCGGCAGCCTTGATCTCTGCATCATACTTGGCATCCACGTTCGCCATCTCGGCATTCTGCAGCGAAGTCACGGCATTACTGAAGAGGTTTGTGTAGTACTGAGCCTGCTTCATAAAGGAATCTCTCTTCAGCTGCTGCACTTTCTCCTCATATTCCTGCTGAGTGATATACTGGTTGTCGAGTGCCTGCTTCAGTTGCTGCAGTTGCCGGTCGTATTCGCTCTGCTGGTCGAAACCGAGAGCCTGCCTAGCCTGCTTCTTCTTGTCATCCTGTTCGTCAAGCAGTTCTTTTTGTTTCGTAATATACTCCTTCTCTATCTGAGTCTGTATATCCTTATATGCCTTCTCCAGCTGTGCAGTATCTTCCCCGTTCTGCTTGGCCATATTGAGCGCAGCCTGATAATATCCCCTCAGTACTTCCAGTTTCTGGTCGCGTTGCTGTTCCAGGGTCAGTTCCTGCTGCGTCTCCCCTTGCTCCATCACCTTTGCCAGGGCATCCTGGTAAGCCTGCTCTACTGCCACCTGCTGGTCGAAGTGTGCCTGTTCTGCAGCCCGGAGGTTCGCCTGCTGTTTCTCCTGGAGTGATTTCTTCTTTGCGCCATCAGCAATTCCGATATTCTGCGACTGCTCGCTATACGAGGTTTCGATGGCGAGAATGTTGGCAGTATGCTGGGTCTTCAGAGCCTGCATGGCGAGGTCGTACTTCTCTTGAGATACCTGCTTCCGAGCGAGAGCCATTTCCCAGTTGTTCACATCCTGCTGATAATCCTGGTTGGCTGCATCAATATCTGCCTGTCGGTTTTCTGAAAATCTATTCGATGCGATATCGTCAGGATTTGGCTTGGAGATGGTGTTTACGGTTCCGGTATGGCCGCCACCACCTTTTCCGCCACCACCTCCGATGCCGCTGTCCGGAACTTCCGGTTCTGACGACTCCTTCACGGTCTGCTTCATGATATCCTTGCCAAAGGCGCCTGTAATGGTATTAATCTGTGTATCGAGTTGCTTGATGCTATTTGATATCGAGTTAACCTGCGACTGGAAGTGACCGACTGCATCGCTCTGGGTATTACCTACTGCGCCCCAGGATGTGGTATAAGAGACACCTTGAGCCGATTTCGCTCCGGAAAGGTTCTTCTTGGCGCCGGCAAGTTTAACCTCCAGTTCTGCCCGCTGTTCTGCAAGCCCCTGTATCTGCTTCTTAGCGCCCTGTACCTCATAGAGTTTCACCAGATTGTTGATGTAAGCCTTCAGAGCCTTATCCGATGCCCGGAACTTCTTGGTAGTCTTGTCGATGGTAGCATTATATTGAGGAACTATCTTGTTGAGAGCGTCCACGGCCTTGTATCTTTCGTCCATGGAGAGTTTCTCATCGTTCGCTACCTTTATCAGATTCTCCAGCTTCAGTTTTTCCTCCACCACCTGTTTCTGTGCCTCTGCCCTGATATTGTTGAGTGCCTTCTGTGCCAGCGTTGATGCATCGGCTGCCTTCTTCATATCCCAGAGTTTCATGGCGAGGAGAGCAACTCCTGCAGCTATCAGACCGAAGACGCTTGCCTTCATGGTGACGTTCATCGATGCCCAGGCTGCCTTGGCTTGAGTAACCCTACCTGTAAGAAGAAGGAAACCCGCCTGCAGCAGTTTCATGAGTCCGGTTCCGGTAGCGCAGATTACGTTCCATGCCTGCTGTGCTGCAGCAGCACCCTTGGTTACAACGATATTCGTCTTGATGGCGTCGCTGGTGGCTATCGCTACAACCGTGAAGGCTGTGAGCAGGATGCCGAGGGTCTTCACTACGCCCTGATGCTTGACACACCAGGAGATGAGACTGATGGTGTTCAGCTGCATATCTGCATAGGCATCGTCCCATTGTTCCTTGAGCGGAAGGATTTCGTCTCCCAGCGCCTTCTGGGCATTCTGCAGCTCTACCGTTTTCTGTGCTGCCCGGTCGGCTGCGCTTATATAGGTTTCTCCTGCTGCAGCCAGCTGGGTATCCACAATCTCTGCCACAGCCTTCATGAAGTCGCCCGTTTCCTTGGTCTTCTCCGAGATTTCTGCCGCAGAGATACCCAGGTTATCGAGGATCATCGGGGATTTACGACCAAGACCAGTCACGATGCTGTTGGTCATGTAGTCTACCGACTGGCCTGTCTGCTGCGCCTTCAGCTGGGCAAACTGCAGATACTTGCCCAGGTCTTCCAGCGGAATGCGGAAGTCCTTAGCCTGTACGGCAGCCGTCATCAGCTGCACGTCGTTTACGGTTCCCTTGGTTGCCTTACGGAGATTATCCAGCAGGTTCGGGTTATCCATGGCATTAAAAGCCTTGGTTACACCATCTGCCTGTTCTGCCATCTCTACTCCAGCCTTGGCAGATTCCAATACGAAATCTTTCAGTTTGGATGCCTGTTGACCCAAAAGGTCAGCAAGCTTTGTCGCCATGGTTCCTAGAAAAATTCCGTTCACCTGGTCACTTGATGCAATCTCGCCAAAACTCTTGGCGTTCTGCTTCAGTTCTGAGATGCGTCCGGAAACATCTTTCAGACGCTGCTCCAATACACCATAAGCCTCCGGGTGAAGCGCCTTGACGGTATCGTCAAGTTCCCGCTGCAACATCTTCTGCTGTTTGCGGAGCTGGTTCATCGTCATATCCATCACGCTCAGTCTCTGGGTCTGAGCAGAGATTTCTTTGGTAGTTTCCCTAATCGCCTTACTGGTAGTACGATACTGCTCGGCCATATCCTTATACTCCTTGGAAGTTTTCCTGCCGGCAGCCTCCATTTCTACCATGGACTTCAGCTGCTGTTTGTTGGCAGCCTTCAGTCCCATCATTTTATTCTCCAGTTTCTTGATTTCCTGCTGAGCCTTCGATGACTCTACATTCACTATCAGGGAAACCTGGTCTTCCGTTAAATGTTTATTTGCCATAATTATGATTTTTGTGGGTTGAGTGATTGTTCCAGTTCCTGACGTATGCTGTTCCGTACTTCATCATTAAAGCCATAACGAAGCTTAGGGAATGTTTCGTGATACAGCACACCCCAAACCACGCGGTTATAGAGCGCGAGGTTCCTGCGCTTGAACTTGCTGATGCGGTCGTTTCGCTGCCGGTACTGCATATCGAGGAAACGGAGATAAGGAAGGATCCGTACAAAGATGGTACGGTTCTCGCCCGATATCTGACTGTCGAACGAGTGAGCGGAAAGCGTGGTGAGCAATCGGCCGGTACGGCGCTTGTAATGATTGCGCACCACGTTCTCCTGGGTGGAGTATATCTTCAGGATACCTTCCTGAAGAGTCTCGTGAACGAATTTCTTTTTAACAAGACTGTCTGTTACCATATTCTTATACATTACTAATTAGTAATGCAAATATAGTAACAGACAGACAAAGGGCAAAGGACTCTTATCTGAAGATTGCCTTATAGATAGGAATACCCAGCAGAGGGGTGAATATGGTGCACAAACTAAGGTAAAACACCCATAACACGGGATTGCAGGAACCCACAACAAACGGACCCACCGCAAGCGCGATGACGAACGACACAAGCGAAATAAAATCGAAAAATCCCATAATCTATATATTTTAATGTGTTACTAATTCTCGGGTGCAAAGATACACCACTTTTTCTGAAAAACCAAATTTATGCTCCAGAAAAAATGGCCACCCTCACGGGCAGCCATCTTTAATTAGAGATCTGACTAAAATTCAATTTGTCACTTTGTATACATGATAAATTAGAAAACTATTTTTCTGTTTTATTAGCGAGTGTCAGCATTTCGCCCAGCTTCTCGTGCATTTCCTTGAGCTGTTCATCGGTAATACCCGAGATATACATGCCGTTCATGCTGAGCATGTGTTCACGTGCTGGCTTGCCGGCGTTCATTACTTCGCACTCCTCAAAGATAGGATGCATTCTTTCTTCCTCCACATTGGCTGCAACCTTAGCTGCAGCATTTTTATTCTGATCGTTCATAATCTGCTGTTGTTTTTGTTTTTTCTGCATTAAAAATTCTGTTCCATATTCATCACAGAGCTCCGGAACCAGAGCCTGCATAACCTTTCTGAACTTTGGATCATTTCCGTACGCTTCTACCAGAGCCCCGACAATAACCGAGAGATTTCCGCCCATGGCAACACATGCGGCTCCGGCTTTAGAACCAGCACACTCAGAGTTCACCACCATTACATAGGCGCGCTTATCTCTGTTAACGTCTGTCCAGTCCAGCATACCTTTTGCTACCTCCCGAGGATATTCCATAGCCTTCATTTCCTCAGGAATTTCTATATCGAACTCCCGGGTTACAGAGTCCGGACGGCTAGCTTTTTTCTTATTTCCCATTATTCTGCTCCTCCATCTTTAGGCTTTGGTCGGCACCATCCTTCGGGGTACATCTGCTGAGAGTCTTCGGCAAGATTTGCCCCCCCCCGAATTGCGGTAAGCCTCGAAAATCTTGTGACGCTCGTTCTGGAGTTCCAGGTTCTTCATGGCATGATTGCCCTTTGCCTTCGCCATACCGGTAAGGTAGTCCTCGGTAGCCTTGCGTCGGAAGTCGCGGATGTTGCGCTCACGCTCATTAAAGGAAGCTTTCTTGCGGTCAATCTCCTGTTCAAAATCAGTCCTATCCTTCTGAAGGGCCTCCATGTTTCGGCCTGCTATATCCTTCTGGAGGTCGCAGTCTCGCTGAAGCTTGATCTTCTCGTTTTCGAAGTTTTCGCGTTCCTTATTGATAGCCTCGGTGTTCTTTACTAGCTGAGCATGGAATATCTCAGTTGTCATTATCTCTTTAGCAGTTTCTACTGCTCCGTCTAATACGGTCTTGATATCTTTTTCGTTACTCATTTTAATGTGAATTTAATCGTTTATACTCTGCCATGTTCATGCTGATTCTCTCCAGGTATATGCCTCGCGTATTAGGAGCTGAGTAATACCTGCCGTCGAGCCAGACGATGATGGCGCGATCATTTTTCCGGTCGTTGTAGCAGCGGATCCTGCCTCTGCGGTTCTTGTCGAGCCAGCACATTGTCTCGATCTTGTTCGGACCCATCTGACGGCCGGTGTACTGAAACCAGGACGTTCTCAGTACTACATTAACAAGCAGATGCGTGCGCTTGCGATGTTTGTTCTTAATTTTTCTCATAATTCTTTTTGTGTTAAAATTCTCACGCTGCAAAGGTACGAAATCTTTGCCGTGCGTCAAAGGACAAACATATGAGTGATGTTTGGCTATTTTTCACTCATTTCTTCTACCGGCCGCCAATATACGGCGAAGGTGTTGCACTCCATGAAACAGTCGGCATCGCTGCCCTCAGTCCAGATGAAAGGAATGCCGCCATCATAGCGCAGCCCGTCGGCAAGAATTACGCTCTCACGGTGGTCATCGGGCGTGCGGGGATCATAGAACCTTACCTTGGCTCCCTTCTTGAAACCGTCTGCCACCTTGAGGAACGCTCTCGACTTGAAGATGTACATTCTGTTCTTGAATATCTTGAACTGAAGCAGACCGCTATGTGTCATGTGGCATACCATCTTGCTCAGCTCCAGGCCATCCTTGTGAGAGATAGAATTGCTGTCTGCGAGACCTACACGGGTAATCGTAGTGTCGGGATAGAACATCTTGTATTCGGCAAGACGCTCCATAACATCTCCTATTACATCAATCTTTGCCATAGCTACATCACCTCCCCTCCCATAAGATAGCCACCTAATACAGCTACTGCCATGAAGCAGAAGAAACCTGCCATGGTCATAGCTACTTCGCCATACGTAACCGTCTCCTCGCAAAGGTAGGAGAAGGTCTCGCTCTTGGTCTTGGCGAGCTTTCTGATTTCACACTTGAGGGTCTTCACTCCCTCCTCTACGCTGATGCCTGCAGGGCGCACCTGAGCATCACTAATCAAAATAGAATTCTGCATATCGCATCATCTTGTAACCATTAACAGCCGATTGTACAAAAGGGTGGCGGCTGCATTCCCCGTTGGAAACAAGATGATGGCTTATCCGGAAGGACAAATCAAATCTTACGGTTCATGCAGCCGCCATTTATTGCGAGAATTATTTCTCCAGTTAGGAAAATTTATTTTCCCAGTTAGGAAAAATATTTTTCCCGATTAGGCATAAAAAAAGCCTGCGGCCAGGAGCCATAGGCGAAACGGTCGCCTTGCCGGATAGACTACTATCATCTTGTTTCCGTTGGCAAAGGTAAGAAGAAAATCCGGAACCGCCAAATAAAAATCGGGAAATTTTCTCACGATGAGAATAATTAACACTTAAATATGCTGTAGAGCATAAAAATGAGGGGTTTGGGGAATGAAAAAGCCCCGATGCGCTGCTGCACCGGGGCTGAGTTGTTATTGTTCGCCTTTCTGATAAATTGGCGGAATCTTATTCAATACGAATACTACGGCAAGGCCGATGACGGTGGTTACGCCTATAATGCCAGCCACGGTATCATGGCCATTCATGGCAAGGCTATAGGATATGAACCCGAAGAAGAGGATGAGTATGGTGGCAAGAACCTGCCCCAGCGTGCTCTGGAAAAACTTCTTCTTCACAATGGTCTTCTCCATATCGATGCGATGATCTACCTGCTTCTCGGTCATCGACATGATGCGGTCGGTAGAACCCTTCAGGGTCTGCTCGTATGCCTTGAAATCTTCAGGCGAAGGAAGAGGTCCGCTGTACGACCGCTCCTCGATGGCGAGCATCGTAGAAACAATCACCTTCCGCTTGTCTTCCGGTAGCTCCTCCAGAATATCGTTGATATTGGCAGGAATCATCTCTCCGCTGTATTCTTTCTTATCTGACATAAGCCGACTTCTGCTTTAAGTTCATCACCTTTCTCATATCATTACCGATGGTCTCCCAGTCCTTTCTCAGATCTGAAGCGTTATCGCCCTTCAGATAATCGTTGAACAGGCTGTTGTCTCCGCCCAGTCTTCCCAGGTTAACCAACCCTTCCAGTAAATTATTAAGTATTCTCATATCTTTCTTATTTTTTGAGTGTCTACGTTCTGTTATTAATTCTCACGGTGCAAATATACTATTATTTTCTGAACAGAACAAACGAAAGCGGGTATTTAACACAAAAAACTTAAAAACGGGGAAGAAAAAGCCCCGATGCGTTGCTGCACCGGGGCTGATGCGCCACAAGGCTATGGCGACTTCTGTCTTATGGGGAACGATGGCCCCAGCCTCATTATATCCTGTCCGCTGCAGCACGCAAGCGATTGGAAACATCGCAAAGTGCCCCACGGAGCATAACCTTCTCTTCTTCGGTGAAACCGCCTACACCACCATTTCCGTCAATACCATCGAGCTTATGATAAAGCCATGATGCCGATTTTCCGAAATAGGTATGTGCTATCTCGCGCCATGATACCGTCATCTGGATATCCTGTATGCGCTGCTTTACTGTGCTGTCCTTAGCCTGCTTCATTGTTACTTCCATAATCTTATGCTTTTTAATGCCCTCCCCGAAGGGAAGGCTGTTGTTAATACTTTGTATAATACTCTGGTGGCTCAATCATCTCATCAAACAGCTGCTGAGCGTACCATAATAGCTGTGGATTACCTCTAGGGTATGACTTCCGGAAATTTCTGATAGCCTCTATCAGTTCTTCCTCTTTTTCTGTTACTAAAATCTTCTTCATATCGTTTTATTTTAAGACTCTGCAAAGATACTACTATTTTTCGTAGTAGCCAAATATTTTATACGAAAAAACGTAGTATTAACTATGTTTAAGCATTCTGTATGTGAAAAGGTAGGAAAATGAGCGGGAAAAAGTGTATCTTTGCAGAAAAGAAATGTTTCACCTATTAATATATATATATATAAGGTATGGAAAAGATAATAAGTAACAAGGCAGCCTCCTTTGCCAGCATGGAGCTTGCCAGATATGCGCTGGAACGGGCAGACAAGAGAGCCAGCAGCATCCTGGAACAATACCGCAAGTCAACCGACCGCAACTATACGCTGGCAGGTTTCGTTATGACGGTGTTCATGGCTCTTACGGCTTTCCTTGCCACAGAAAAGATGACCATGGTGCTGATAACAATCACACTCCCTTTATGGGTAGGAACCGGAACGGCGCTACTCATCCTGTTCTGCAAGGTGATGTGGGTACACGACTTCATGGCGCTGGGAGATGATGCAGCCACGATGCTGAGAGATGACCTGGTAGACGTGGCCATGAATAAAGGCTTGCAGGATGATGATAAGGCAAACGATGAATACCTGCATCATCTCGTGATATCATCCATCAGGCGCACTCATAGCGCCACAGAGTATAACCGCGCCTGCCTTAACAGAAGAAACCACCACGTAAAACGAGCGATGACCGCAATCATCGCCTCGGTAATAGTGAGTGCAACGACTACGGTCATCATGCTGACCTTATCTTCTCTTGGGATTATTCCCATGACTTGAAGTGTCCGGATAACTGTTCGGATCCTCTGGCCAACCATCCTCATTGTAGTTTGGTTTCATAATCATAAAAAAGGGCTCGTGCATCCGGAGAGCAGTCCTTCAGCACGAGCCACACAGCTGTATTTCTTTTCACTTGTCATGTGCAAACTCTGCTCAATCTGCACACAACCTTAGTTCAATGTCATCATTACGCCTGCAAAGATAGCACTTTTATCTGTAACCATCAAACATTTTGCTGATTATTTTCAGAAAACAGCAATCGAGTAGGAGGAAAACGAAGTAGTTTTTCTCCTACTTTCGTTTTCCGACCTC
>ERZ1026868.474-NODE-474-length-25916-cov-9.521558_pt1 | contig 25916 bp, 17 predicted proteins | sample MGYA00380164_ERZ1026868 | MGnify/ENA primary metagenome ERZ1026868 (study PRJEB33269, sample SAMEA4719800) | human gut metagenome | biome: human-associated habitat; feature: organic feature; material: feces | place: Cameroon | collected 2013-10 ... | reverse complement strand
AGGGTGTACGTGATGGTGGTCGTATGAACCTCTCTATCCGTAAGATCAACGTTACTGCTCCATTCCAGCAGATTCCTGAGCACCTCGATGTTGATGTTACTGCTTTGAAGATTGGTAAGAGCATCAAGATTGGTGAGCTTAGCTTCGAAGGTCTTGAGATTGCTACTCCTAAGGAGGTTATCGTTTGCTCTATCAAGATGACACGTGCAGCTCAGCAGGCAGCCGCAGCCGCAGCTGTAGCAGCTGAATAATTTGAATGGATAAATTTCTTATTTGTGGTTTGGGCAACCCTGGCGATGAATACGCTAATCCCCGCCACAATACTGGTTTTATGGTATTGGACGCTTTTGCTAAAGCGTCCAATATTAGTTTTCAGGACAAGCGTTATGGTTTCGTTGCCGAAACTTCCATCAAGGGGCGTAAGGTGATATTGTTGAAACCTACCACGTTTATGAATCTCAGCGGTAATGCCGTGCGCTATTGGCTCGGCAAGGAGAACATAGACAGCAAACGACTGCTTGTCATTTCCGATGATATTGCTTTGCCTTTGGGTGCTTTTCGTCTAAAGGCTAATGGCAGCAATGGTGGACATAATGGTTTGGGACACATCCAGCAACTTATTGGTCAAGACTATCCTCGCTTGCGTATGGGTATTGGCAACGATTTTCCTAAGGGTGGACAGATTGACTGGGTGTTGGGTAAATACACAGCCGACGATATGAACACACTGCAGCCAAGCATCGATACTGCATGCGAAATAATAAAGAGTTTCGTGCTTGCAGGAATCGACATCACAATGAATCAGTTTAATAAACTCGGAAAGAAATAAATGGCTGAAACAGCAAGAATCGATAAGTGGCTTTGGGCTGCTCGTATTTTCAAAACTCGCTCTATAGCTTCTGATGCCTGCAAGAATGGTAGAGTTACTATCGGAGGTGTCAACATGAAGCCTTCGCGCAGCGTGAAGGTTGGCGATGTGGTGAGCGTCAAGAAGCCACCTGTCACCTATTCTTTCAAGGTGCTTAAAACCATAGAACAGCGTGTGGGTGCAAAGCTCATTCCTGAAATCTATGAGAATGTCACCGATCCTAAGCAGTATGAATTGCTTGAAATGAGCCGTATCAGCGGTTTCGTTGATAGAGCAAGGGGTACTGGTCGTCCTACAAAGAAGGAGCGCCGTGCTCTCGATGCCTTTGTAGAACCTGAATTCTTCGATTTCGATGAAGATTGGGACGAAGAAAGTGAAGAGTGAAGAACGAAGAGGGAAGAATCAAATAGAAAATGGTCTATTTGACTCTTCCCTCTTCCCTTGTCTCTTCTATTCCCTCTTCCTTTGTCTCCCGAGGGTTGGGTTCGGTGCAGCTCGGCTGCATCGCTTTCCCTTCTTTCCCTTTCTTTCTTCCTTCCTCTTCCTTATATATTAAAGCTTAATAAAAATCTTTTTCTTCCATAGCCACATAGCCATAATAGCATGAATGGCTACAAACATCACACTATAAACCACCGACGCCCAATATCCGTTGCCAATAATTGCAAGGGCAGCTTGGTAAGCGCCATCGCTTATTCCAAATACTTTGAAAGCTATGTTTATCACGTCGCTTGCCACATATAGGAATAGGGGATTCATACCGAAAGCCACAGATAGTGTTACCCACATCTTCATGGCTTTACCTTGTTTGCTGTTGCTACGCATATCTACGAAATACACTATCAATCCTAATGCCATAGCTGCCATTCCGCATGTTGCCAACACATAGCTTGGACTCCATATTCGTTTGTTCAATGGCAAACCAAACGACAGCAACCATCCGCATACTCCAATCATTGCTCCTGCCACCATTAGCCACAGCGCCTTGTCGCCATGTGTCTTCAATGATTGTGACGAGGTGGCTACTTTTCCACAGATAAAACCAATCATCGTATGTGCTATTGCCGATATTGTGCTTACAAAGCCTTCGGGGTCTACAGGGCTCTTCTTGTATAGATGGTCGCTACCAAATAGCCAGTTGTCGGCTTGTGCCAAGCAGTTTATAGCTGAATTTTCTGCATATCCGTTGCCAACAACCAAAATCACTCCGTATATTGCCAATAGCGCAAAAGCAATCATCTTGAACATTCGCTGCGGAATTGCTATTGCCATTATCGAGACTGCGCAATAGCACAGAGACAATCGTTGCATCACTCCCCATATTCTCAGATGTTCTATGTCAGTGGCTTTGCCCGACGAAGCCATGCCGAGCCAGTTTATCAGCAAGCCAATCGCAAACAGCAAGATTGTTCGCTTGGCAATCTTCTTTGCTATTGCCGCCGACCATGTGAAGTTCGACTTCTTTAAACTCAAGAATATCGAGAAACCCATTATAAATAGGAAGAAAGGAAACACAAGGTCGCATGGTGTCATTCCATTCCATTTCGAATGCTGTAGTGTTACGAAGATTTCCTTTCCTGCTCCGTTGTTCACCATTATCATGAGCATTACGGTCATTCCTCTTAGTATGTCGACAGCCATCAGTCGTTTGGGCTGGACAGAAATATTGTTATTCATAAGCTTCTTGTCTTTTAATCTCTTTTACTTCCGAAATAGCCTCCTTTTACTCCCCGTCAGCAATCATCTTCATAGCCATTCTTGCCATTTCCACCGCATTGCCAACGGTCTTAGCTGAATACTGGTTATGCTGTAGCGTCCATGGTTCTTCTATCGCGTACCAGTCAATCTCCGGACCATGAGGCAGAGCCATAGCAAAGAGCTCCGACGCTGTCTTGTTGGCATTCTTTCCGCCGCCCAAAGCTTCGTAGTTAGGTTTGGTGTCGTCCGCCATCTGTTTCTCTAAAGCGTCGAAATATATTTTCCACCTATTATAATAGAAGTCTTTCAATAGTCCTTGCCATTCCTTGTTAGCATAGTCGCGCAGTCCGCCCTTGTCGGCACACACTCTGTTGCCCCATGTCGTTATCTGCACACGAGCATTCCATTCATACAGTTCTTTCTCTTTAGCTGTGTTGCCCAGGTTGCGAGCCTGCTGCGTCCATCTGCCCAGGCGGAACTCTGTGCGAGTGCCTAAGAGTGAATCTTGCATCATTATCATCTTCAAGAATCTGTCGGCATCTTTGCGGAAGTCTTTGCGTGCAAAGGCGTTATAGTCGGCAATAGTCTTGAGATACTGTCTTCGTCCTTGGTCGGCAAGCGCCTGACGAGTAATGTCTACAAGGTCGTGCAGATAGTTGTCGTTGCCCTTCATTCTGTCGGCAGCAGCAAGCATCAGCCTTGCAGCCTGCTTAGTATCTTCAGGGTCGTAGTAGTTTCTCATCTTCGACCAACTCTTCACTTGGAAGTTGTTCAGTCCTGGACGTCCACAGAAAATACTCTCGTGGGGTCCTTGCTGATTGTTTCCAAGCGGACAGTTGTATATTGATTCTGCCAATATCATCCACGCCTTTTCTATGTCAGCATCGTGTTTTCCATATCGAGCCACAATATATTTCTTCACCCATTGCTCCTTTGTTGGCACATCGGCAAGCCAAGGCAGTTCGCTCATCAGCTCAAACATCACCGGATTGTTTTCTGTACCCTCCATGGTGAATCCTGTGCCTGTCATTGTCTGCGTCCATTTGCCGTTTCGAGCAAGCTTATAGTTGTTGAGCAGCTGATCCATGCGGCCGTGCAAACCTACGTTGCCACCGAAGTTCTCAAGCATGCAAAACATCCACGAATGTCCATCGTAGCCATTCTCTCGCTTCCAGATAGAAGGAATGCCAAACATTGGGCGACATTCTGAGAATAGGTCTAATATCACGATATCGCCATTCTTTAGGTCTGCCATCATCTGTGGGCGAGGGTTTTCTGTCCATCCCTGCACCACCCATTTAGCCTCCTTATTGGTGCGCTTCATAGCATCCATCATCGCCTTGCCTGCCTTGGCATAGTCGATTGTGGCATCGTCGTTGCTTTCGTGGAAAGGGTCCATAGAATAATATTTCGACTTACCATACAGCTTTGTCAGCTCAGCATAGTAAGCATCAGCCACTTCATCAAACCTCTTGTCGGTAGGCATGAGGTTTGATGGGCGCACATATCCATTCCATGTGCCACCATCCGAAACGTCGAGACCAAGTTTCTGCTTAGCGTCATGAGGCATCATTCCGCTGTAGCCAGGCAATACGGGTTCCATGCCGAGCTGCTTCATTCTCTTTAGGATATTTTTCTGCAAGGCTTCTTGCTGGCGATACCATGACATTGGCAGCGGACCGCCCCAACCTTCAAGGTTGTTCATTTCCCACCAAGCCAAGAATGCAGGACCAGCAATAAACTGTCCCACTTCGTCTTCCGAATAGCCCATCTTCAGCAGCATGTTTCTCCACACGCATTCTGTGCCCACTATGGCAAGCGGCATGTTTACTCCGTGCAGCGCCATCCAGTCTATCTCTTCTTGCCAACGTTGCCAATCCCAGAAAGCCATGGAGTATGAGAATGTGCAATAATTGAAGCAATATCTCATCTTCATGTTTGTTTCGTGGCGTTCCTTTGTCTTTACTTTAGGCAACGCTGCTGGCAACTGCGCCTTCATGTTTCCCCATGTCAGGTGTATTCCGCAGTTGTATTTCAGATACCAGTTAATGCCTGTAGCAATATTCACCCACGAATTGCCCCTCACCACAACTTTGCCTCCTGCTTGGTCGAGTTCAAAGAAATCGTTGGCTGATTGGCATAGCTCAATCTTAAATTTCTTCGATGCTCCTTTGTCAATACGCTCCAGGAGTTCGTCGATAGGAGTGGCATTAGCCACAACAGCAAATAAGCAGAAAAATGCTAAGAGTAGTTTTCGCATAAAATCTGAAATGTTTAGGTTAGTAGAAATTAGATTATCTCACTATCTCGTGCCAATGGTCAGCGAGATATTTTATGTTTGGCAGCACGATGTTGGCACCTTGCTCAGCCAAAGCAGAGTCGGGTAGTGGACCGCTGTTTACGGCTATCGTAAAGCTTCCTGCCGCCACTCCTGCCTTTACTCCGAGTGGAGCATTCTCCACCACTATAGTCTCGCAAGGCTTTGTGCCCACCTTCTGCATTCCCATCAGATATGGGTCAGGTGCAGGCTTACCATTCTTCACGTCGTAGGCCGTAACGATACGTTCTTCTGTTATGAAATCGCCAAAGTCGTTGATAAGGCGAGCTATGAGAGGGCGCTGACCGCTTCCTGTCACCACACCAATCTTCATGCCGCAATCCTTAATCTTCTGCATCAGCTCTTTCACACCATCAAAAATCTGAGCCACAGGCATTTCGTGGAATATCGAGGTCTTCACATCGTACATTCTCTGTGCTTCCTCCTCGTCGATGTCACGATGCTGCTGCGCCTTCACCATCTTCTTTATAGTGTCTACACCGCGTGCTCCCTCTGTAGCGTAGGCATCGTCGGCAGTCATGTGAATATCAAACTGCTCCATCGACTTTTGCCAAGCCACAGCATGGTTGGGCATGCTGTTGTATAGCACACCATCCATGTCAAAGAGAACAGCCTTGGGACGGAATGCCCCAAGGCTGTGTTCTGAAATGTATTTATCTATTGCTTGTTGCATTATTCGTTCTCCAAACGCTCTTTGATAGCTTTGCTCTCAGCCTCGTAGCCTGGCTTATTGAGCAACGCAAACATGTTCTTCTTGTAAGCCTCTACACCTGGCTGGTTGAATGGGTTTACACCAAGGATGTTGCCGCTAATACCGCAAGCAATCTCGAAAAAGTAGATCACCTGACCGAGGTAGTATTCGTTGAGCTCAGGCATGCTAACGCGCATGTTAGGCACACCACCATCAACGTGAGCCAAGCGAGTGCCGAGCTCTGCCATCTTGTTTACATCGTCTACGCGCTTGCCTACGAGGAAGTTCAAACCATCGAGGTTCTCTTCGTCGTTAGGGAACAAGAGAGTGTGGTTAGGCTTCTCGATGCTGATCACGGTCTCGAAGATAGTGCGCTCACCTTCCTGAATCCACTGACCCATAGAGTGAAGGTCGGTAGTGAAGTCGCAAGATGCAGGGAAAATACCCTTACCATCCTTACCCTCGCTCTCACCGTAGAGCTGCTTCCACCATTCGCTCATGAAGTGGAGCTTTGGCTGATAGTTAACCAAGATTTCAATCTTCTTGCCAGCCTCTGCATAGAGAGCGTTACGTGTAGCTGCATACTGAGCAGCGATGTTCTCGCTGAATGGTACGTCCTTGCCACAAGCCTTCTCCATGCTCAGAGCGCCCTCTACGAGCTGCTTGATGTCGAAACCTGCGCATGCGATAGGCAACAAACCAACTGGAGTGAGAACAGAGAAACGACCACCTACGTTGTCAGGGATGATGAATGAAGTGTATCCTTCCTTGTCAGCGCATGTGCGAGCAGCACCCTTCTTAGCGTCTGTCACAGCAACGATCACCTTGCGAGCCTCGTCTTTGCCACGCTGCTCTTCGCATTGCTTCTTGAGCAAACGGAATGTGAGGGCTGTCTCGGTAGTGGTACCCGACTTAGAGATATTGATTACACCGAATTTCTTATCTTTGAGGTAAGCAGTAAGCTCTGAGAGATAGTCTTCGCCGATGTTGTTGCCAGCAAAGAGGATTGTTGGATTCTTCTTGTCGTTAACAAGCCATGCAAACGAGTTGCTGAGAGCTTCGATCACGGCACGTGCACCGAGGTAGCTACCGCCGATACCTGCTACTACTACCACTTCGCAGTTCTCGCGCAATACGTTAGCGCAATCCTGAAGCTGCTTGATGAAATCTGCTGAAATTGAAGAAGGCAAATGCAACCAGCCGAGGAAATCGTTGCCTGGACATGTTCCATTCTCGAGGGCCTCTTGAGCGGCCTTTACCTGAGGCTCGTAAGCCTCTACTGCACCTGCTTTAAGAAACTGTGCAGCCTTACTTGTGTCAAGTGTAATATTTTTCATAAGATTTTATATGAATTAAATTTTTCCTTGTTCTTTAATTCCTTTTACTTTTTTACTCTTTATCTAAAAGAGTCGGTGAGCAGTTTAATCTCTATTTGTGGATTAATGCGCTCATACAGAATATTGTATACAGCGTCGAGGATAGGCATATTTACGTGCATGTGGCGATTTATCTCCTTCATACATTTTGTGCCGAAATATCCTTCTGCTATCATCTCCATTTCTATCTGCGCACTCTTCACCGAATATCCTTTACCAATCATAGTTCCGAATGTGCGGTTACGACTAAAGTTTGAATATCCCGTCACGAGCAGGTCGCCTAGATAAACCGAGTCGTAAACATTGCGGTCTATAGGATGTATTGCCATAAGGAAACGGTTCATCTCCTGTACGGCATTAGCCATCAATACAGCCTGGAAGTTGTCGCCATATTTCAAACCGCCACAAATACCTGCTGCTATGGCGTATACATTCTTTAATACCGAAGAATATTCTATTCCGATAACATCAAGCGAGGTCTTGGTCTTGATATAGTCCGACGACAGCACATCGGCAAAAGCCTTTGCCTTGTCGATGTCGCAACATCCCACGGTGAGATACGACAATCGTTCTAGAGCAACCTCTTCGGCATGCGACGGACCGCCTATGCAGGCGAGGTTCTCGTAAGGCACATCATAAACATGGTGGAAATACTCCGAGCAGGCAAGGTTTTCGTCGGGCACAATACCTTTAATGGCTGTGATTACGAATTTATCCCTGATGCGTGTCTTTAGTTTGCGCAAATGGTTTTTCAGATAAGGCGAAGGAGTCACAAACACCAAGGTGTCGTAGGCTTCTACAATCTTATTCAAATCTGACGAGAAGAAGATCTCGTCTACATTAAAGTGCGCTCCCACAAGATAAGCAGGGTTATGGCCCAACCTCTTGAAGTCTTCTATACGGTCGTCGCGACGCATATACCAACCAATGTGATGAGTATGTCCCACCACAATCTTGGCAATAGCGGTAGCCCAGCTACCGCCGCCAATAATTGCTATTTTACCGCAATCAAACATGCGTACTTATTTTCTATAAAAAGGAAATGGAAGTTTAGAGATAGCTTATGCCTTTGCTGCAGCTTTCTCTATCCAAGTATTTATCTCGTCTACTGAAGGCTTTTCGTAGCCAAGCTTATATTTCTTATTTATTTCTCCAAGCTTCTGCTGCAAGCCCTGAGCCTTTTCGTTTGCTATGTCTGAGATGAGATTGAATCCTGCTTTGCGCAACACGTAAACCCAATTCTCTGCCACACCAAGCTCTGCCCATTCTGCAACGCTGCTCTGTGGAATCTTCTTCTCTGGCTTCATCTGTGGGAAGAACAATACTTCCTGGATGTAGGTCTTGCCAGTCATCAACATCACCAATCGGTCGATACCAATACCAATACCGCTGGTAGGAGGCATACCGTACTGCAATGCGCGTAGGAAGTCGTAGTCGATGATCATAGCCTCGTCGTCGCCCTTGTCGGCAAGCTTCATCTGGTCGATGAAACGCTCTTCCTGGTCTATTGGATCGTTAAGCTCAGAGTAAGCATTTGCCAACTCCTTACCATTCACCATAAGCTCAAAGCGCTCTGTCAATCCAGGTTTCGAGCGGTGCTTCTTTGTCAATGGCGACATTTCTACAGGATAGTCGGTGATGAAAGTAGGCTGGATGTATGTGCCCTCGCAGAACTCACCAAAGAGCTCGTCGATAAGCTTACCCTTACCCATTGTCTCGTCAACCTCCATGCCCTTCTGCTTACAGAAGTCGCGAATCTCTTCCTCGCTCTTGCCGTTGCAGTCGAAACCTGTCTTCTCCTTGATAGCATCGAGGATAGGCAAACGACGATAAGGAGCCTTAAAGCTGATAATCTTGCCATCTATCTCGCGCTCTGGCTTACCATTTACGGCTGTGCAGACAGTCTCGAGCAACTTCTCTGTAAACGACATCATCCAGTTGTAGTCCTTGTACTGCACATACAATTCCATACATGTAAACTCAGGGTTGTGGTTGCGGTCCATACCCTCGTTGCGGAAGTTTTTGCCAATTTCGTAAACACCCTCGAAACCACCCACGATGAGGCGCTTCAAATAAAGCTCTGTAGCGATACGCATGTACATATCTATGTTCAAAGCATTAAAATGGGTGATGAATGGGCGAGCAGAAGCACCACCGGCAATAGCCTGGAGTGTAGGTGTTTCTACCTCTGTGTATCCTGCGTTGTCCAATACCTGGCGAATGGTGCGCAATACTGTTGCACGCTGAAGAAATGTATCTTTCACGCCGTCGTTAACAATCAAGTCAACATAGCGCTGACGATAGCGAAGTTCAGGATCGTCGAACTTGTCGTAAGCCACACCATCCTTATATTTCACGATAGGAAGTGGCTTCAAGCTCTTGCTCAAAAGTGTAATCTCCTGTGCGTGGATAGAAATCTCGCCTGTCTGTGTGCGGAAAACGTAACCCTTCACACCGATAAAGTCACCGATGTCCATCAGCTTCTTAAATACCTTATTATATAGGTCTTTGTCTTCGCCTGGGCAAATCTCGTCGCGTGAGACGTAAACCTGCATACGGCCCTTGCTGTCTTGTACTTCAGCAAAACTTGCTTTACCCATCACACGGCGACCCATCAAACGACCAGCCACCGAAACCTGTCTTGGCTCGGCGTCATCGCTGAATTGCTCACGAATATCTGTTGAATACGCATTTACAGGGAATTCTGCTGCAGGATATGGCTCAATACCCATATCGCGTAGCTCTTGGAGACTTTGGCGACGACCAATCTCCTGTTCACTTAGCTCTAAAATGTTCATAAAATCTATTCGAATATTTATTTTATGGTTGCAAAATTAATAAAATTATCTGAAAGATAGAAGTATTTTTGTATTCTTTATACACTTTATTGACCTTTAGCAAGTTTAGCGTATAAATTCTTCCTTCTATTAAATTCTTCACTCTTCCCTTAAATTCTTCACTCTTCCCTCTTCACTTACAATATCCTTTGCTCCGTATTGTTGAGCTTCAGCATGCATTCCGGCACATGGCTTCTTATGCTTTCTGCCACGATGTCCAAGATGGAGTGTCTGACGAAAGCCTTCGATGTAGCCAATATCACCTCTCGTGTAGGGATAGGGAGTGCAAACGGCCTAACCAATCTCCTCTGCTCGGCATTCAGCTGTGTCGACGCCAGTTCGGGGATAAAAGTCACGCCCTTACCGTTCTCCACCATTCTCATAAAGGTCTCTATGCTGCCCAACGAATATGAAGCCTGGCTCTTGAGTGCCGACTTCAAATGGCAGAATTTCACCAGCTGGTCTCTGAAGCAATGTCCCTCGTCCAACAGCCACAAAAACTCATTGTTCAAATCAGTCGCCTTTATGCTCTTAGCTTCAAATAGCTTATCATTTTCGGCAACATAAGCCAAAAACTGCTCATAGAATAATGTGATAGTGTTGTAGTCTTCCAATCCCTCGAGATTCACCAATATTCCAGCGTCAATATCTCCGCGGTCTAAAGCTCGCTTCATATCAGCCGTTTTCATCTCTATCACCACCAAGCTTAGTTGTGGGTTTTGAGCCTGTAGTTCTGTAAAAAATCGTGGTAACAAATATGGTGCTATCGTGGGCAGAATACCTATGCGGAAGGATCCTGTTACAGCCTTCTTCTCTTCTGCCACAATATCCTTCAGTTTGTTAGCTCTCTGTATCACCTTCCACGCCTGTTCCACCACCATCTTGCCTATTGGCGTAGGCGTCACCTGTTGCGACGAACGTTCAAATATCCTTATGTCCAATTCCGCTTCCAGCTTCTGTACCATTGCGCTCAGCGTAGGCTGCGTCACTCCACATTGCTCCGCAGCCTTAGCGAAATGTCGAGTGCGATAAACAGCCACTATATATTCCAATTGTTGAAGTGTCATAGCTATGATTTTTATTTTGATGTTTACAAGAATTGAGTAAGATATACTGGCAAGAAGATTGTTTGTTCATCCTTTTGCAAGTCTTTGGTGTAGATGAGATAACGCTGCAATACTCTATTCGAGAACTTTTTGCAAAATGCATCAAGCGAAGCATGGCGCTTGTAGCCTGATGACTTAACTTCTATAGGGCAAATTTTGTTGCCACGAGATAGTAGAAAGTCTATTTCATAATTGTGCTTTCCTGTTTCTGTAGGAAAAGTGTAATAGAAAAGCTTATTTCCAGCTGCTGTTAGCATCTGTGCTACCATGTTCTCGTATACGTATCCGAGGTTTGCATCGAGTTTGTCACTCATCAATTTCTGATAAATTATGTTCTCAGTAAAGTCTTTGTCTTTGAAAGCCAAGGTGATGAAGAGACCCGTATCTGCTAAATACATCTTATATTTATTCATATCCATAGCCAATGCCATTCCTACGCCAGGATCGTTCGCATGATAAGCCATATTTATGGTCATAGATTCTCGAAGTTCTGAGATTAGTTGAAGTGTTTTCTCAGAATCAGTATTATCACCAATCACGCTTGCCACCTGATAGCGAGAAGCATTGCTGTTTAGTTGGGCTGGAATAAAATCGAAGAGCATAGATATTCTTCCTGATGGGTCTATTTTGTAGAAGTCGTCCTCGTAAAGCTGTATGATGTTTCTTTTTACTCTATCCACTTCTATCAAGTTGTTTGTTTCGAGATAGGCATTTACAGCTTGTGGCATTCCTCCTACAACCATATAAATGCGGAAATCTCTCATCAATTTGCGAGTAACGGCATCGCCAATAGAAAGCTTTTTGTCGAAAAGCATTTTTAGTTGCGATATTGACGTGGTGTCTCCTAAAGCCCATTTGAATTCTTCATAGTCCATTGGATGCAGATGCATTCTTTCCTCTTCGCTTGGGATAACGATGTCTTTTACATTCTTCCTAATAGATATTAGCGACCCCGTTTCTATGTAATCGTATCTGCCATCTGCCACCAAATGTTTTATAGCTTGGCGTGCTTTAGGGCATTTCTGAACCTCGTCAAAGATTACTACTGATTTGCGTTCTTTCAGAGAAACTCCTAACCTAAACTGTAGTTGCAAGAAGAAGAAATCTAACTCTGCTATATGATCGAAAAGCTCGAGGATTTCATCTTTTATTATAGAAAAATCTATCAATAAGTATGATTCGTACTCGTTTTCTGCAAACTGTTTAACCAAAGTTGATTTTCCTACACGTCTGGCTCCTTCTATCAAGACCGCAGTCCGTCCCTGACGATTGTTTTTCCATTCGAGTAGTTTATCGTATAGTTTTCTTTTAAATATCCTCATAATCTTTGTTCCCTAATATAGTTGTTTGGTTGCAAATATAAGCAGAATTATTGTTTCCTCAAAATCTTTTTCTTATAAATCCCCGATATTCTCAAAATCTTTTTCTTATAAATCCCCGATATTCTCACAATCTTTGAGATTTTATGCTATAGTGATTAGTGTTTAATGTTTAGTGTTTAATGTTTAGTGTTTAGTGTAGAGTGTGCTGGTGGAGAGTTTTGGTTAAAATAGATTTTTTCTATTGCCCGATAGCTAAATTCTGTTTGGCAGTTTCAAACAAAAGGAATAACTTTGCATCAGAAAACAATTAAACATTAACATTAAACACCATACAACTATGAAGGAATTGAAAGGAACAAAGACAGAGAAGAACCTCATGGAGGCTTTCGCTGGTGAGTCGCAGGCTCGCAACAAGTACACATATTTTGCTTCTAAGGCAAAGAAGGAAGGTTATCAGCAGATTGCAGCACTCTTCGAAGAGACTGCCGACAACGAGAGAGAGCACGCTAAGATGTGGTTCAAACTCCTCGAGGGTGGCGCAGTAAAAGATACCATCTCTAATCTTCGTGCTGCTGCCGAGGGCGAGAACTACGAGTGGACAAACATGTACGACCGCATGGCTCAAGAGGCTGAAGAAGAGGGCTTCCCAGAGATTGCAGCCAAGATGCGTGGCGTAGCAGAGATTGAGCGTCATCACGAGGAGCGCTACCTCAAGTTGCTCAAGAATATCGAAGATGGCATCGTATTCTCTCGCGATGGCGACACCATCTGGAAGTGCCGCAACTGTGGCCATATCGTAGTAGGCAAGAAGGCTCCTGAGGTATGCCCAGTATGCGATCATCCACAGAGCTACTTCGAGGTAAGAGCTGAAAACTGGTAAGCTTATAGTTATTGATTATAAAAAATGGAGGATGCATTATCATCATAATGCATCCTCCATTTTTTTATATCTGTTTATCATCAGCATCGAGCAAGGTTCTTCATCTTGTTGAATATCTCGAGTAGCTTCTTTGATTTAGAATCCTCTGGGTTTATAGCCAATATCTTGTGACAATAGCTCTTACATTTCGCTATAGCAGAAGCACAATAGTTTTTGCCTTTCGCTCCAGTTTGGATATAGTAGCTACGTAGATAGTCGCAAGCTGCTTGATATATCGACATGTTAGCAGCATCAAATTTATCCTCTTCGCCAAACTTTTCGAAAGTATTTTCTATCTTTGTTGCCATCAGGTATCCATTATTGTTTCCTGTCACAGAGTCAAGTTCCGATACCGCAAGCTTCCAGCGCTGATAGTATGAGTACATTCTGTTTTCTTCAGATATTATACCCACCTGTTCGAAAGCAGAGTCGGCAGCCATAAAGAGTTTAGTCTTTTCTTCGCCAAAGCTTTCAAGAGCGAAATCTGAATATAGCTAGCCAAAGAGTTGTAGTGCACCACCGACAACTTATTATCTGCTTTTGCCATTTCTATCCATTTCTTATTCTCAGCTATGGCATCCTCGTATAGTCCTGCGTCGGCATACATGTTGATGATAGTACGCATATATTGGTTACCCTCACCAAACTTAGTACCAGGCACATTGTTTTTCAAGTTTTCAGCCCATATATCATAAGCCTTATGATACATCTCAGCTGCCTTCTTCAGATTGTTTTTCTTCTGGTATGCAGTAGCCGCATTAGTATAGTCGAGCGAGTGGAATCGGATGGTGTCGCTAATGCTAAACAGTTTGTTTGCCAAAGCTATAGCTTCATCATATTTCTTTCCCTGTGTACTTGAATAAAGTGCAACCTTCAGGATGTTGACGTTATTAGGATATTTCTCCATACCGCCTTTAGCCAAGTCGTATGCTCTATCATATTCTCCATTTTCGAATAGCGAGAAGGCAAAGTCGAAGTAGTCGATGCTATCCATCTTTTGCACATCAGTCTGTTCGTATAGATTTCTTTGGAAAGCCGACCATCTTGCATATCCGCCGGCAAATGGAATATCGTTGTCAGTCCATTCCTTATACACCTTCTTGCATATTCTTGCCATGGCAAGTGTAGTAGGGTAGGAAGGAACCACGCCGTTTATCTCTTTCAGCTTGTTCAGCGAGTTTACTGTGTCTCTATGTTCGAGCAGAGTCTTGGCATATTCAATATAGCAATCAGGTGCAGCCGGGTTAGCCTTTATTCCACGCTCATACCATTGCAGCGCCTTTGCCGTATCATTGCGTTCTGGGTCGTTATCCACAATCTGCATCTCTCCTCCACGAATATAGGCAGGCATATATTTAGGGTCAGCCTCAATAGCTCGCTCTATATATTTGTATGCGTGTAGAGTATCTAACGAATAATAGTTCCAATACGGATTATTAGGAATCTTGTAGTAGTGGTAATATGCTTTAGCTATGCCTACAGCCAATTCTGCATTCTTATTATCCTTGTTCCATATTTCTTCCACAAAAGCGTTGACAACCCCCTTGCGTTCGATAAGGTGCTTACGGATTATAGTATCCACAGCAGCTATCGTAGCTTTTGTTTCCACAGCCTTAGAATATTTCTGTGCATAGGCAGGAGTAGCCCACATCGATGTGAGCACAGCTGCTGCCGATATTAGCAGAGTCTTGAAAACATTAGTCTTGTTCATAGTAACTTAAAAATTATATTGCACACCAAGGTTCAGAGTCTCTACATATTTCACTTTCATGAAGTCTATACCTTCCAGTTCTTTTGTTCCCATCCAGTAGAATGTAGGTGTAAACCATGCCGAGATATTCTTAGTGAAGTTAGCTCTAAGTCTCACACCAGCATTAAAGGTTACAAAAGATTCGCTGTTGCCTTTGGATATAGGTTCAATAAAATGGTTTTCTTGCAGACGTTCAGCAGCTGTCAACTTCACGTTGCTTGACATAGCCAGTGCGAATGCAGGACCAGCAAAGGCGTCGAATTCAAACATTCTTCCTTCCTTGCTTGGACCATAGAGCAATTCTGTGAGGTTGGCAACATAGTTTGCAGATATGAAGCCATAGTTGTACTTATAGTCCATAAGTCCATTCTTCTTCACTCTCAAGTAGTCGTTGTCAGGATATTCGTTGTTGCAATCCCAGTAGTAGCCTCTTAGGCTGTTAGATATCGACACATACTCAAAAGCTGCCTCCACCGACGAAATGCTGTTTAGTTTATAGTCTACGAAAGCTCTACCATTGTAGTTTATCTTAGCCTTATCGTTGTTGTTTTGTTTAGTGATAAAGAAGTTCATACCTCCACCCACACCTACCGACAGCCTACCTGCCAAGTCTGTGCTTTCGCCCGAAGGCTTATAGTTCTTTATGCCATGGTTTTGCAATCTCAAACCTATGTTGATGGTGAAATAGTCGTCAGAATACACCTTGTTGGCATCATAGTTAGAGTAGGGGATATAATACTCTGTAAAGGCATAGCGAGGTTCTACGAATACCGACAAGCCCTGCCCCAATCGTGCCCATAGGTTTACACCTGCGGTATACGACTCAGAGTGGCAGCTCAGTCGTTGCTCATTATTCTTTATTATCCATCCCAGTTCGCCACCACCCACGATATACATACCGAATCTGTCGTTCCAGTCGAAGTCTTTCTTAAATCCGAAAGGATTAAACATCGCCTCCAGTCGTCCGCCGAAGTATATGTTATGGCGGTTGGTAAGATATTCTGGTTTATATGCAGTGCTGCTCTTCATCACGTCTTTCATCCATGTTGTCTGACGTGCAGAGCCTGTTAGTCGCAAACCTATCACAGGCGAGAACCACTTGCCTACAGATATTGTTGTCTCCAATCCCTTAGAGTCCATAAGGCTTACTCTTGGCGACTTCGACAAACACAAGCCGTTCGAAACTTCCACAAACCAAGGTTGTGCCCAGCGCGATGGGGTAGAGTCGTTGAGCATATATTTAGTATTCTCAAACGACTTCAATATACGGAATCTACTCTCACGCGACAAGTTGTTCTTAATATAATATATGTACGAGAAGTTCACACCATAGTACATATCATTCTTTCTCCAGTTTCTTGTCTCGCTCAAGTCCATAGCGTCGCTACCGATACCCAAATATGGTTCTATGGCAATATATCCGTGCGGACCAGTATAGAATTTTCCTTGCACTCCCACATGCACATCCAGAGCCGATCCCTTTCTCTTATCTCCCAGTTCCGACATTCTGAATCCCACACCAGCTATTGCTGATACATTGAGCAGACGCGAAGGATTGTAGCCATAGAAATACGACGACAGACTATACATATAGTCGGCATTAACGCCGAAAGTCTTAAATAGCGAGTTAGTGCCATGCAGATATCCCCATCCTCCATTAAACGATAGGCGTGCGCTATTGAGCTTATCAAACTGATTGCCCACACCAATACGGATTTTAGATAGAGGCTTAAACTTATAGCTGCTTACAGGAGCACTGAGCTGTTCGAAGCCATAGCCCGCATCGAAGAACAAGTGGTCATACCAATTCTTCTTAAACGATTCGCCTTGGTTTATGTATCTCTTGTCCATCACATATTCCATGGCGCTACGTGCTCCCTTGTCTCTTGCCTCATTCTTTCGGGTAAACTGCGAAGAGTCGCGGGCCTCTCTTTCATCTTCAAAGAAACCATAAGGAATGGTATCTGGCACCTGTGTCAAGTAGCTTGGTACCATTCCGCTGCGAGCTTCAGCAGTGCTACCCACCATAAAGAGGATGGCGCAAGAAGCTAAACGTTTTATTATCTTTTGGTTCATATATATTTCTATTTGTTTTCCTGGTTTGCGTTCTTGTTGTCGTCGGCAGCGTTTTGGGTATTGTCGTTAGCAGCATTCTGAGAGTTCTCAGTTGTTGCCTCCTGAGTTGTGACATTGCTGTCTGTTGCAGCAGGTTCGTCAGCCACTTCGTCTTCAATAATACCAAGTTCGTGCATCACCTCAATGCGGCGTTTGTCATCGCGACGTTTTAGGAGTTTAAACAAGCGCTCATACTCAGGTACATCTTTTCTCAAGTATTTATATTTCTTGCGAAGTTCGTCACCTATCTGTCCGTCTCTGTAGTAGAGCTTTAGATATTCAGGTTGCATTTTGAAGCAATGATGGAAATATGCAAGATAGTGTCTAACCTCTTTACTATCCATATCGAAGTCATCGCCCATGTCATACATGCCTAAGTTGTCGTCTACAGCCAATGAGTCTGCCACAGCAGCCGTAGTGTCCTCATATTCCTGTAGGTTAGGCTGAGCTTCGTTGGCTTTTCTCGACCATAGTATACCCTTCAGATACCATTTCTTAGGGTTGTTGTCGTCTAACAGGTCTACATAGTCTTCAGCCTCTTGCGGAGTCGACCATTCTGGTATCTCAGTATATAGTATAGCCTTGTTTTCATCGCTCAGACTGAGCACATAGTCTTTAGCTCTTTTCAGCTTCACCTCCTGCTCAGCAGTCAGCTCCTTACCGTATAGGCTACGTATGTTCATAAAGTTCTCCAAGCGCTCCATTCCAGGCAGAGTCTTGTTTTCCGACTTCAGCCATTCAAATATAGACAGAGCGTCGCTAAACTTCTGCATCTGATAATACGACATAGCTTGTGTCAGCAGCAAGTCGCGGCGGTTGAGCTTTACAGGAATACCTTCAAAGTTCTTAAACACCTCAATACCGATGCTGTCGCTTGGGTCAGTACGCAGATATGGCTTCAGCATCAGTGTGTCAGCCATGCCGAGTCGCTGTTGCAGACGTTGCATCTGGTTTAAGATGTATGGCGACAATCGGTCAACAAACCAAGTAGGGTTTTTCTTCAGCTCCTTGTAGGCAAGGATGGTGATAGAGTCTACATCTGTGCTGTCTTGAATGTTGCTGAACAGGTTGTAGAAGTCACCACTCGAGAAGTGCTTCTTACCCTGCAAGTAGTCTCTCTTGTTGTTGTGCCATTCGTCCACCACCTCTTCTGAAGTAAACACTCGCTCAATGATGTAGCTATACGAGCATTGCATCATTCGCTGGTTTGTCAATATTGTCTGTATGGTGTCTGAACCATAATATGGCAATTTCTGAATTGTGCGGAATAGCGCCACATCATTCTTTTCGCCTATGCTCTCTATGATGCCTCTAATCTCGTTGGCTTGAGCCTTCATTCCGCGGTTTTCCAATGAGTCAGCCACATCGCTCCATGTGTAAACCTTATAGTCGCTACTCAACTGTTGTCGACGAGGCAGATAGTTTACTATCATGTTTCGTGCCACACCAGCTCTCTCCTTTGCCAACTGTATGTTCTTTGCCAGCGAACCATCAGGCGAAGCACCACCGATAATCTTTGGTGATACCAGTCGGTCGCCATACGAGCGAAGCTCCTTAATCAAGTTGTCGCGGTTCACATAGTTCAGCGAGTCGTCCTTCAATATCGACTTACCAGTAACAAATCTCAAGTCGAGCTTTGTGCTTACGTCGTGAGTGTTTATTTCCGCTGTTTCTTGAAACTCTGGCGATAGTTCCATCTCTGGAATAGCAGCCTGGAAGTTCAAAAACTTAAAAGGTCTAAGCTTCAGACATGTGCCACCAAAGAATCCGCTTGTCAAAGGGCGGTTATAGTCTTCAATAGAGTAAGCCCAGTCGCCACGATAATCTTTATTGCGGTCTGGTTTGCGATATACTATACGAGTATTTATCAGCATCTGACCATCCGATGTGCTGTCGAGTTCGGCATAGCTACCTTTGTAAGCCACCGCCAAAGAGTCTTTATGAAAATAGTCGTAGTCTTTTCTTCTATCTTGCAGTTCATGATATTCAGGACCTTCAAACACCACAGGCGTACAATAGTCTATTGTATCCTCAGTTTGGCAGTCCATAGCATCGCATTGCAATATCAGTCGGCTGTTGTCAGTGAAATATCCTTTGTTTAGAGGCATCGAGATAGTAAACACCTCGTTGCCATCACCAGTGTCGAGACCCATCACACGTCCCTTCACCTTGTTTTTTGCATTTACGTTCACCACTCCGATAGCGTTAGAATATTCCAACGACTCGAAGTTAGTTTGTCCTGGCTTAATTTCGAAAACCTCGATACCGTTTTCTGCATCCTCATGCAAACAGAGAATGGCGAAGCCCACTCGTGAGCGCTGACCAAACACACCATTAGGGCGAATTCTCAATCCCTTTTGTTTTTTGAAGTTTTCTACAGCCTTTTCGTCGTTTTTGTTTATTCGCTTAAACTCATCTTTAATGCGATATGCCATATCTGCAGGCACACAAGCATACCATGCTCTTACAGCAGTCTTTTTGGCGTCGGCTCTCAGTGGAGTGCCAGGCTTAGGCTTCATACCGTCTACAGAGTATGCACGGCAAGTCACACGGAAATCTTCAGTCACAGTATTTTCCTCCTGTGCCAGCATTCCCAATGGTAGCAAACCAAAAAGTAAAAGCAAAATATGTTTCATAGTCCTGTCGCGTTTGTTATTTCAGAATATAATGTACCGACACACCTATATTTGTAGGCAGCAGCGTATAGCCCGAAGCATTGGTTCGTTCGTTGCCCTCCATATAGTCTTGATCGAAGTGGTCGCCTTCGTAATATTCCTTTTGTTTGTATCCTATCACACCAAATCCGGCATGAAAGTCAATGTTGAATCTGCTTGTTATCTTCTTCACATATCCGAAAGTCATTCCCATTCCTAATGCCATACCGTCATACACCTTTCCTTTCCAGGTTATGTCGTAGCCACCGCCAATGAGTCCCAAGCCCACGAAGTGCTTGAACATCGGACGACCAGAAAAATAATATCTAAACTCAGGCTGTAGGAACATCATCTTCATATCCTTGCCCAAGGGTTTATAGTTGCCCATAAAGTCGATAGATATTGTTTTCCTCTCGCCAACAACCAGTTCGAAGCCTATGTTGGGAGACATTGTAGCATCGTAAACGACATTATTCCTCACAGCAATCATCTGTGCATCCATTTTTTCGATGCCCATAATGCTTAGGATAATGACTAATGCTGACTTATATAATATGTGCAGTGAATGTTTCATTGCTTATCGTTATGTTCTTCTTTTTGTTTAGAAATACCGACAGTGGCAATATTGTTGCCACTGTCAGTATGAATTGGTATGTCTAATGGATTAGAGTATAATACCACCGATAGTGGTGTTGTCCTCTTGCCATTTTTCCAAAGTAGCATTAAGCTGAATCTCCTTAGGACCGTTGATAGTCATAGTAACTTTGTAAGAAGTACCAGCAGCAAATTCTTTGCCATTAGTATTCAAGTCCATAGGATATTCTGGTTCAAACACCTGACCATCTTTGTTTATAAGAGTAATCTTAAGCTGATACTTGTAGTCAGGGTTTGTATCGTAATCAGGCACAGGAATCATAATGCCCTGACCGATATTAACCTCATCGTCCTTTACCCAGCATGCTTTGGTCTCATTGGTACCATCGTAAGCTGTAAACTCTGGCTCAAGACCTTCGCCTGTACCTTCAGTTTTAGCCTTTAAGGCCAAGTCTGCTGTAGTGGTCCAATCGAAGTTGATATAACCAGCGTTAGCAGGTGCATCTTTGTCGGCAAGGATAAGAGTACCCTTAGTAGGAACCTTAACAACCTCAACCTTTGTTACACCCATAGTCTTTGCAGCCTCTTTGTCTTTTCCACCTGGCTTGATAGCAAAGGTGAGACGCATCAGCTTGTGCGCGAAGGCTACGGTAGGCACCTTGTCTTCGTTACCCTCCTGACGGAAATAGTATGCACTATATGCGTAAGGAGTGGTCAAATCCTCAGCTTTACCATAGATGATGTCGGTAGTACCATCAAGGTCTTCAAACATTACGCTAACGCTCTTATTGTCGTAGATAATGTTTGCAGCATCCTGCTTTGGATAGTAGCCATAGAAAGCATACTTATGCCAGTTGCCTGTAGGATAGTAATGCTTCTTACCATCAGCCCATGTTAAGATGGTTTTGTTTTTACCAGCGTCCTTTTCAGTCTTAACTTCAGCATTGTCTACCCATACAGAATATTTATATCCAGCAGAACCCTGTGTGTAGTCGATGTTGGCTTCATTTGGATTAATATTATTCTTTGCAATAGCCAAGCAGAAAAGACCCATGTTGGTTAATGTGAAATTCTGCTGATCATCGCTCTCTACAATAGCTCTGGTGCCTTTGATTTTGCTACCAAACTTAATCTCCACATTGCTGTTGGCAATCTGGTGACTCCACTGGGTAGATGTCAAAGCGTCAGAAGCGCCATTGTCTGCAAGTTCACTTTCTGATGAACAAGAAGCCAACAGTGAAGCTCCGATGATACATGGAATAAAAAAGAGTTTCTTCATATTTTAATACGTGAAAGTATTTTTTTTTAGAGGGGTCGTATAGGTGGGCTGTAGCAGCCCACCTATTTGTTCATATAAAGTTTGTTTCTAATAACAGATTACTCACCAGAAGTGTGCTTTGTAACCTTGTAGTATGTGAAATCTGGAGCTGTACCTACTTTGTAGATCTTGCCCTCTGTTGTTTCGCTTGGTGTAACTGCAGCTTTAAGAAGCTCGAGGGTGTCATATGCAGGTTCCTCAGCTGTGTCTACACCCTCTTGGAATTCGTATGTATCGAACTCGTATTTTACTGTAGGAGCAGGAGTTGTAACCTTAACCTTGCACTGGTAGTATGTCCAACCAGTTTCAGTAGAACCTACCTTGTAGATCTTACCGCTGTTAGAAGCGTTTGCTGCAACTGCTGCCTTGAGTGCTTCCAAAGATTCGTATGTAGTTGCCTCTACAGTAGCACCTGTTGTTGTTGGATCTCCTTCTAATGCTGCCCACTCGTAAGCGTTGTTTGCAGTAGTTGCACCGAAGGTCTCATCCTCAGGATTCATCTCGATGTTGCCACCATCCTTCCAAGGGATAAGAGTTGTAGTAATCTGGATTTCGCTCAAACCATATACAGTGATAGTAACATTGTATGAGTAGCCTGGCTCAAAACCCTTGTCTGGGTTAACGGTATTCTTAAGGTCTGCAGTATATGTGTAATCCTTTGTCTGGAAATCATCAGGGTCAGTAGGGGAGCTCTTATCACCCTTAACCTGTACTTTCTGCTGGAGGTTGATAGTGATCTCATACTCGTTTGCAGGAATTGCGAGAAGAGCCTCACCAACCTGTGTAGCCAAAGCCATACCATTGTTCCACTTTGGAGTAACAGGCTGCAAGTCTACGAGGTTGTCTGTCAAAGATGTTGAAGAAGCATCACGCTGCATAACCTTGAGCTCTTTCAATAAAGCTGCGTCTTTCTCAGCGTCAGCATCCTTGTCAACGATGAGCTGATCAGATACATTTGCGAAAGTTGTAGCTTCGCCCTGATAAGCAATAACAAGCTTACCTGTAGCTTTTGACTTAACAGTAATACCTGTTACCTTTACACCAGTGTTAGCGTCTGTTGTAGACTCAGCGCCAGCCAAAACCTGGAAGTTGAGGCGTGACAAAAGGTGCTCAAACTTGATGTTTGGCTGAACATCTCTACGAGCAGCAAATGCTGAGTAGATATTATCCACACCACCACACTTTGCGATTTCTTCTTCTGTAGGAACAGCCTTACCAGCCATAATATCCTGTGTACCATCAATCTTGAAACCGATAAGCAAGCTGTCGCCACTTGTGTAAGGAACATACTTACCGCTTGTTACTGCAACCTTGCTATCTGTACCTTCCTGATCTTCAGTACCTGTAGCATCATTAGCATCGTCCAAACGATAGCCCCAGAAGTCGAAAGCTGTTTTTGTTGTAGGATAATACTTGTACTGTGGTACACCTCCAACAAGCTCAGAAGCAATACCAGAAGCATTATCTGCAGGAGTTGTCAAAACTGTGTTCTCATAAATAGGATCATCACCAAACTTAGCGAGATCAAGAGTACCCTTGTTGAGCATGTAGACATTTACAGTCTGCTTAGCCCATGTGTTCTCTTTTTCACCAACAGCACCAACAGTACCAGTACCTCTTGTAGCAACATTAGCCTGTACGCCCATGCCAATCTTAATCTTCTGAAGGCCGTCCTTACCATTGCCACCAGTTGACAAATCATCGTCTGACGAACAGCTTGCGAGCAAGCCGAGAGAAGCTACTGCTCCCATCAAAAATAATTTTTTCATAATAGATAAAAATTAATTGTTAAACAATATGTTAAGATAAAAATATAGATTCGTTCTCCGTTCTTAGTTGTCTAAGCCTATGTTGTCGGCATCGTCTGGATTGATAAAGATGTCGCCACCCTCTTTCCAGTTAGAGATGTTGGCTGTTACCTTGATAGGCGACAAACCATAGACAGCTATCTTCACTGTATACTGGAAGCCCGGCAAGAATTTGAATGTACCTGTAGCCGTGTCAAGGTTGTACTTCTCGTTCTTTGGAGCTGTGATAGTATACTCCGATGTCAGAGGTTTCCATTGCCATTGACCATTAGTGAAGATATACTGTTCGTATTCCAATATCAGCTTATATTCTTCGGCAGGAGCAAGCAGAAGGCTGCTGCCAAGGTCTACGTGTGCGCGCTCATACCATGGTTGGTATTTCATCTCTGGGCTAAACACCACAGTAGCCTCAGCCATATCCACCATCTTTACCTGCTCTGCATCCCACGACATAAGAGTCATCCAATCCTTTTCGTCTAAGAATTTCACTCCTGCCTCTTCGGTAGTTCTTGCAGCTACGGTAAGCTGGCATTGCTTTGGCGCTAACATCTTCACATGCTTTATCTTTATGTTGTTGGCATTCTCGTCGCCTGGGAAAGCCTGGAAAATGAAGCGAGCCATAGCGTGGTCGAGGTCTATCTCTGGATGAATGTCGCGGTGGGCAGCATAGGTGCTGTAGCCATTGGCATTCACAACCTTAGCCTTCTCTTCGTCAGAAAGGTTTAGATTGCTATAGTTTTCGTTCAGATAAGCGAGGTCGAGCTTAGGCGCATGTCCATAGAGCACATCCTGAGTGCCATCCACGGTGCATGTGCATACTATGCGGTCGTTGTTACGCTGCACACTGGTAGGGCAGTCGTCGATATGATAGCAGAAGAAGTTGTAGCCCACATCCTGATAGCGTGAACTATAGAATAGGGAATCTTCAGTCCACTGTGGCACCAGCATACCTCCAGGTTCAGTGTTTAGCTTCACAGGCATACCGTGGTTGTAGTCAGGACCATCCAAAAGACAGCTTTCATTGTCTTCGTCGTGAGTTTTGCCCTGTGCATATCTTGTCTTTGTGAGGTCGGCAGCCGAAGTCAGAGGGCCTTGCTGATCCTGACCATTTCTGAAGCTATACACATATAGAGTGGCCTTTTGCTTCTGTATCTGCGAAACACCTTGGTTGATGCCATCGTTCTCGAAGGCGCCCATACCACGAGTTGCCGTTATCGAGAAAAAGTTTTGCTCGTTGACAAACATCATGATTGGTGTCTTGTTATAGGTCTCCGTGTTGCCAATCTCATTATCTGGAAATTCATATTCCAGTCCCGGATACGATTGGCTACAGGCAGCCAGCAGCATCATCGTTGCAGCCGAGAGAGCAGGACGCACAAACCGTCTTGTGGATTTCAATTTCATTATTGACATATATTTCGATATCTTGTTTTCTATATTTGTTTCGCGCATATAATGGATTAGATGTCGACAAAGATGTTTTCGCATCCTGTCCATTGGTCTATACCGTTGTCGTCGTTAGGAGTATCTACAATCTGTTCGCCTTTCAACACAAGGTCGGTCTTTATGTTCAGCACTCCGTGTTCTGAACGTCGGCGGGCATCCTTTCCCATGTTCACAATCTCTATGAGGTTAGCCTCCTCAAGAGCGTTGTAGATGTTTATCTTGCCCTGTATGCGCTTTATTCTCTTCACACCCTCGTCGTTGAAAGCGTGGGTATATATTATCACCTGCATGATGCCAGGACCAGTGCGCTCATTAGGAGTGGCACTCTTCACGATACCTGTCACATCGATATTGGCATGAGCCACAAGCGAGGTGTTGTCTTCAGTATCCTCAACCACGTTGCCATCCTTGTTTTGTAGCTCCATGTCGAAGAGCATCTTCGAAGTTTTTCTGATATCGATATATCCGTTGCCAATGCTTATTGCCAAAGGAATACCCGAAATCTCAGCCTCCACAGAGTCAACCACAAATCCGCGTGTGGTTACATCCTTTGAAATGTCGAAGTATACATCGATATTCTGCGACAGGTTGCGAGGCGTAAACTTCGCTATGTGTTCAGCCTTGCCGTCTATGTTGCGCAGCGGAATAGAGTCGAAGTATACTGGGCGTACGTTGCTCTGTATATATCCAGCGTAAGGATTGTAGTCGTCCCAGTTTTTTATTCTTGACTTCAAGTTAGGGTCACCCTTCTTGTATACCTTGTATTCCAGATATATGTCCGAGATGCGCGAGCTCTCAGTCTTCCCGTTCATGAAGTCGTCCACATTATTATATTTCAGCTCAGTGTCGTCGAGAGCAAATGTGAAGAACTTATATTCGCCTTTGTTCAGAGGGAATGTTCTGCGTCCCTGAGTAGCCGATTCTGGTGCTCGCTTTGCTGATGCAGGCACTGCAGGAACCTCTGGCTCAGTAGGCTCAGTAGGCGAAGAGGGCGAAGAGGGCGAAGAGGGCGATGAACCGCCTTCGCCAGGGGTATCTGGGGTGGTTGGAGTATCTGGAGTGTTTGGGGTATCAGG
>ERZ1026868.473-NODE-473-length-25990-cov-3.995373_pt1 | contig 25990 bp, 18 predicted proteins | sample MGYA00380164_ERZ1026868 | MGnify/ENA primary metagenome ERZ1026868 (study PRJEB33269, sample SAMEA4719800) | human gut metagenome | biome: human-associated habitat; feature: organic feature; material: feces | place: Cameroon | collected 2013-10 ... | reverse complement strand
GCAGCGTCAGATGTGTATAAGAGACAGCTGCACCCCAAAGCCAGGCAATGGTGCTTGCACCGGCGACTCCTCGGCCTTCACCCCCGACAAGGCAAATCGCCCGTTCCCCACATTCACAAACCGAGACTTTGCACCCAACTTCTTGATATCCACATAAAGCCGCGCCCCTAATGTCTGCTCAGGCGTCTTGCCCTTCGTCGTCCACATTCCTGATTCAAGAACCAGACGGACTATGTCAGCGGGGGACATCGGGCTCCCTGATTTCTTCAGCACTTCGTATGCAGCATCAAGCAAAGACATTTTACCGACTCCTTCATTTCTTCATATAGAAAATTTTACCACATTGCCCTTCTCGCCTCACGCAGCTTTGAGTCCCGCGCAATTCACCTTCAATTCGGACGCCTTCTTCGGCGACTTGAAGGACATATCCCCAACCTCGAGAAGCGCCGTGTGATCCGTCAATCCAGGAATCTCTCACATAGATGAAGAAATACGAACACGGTGCGCAAAGTTCGTCTGCGCCTTGCCGCTTCCGTCCGTGTTCGTGACAAAGATGAAGTCTGTAAACGATTGCCTCAACATGGCGGTAAGGAGTATATCGAATCGGCAGAATGAATGAAAGCGATGACGAAAAGTTTGGGCAACTTTCCGATGCCCTGCGTCAAACACGTGCCCTGCGTCCGTGAAGCCGAGGAGCTTTGCGGAGTTCTCGCCGCCGTTGGCGTACATCAAGTTCAGGGCGCTCAATGTCAGGACGGTCGTCGCGGAGGAGCGACCTTCACCGGAAAGCCCGACAAGACGGTTCGTGTCGCGCCCGGCGTCGCCGTGTGTCTGCCCGCAGTTGAGGCACCACGTGTGCGAGCCTGGGAGGAACCAGTACGGCGTTCCAGCCGTGGCAGAGGTTTGCCCGTTGGGTAGCAGTCGCAGTGGCACAGGAGCACGATCCTTGTAGCCGTCGGATAGAACGCGCTCGCCTTTCTTGTTGAGCGTGAACCAGCTGTCGGGAAGACGCTCGAAAATCTCGTCCGGAGTCGCCGAATGGTCGCACGGGAACACGCTGTCGGCGTTCAACGACTCGACGGGGCAGAGGAAACCGGGACGCGAATGTTCATCCTCGCCGTTCTGCTTCGAGTTATCGCTGAGTTCACGCGGTTTGACGAGTGCGGGAGAACCTGAGTCGCCCGACGTCAACCACACCTGGATGTGCTCCTCACCGCAGAAACGGCAAAAATAGGTCGGGAACAGACGCTTCTCCTGCGACTGTGCGTCTGGCGCAAAACGCTGCGCGTCAAGTTCGACGGTGCGCTTGCCGGAGCTTTCAAGAGTCGTGAGGATTTGGCCGGGGCCGCTGATGAACTGGTGCAGCTTGAATGCAAACGGCGGCTTGTTGTCCTCCCATTTCGTCGCGTAGATGGCGACGAGAAAAGTCCGCAAGGCCGATTCCGCTACCTCAAACGGGCATGAGGCGTCCTCGGCGAGCTTCTTCGCCGCCTCATGCAGAGTGACGGGCTTTGCACGTTCAAGCATTCCGTCCTCCGTGTCCCTTGAAATGCCGAGGTTGTGTTCCACCCAGACGGCAAGCGGATCGTTTCTAAACGACTCAAGGTCTGCCCATGGGGAAAGAGACTGCACACGGGCAGGCAACGCGGCTTTGACCGCCGACTCGGAGATCTGAGCCGTCGCATATTCAAGTTCTTCGAGAATGACCTGCTGGGCGGGGATGTCGGCATCGAATATCTTTGACGCGACCTGCGCCACTGCGCTCTGGCGGTCAGCCGTGGAGCCGACCGAGGACATTGTGGCGGACGTGCCGATGCAGAGGAGGTTGTCGGCGTTCAGCTGCGCACGGATTCGCCTGACGAGCATGGCGACGTCTGCGCCCTGGCGACCGCGATAGGTGTGCAGCTCGTCGAGGACGAGGAACTCGAGGTTCTGCGCCGCCTCCACGACCTCGTGGTCTTCCAGATGGCGCGTCAGGATGAGGTCGAGCATCACGTAGTTGGTGAGGAGGATGTCTGGCGGATTCTTCTTGATGGTCGTGCGTTCAGTCGCCGACTCCTGTCCCGTGTAACGCTTCACGGACACGCGACCCGAACCGTCCAGAAACTTCCCGATCTCCTCGAACTGGCTGTTTGCGAGGGCGTTCATCGGATAGACGATTATCGCCCGTATGCGCGGAGACGAATCGGTTTTCTTCTCCCGGATGATTCTGTTCACAATCGGGATGAAGAACGTGAGGGACTTCCCCGATCCGGTCCCTGTCGTGACGACGAAACTTTTGTCGCCAGCCACCATCGTGAGCGCCGCCGTCTGATGACAGTAGAGCTGAATGGGCTTGGGGCAAGGCGGCTCTTCCTGCTTGCCGGTCTGAAAGATCTGCGCCGTCTCGGGTTCAACATTCCCTTGCCGAGCAAGCTCGTCAATGAACGCGCCCTTGCGGTAGTTGGGGTTGATCTGGATGAGCGGATCTGGCCAGAAGCGCCCCTCGTCGTACGCCGCCTGAACCTTGCTGGCGATGTCCGTGGATCGCGGAGACGCGAAACTCGTCGAGAACTTCTTGTAGTTCTCGACAAGCCCATTCCTGAACTCGAAAATGTCGTTCATCGAGCTCGCTTCCCTTTAACGGGCTTAGCATTCCCCCTCTGCATGTTACCTGCATCTGGAACATAGTCCATGACATCGCCGACGTTGCATTGCATGGTTTCGCAGATGCGCTCAAGGACATTCGCGCCGATGGCCTCGCCTCTCGACATCTTCGCGAGCGTAGCGGGAGACAAGCCTGTCTTGTCACGCAGGTCTGCGCGTGTCATATCACGGTCTATCAGCAGTTTCCAGAGCTTCTTGTAGCACATTGCCATAACGATTAGCCTTCTTTTCCAAAGAAATTGGGTGCATTATACCATTTCTCGGCTCATTTTTTCAATAGTGAATGAATAGATATTACATTTTCATAAAGTTGCGATATGGAAATCCATACGAATCATTGTCCTTATCCCACGGAACTCCCAGACGATGCCGTACCAACAATTGCAATGCGGGAACGCGAATTGGCCGGCGTTGCTCGACTTGCAGTTCTATAATTACTCCCAAATATCTCATCGCATATCAACCGAAGCTGCGCCGATTCCACGTCATCTATGCTGATAAATATTGTACCGTCGTCAAACAGCAGCTTCTGCAAAAGCCGCAGGCGCGGGTACATCATGCAGAGCCATTTGTCGTAGCGCGGCAGCAGAGACTTCAGCGCGACGAGATTGTCGCCGTGGATGATCGTGTCTTCGGCGACCGTGGCGGAGCGCGCCCCTCCCACATGCCCCCACTTCCGCTCCAGCACTCGGAACGGCACTTCGTTGCGGTAGTTCAGCGTGTCGCAGATGCGCTTGAGGATCGTGGTCGTGACGTCTTTGCCCTTGGAAAGCCAGGTAAGGGTGCAAGTGGAATTGTCGTCGTGCGCATAGTTCGTTATTGCAAGTCTCGAACCGGGACCGAACGGGTCCGTCTCCGCATGCGCCTCATCTATCGTCGAAACGCCGTCGCCGTCGTAGGCGGCCTTCGGGTCGAATGCCTCACCGTCCTTGAAGTGTTCGCTTTCCATCCACTCGACGCCGAGCGACTTCTCCCTTTCGGTGTAGCGGATTGGTGGAGGTAGAAAGATTCCGAAGCCCGACCCACTTGCGCCGAGCGGAGAAACCGACTTCCGAAAACGCCTTATGTTATACCATATTTCGGGTGTGACGAGGTTCTGAATATGTAATAAATGCTGAACCATGAAACTTCTCCCCGAAAAAGTTGTTGGAGAAAATATTTCTATTTTTTGATTCAACTTTCGCAGGCTCCACAGTTGCTGCACCCGTTGCAGGTGAGGCGAGAGCCGCATGTGGCGCAGGTTTCGCGGAACTCGCCCGTCCGCAAGGCAATCGGCTCGTCGAAGAGCGACCCCTCCGCAGGACGGAGTTTGTACTGCGGCATTCTGCCCTGGAAGCTCAGTCCCGAAAGGTACGCCTGCCGGCTCTGCACCCGTTTGTCGGGTATGCGGTACTCCTTTCCGTCCTTGACGAACACCGTGCCGGTCTCGATGAAGTCGAACGTGACGTTGTGTCGGCGGCACTGGTCGCTCAGTCCCTTCGCCCATTCGTAATGGCACGGCCGCGCCCCGTCGTAGTTCTCCCCACCGCAGAGGACTTGCTCGAACTGTCCGATGGCAAGGTAGCGTTCGGCATCGACCGGGCCGATGAGCGGTGCCGCCATGAAGCCCTTGTGCTTGGCGGGGACATCGAGAAGAATGGACAGCCGCTCGTCAGCCCGCGTCTGGTTCTCGGTCGTGACCTGAAGCATGACGTTCTCGTATCCGTCGCCCCAATCGGCCGGAAGATGGTCGTGGATGCGCCCCGCTCTCTTGGTGAGGATGCGGAACACGACATCGGGGCGCTTTCGGATCACCGACCATGCCTCGTCGCGCCAGGCATCCGCCTCCTCGACAAAGAAGTCCGTGGAAAGCCCGACCAGCAGCTCCATGCCAGGCGCGACCTTGAAGCGTCCGTCACGCCCGCGCTTCAACGGCATGTCGAAGTTGGCGTTGCGGGACACCTTCGAGGTGTCGATGCCGCGCATACGGTCGAGGAAGTACATGTAGCAATGCTGGCATCCCTCGCTCACCTTATGGCAGCCATGCCACGGATTCCAGATAATCATGTCAAATCGCCTGTACTACGGCATCTGTCCAACCACTACCTTGAGTCATTCTGGAAAGTCATTCTCCATTCAACAATCGTCTCACCTCTGGATTATGAACCCCGTCCAAGGATATCCCTATCAAATCAGAAATGACAGAAAATGGTAGCGCTCCATCTATCTTGTACACCTTCATCTTTTTAGTTGCACTTGGTTTTATCTGCCCCAAAGTTTGGTCTAACCGTTGATAATAATCTGACTCATTGTAATACAAATACGACAAATCAAGGTGAGTGAAAACAGATCGTTTCTGATCATACATCAAATGGACCATCCTATTCCTAACATAGTAATGCTCTGACGAACCATATACAAACGCTTCAGGATCAATCATGCTCTGCCCATATGTAATGTCTATCAATTCCTCAATGATCGCAGAAGCTGTGCCTTCCTTGTCATTTGATGCAATTTGATATTGCAATTTATACAAAGGCACTCTCATCAGTCTATCAGGAAGTTCATTGTTCACATATTCAAATTCACCATACTCCTTTGAAAACATCTTCTTGAATGCCGCTTCGTCAAATCTCAATCCCCACATACGCTCTTCTTGTATATATATCTTTGAAGGCACATCTTCTTCTGCAATAATGCGAGCAGGTGCGACCCACACACGCCATTTATCAGGAATCCCATCCTTGAAAAGTTGCGCAAACTTCTCCTTCAAACCATAGTCAGACTTGTATTTAGGAATTACGGCGAGCTTTAAATCTTTCTCAACAAACGCTTCTCTTAGCGGGGTAAACGAGGTCACCTCTATCAATCGCTCATCCTTGTCATAATAACATTCAAGCTCTGGTCGAATATCAATTCCAGTTTCAATCTTATCGGCATATTGGAATTTTTCGTATTCAATTATGCATTTCACAGCATGGTGGAACACATCGGAATAGTCCTTATCAGCAAAATCAGCGGGCCAAGGAAATTGCCGCCATATTTCAGGAAGCGTTTTATCAATAGGTATTTGCTCCGATTTGATAGCTTGGATAACATCGTCCATTGCCTTACAAATCCTCTTGAATTGCAGACGTAACATATCATCATCAATTTTTCCAATGTGTCTTTGTGGCGCATTTTCAGGTAACACCAACAAATAAGCATCTGCTGATTCGCGTTGATGATAGGCTCTGTAGCCATCCAAGAATTCTCTGGTCCATATGGGGACTGGAAATCCTGACATTTGACCACAGAGACAATGAATAGCCTTGTCTATCGTTTCGCTAAATAAGTTCATCGTTAAGAGCCTCCTAATAATTCAACACGTTTTATGCACCTGAGAGAATTCAATCACAGGTCTCTCAATGGCAAGGTGTCCCTGCACCTTGTTATATACAACTTTTCATATTCATGACTTTTATAGTCCTGAAGCCCATCAGAAGGAACCTTGACGTTCAGTACCAGATGGTATGGGGCGATGGCGTTGGGCATGGATTCCATCTTTGTTGTTTTCGTCGGCATTCACCTTTACGCCTCAACAAAGAGGCATCTCCTTCACAACTTCTCTTCCAGCCAGATTCATCAGGATTTCTTTTTGCCCCCTTTGTCACATATTCAAAGACAGCTTCGACGACTGGTTCCAACTTGAAGTTGTCTATGAACGGCGGAGGATATACATACTTTACGGAATAGCCTTTTATGGGGATTCTTGCGCCACCTATCTCTTCATACCCAGCTTCCAGCATCCGCCTGAACTCTTTGGGCTCTGTGTTGTACCCCTTGACTTCCTTTTCAAGCTCGCGCGCAAGTTCAAGAAGATTGCATCTCTTGCCTGTTGTGTCATCGCCAAAATATACCTGATCGTTGCGCGCCAACAAACTGCCACCTTTTATGTTCATCCGTCTTGCGACCTCTTCGTCAATAAACACCGAGAAACCAGTGATCTGCAACGGCTGAAGAGCAACAATACGACCTATTATCGTCCGTATGAAAGGCGTACCGTCAGGAGCTTTCCAGTCCTTGTCGAGATCTTCTTCCCTCACTACAAGCAGTTCGACATTGTGGCTTTTCGCCTTCTGTAGAGCGCCACTCTGATACTTGTGGCTGGTTGCCATTATAGGAACAATCCCCAGAATGTCTGCCATCTTGCCAATCAAGGCGTCAACACGATATATACTAACGCCGTGTTGATAGTCCTTGCATTCAATGACAGACCTCTTCGTTTCTCCGAACTCAGACCGTTCCCAATACAAGTCAAACTGTCTGTCTATACCGCAATTGTCCGTAATGTGCCTATTGTGCTCAATGTTCACATTGGAGACGTTCGGGAGATTCTTGGTTAATTGTAGTGCTGTGTAAACCTCTTGCACAAACGTCTCATACGGTATGCCGGTGTTAGCCATACTTTCTCCTTTCTTATTGTTATTACGGCTCGCGTTGTTTCAGGAAGCTCACAGGCGGAATCGGCACGTACAGCCCGCACATCGGCTTCAAGCGCAAGGACGCGCCTGTGGGCGTTTCTGGCGCGTTCAGTCCGAAGAACGATAATGCATCGTCCCCGCCCAACGCCTTTGTCTTTGGCAACGGCTTTATCTCCTCAACCGGGGCGCTCTTCTTGAACATCCCCTTGGAGTGCTGCGAGAAATCTGTGTATGTCTTGCCCATACGACTTGCGTTAGGAGCATTATGGAGTATGCTGTTGATTGAAAGTCTTATAAGACCATCTGTCTTTTGTTCGTGGAAAGATAGGATCAAAGCAAAGGTTCTGCCTGTTCCATTCAAGATTTCGGTCGAGGTTCCTGAGGTTGAGGTAATATGTGAACCTAACCGATGCGACCGGTACGTATGGAGAGACCATAGCCAACAGACGGATGTCACCGTATATTTTGCCATAGTACGCCTCGACGATTTCCCCATTGTCATTCTTCCGGGTGCGAATACGGAAGCAGAAGCATCTATTCTTGTCGTAACTATCGTATCTCTGAAGGTCTTTAGCTACACCTCGATAACATACAAGATCCTTGGTAAAACCCTCTTCGGGAGAAGTTCGTATTTTAAGCTCATCGTCAGGACGAATCCGCATCTCCACCAGACCATTATCCTCACCAAGGAATTTCACGGACATGGAATCCCTGTAACTTTGCCCCTTGATAACATCATGAGCGGCCTCGCCAAAGTCCTCGTGGGGAAGCCGTCGAAACTCCACATCGGCAATCTCGCCATTTCCAACGGGCGGCAACCACTCCCCCTTCATGAAGTCAAACTGCAATACCCCATTACCCTTCGAGAAAAGATCCTCTGTGCTTTCCTCATACTCATACGCACCCATCTTCTTCACGAACAGAGGAATGGGGGCATTCCTTTTTTTAATGGCGACGCATCCGATTTTGCCTTCGTCGTCCAAAAGATGCTCCGTATTCCCCCCTGCGTTATAATATCCAGTCTTAGTCATGCAGAAAGAAAGCGATGGTATGTTTTGGAGATGTCTCCATGTACGAAACAAACCATCTTTATTTGATCGGCCATTAACCTCGTCATGCAATGCGCCTAAACCATTTGAAATCATCATTGCATCTGAATGCCCATACAACTTTACAGCCACACCTTCAACAGGGCTTCCATCATCGTCAACGATATAAATTCCATCCCCTGTAAGTTTCAGGAAGAAATCATACGGCAAACACAACACATCCATACATGGAGCATAGGTCACTCCTACGATACTAGCACTCATGAATTCAAATGGGGCAACCACAGCAAACATATTCATCCCTGAATCGTTGGCATGATACGCGGCGGAGGCAATCTGGAACTGTCGTTTTGTGAGCAAGCCCACTTCACCAGTCCGCACGTGGCTGGCAACACAACCGCCACAAAGCACAGTTGCCGCTGCAACGCTCACATAACACAAATGTTTTGTAACCATCACAAGAACCTCAACTTACGACATGGGCACTACTCTGTTGTCACGGCGAGATAGCTGGCCGTGTCCGTCCTTTCCTTTAGTTTGTAGTCATTCATCGACATCCCAATTGACAATGCGCCAAACATTATTTGTTTGCGCTATGTCAAGATGAGACACCTCGGAACGATTGTAGTTCAATCCTTGCCTATGGAGCGTTATGTTGGCTCTGATCAACCCATTGTTTGTTGTTTCGTTATAAGCGATAACCTTGTTTGTGCAATTTGTGATTGAAGACATCAACACCGAGAATTCATTGCTCACGGATGCGGGGATGCTGTCTAAGTTGGGAACGCCAAATTCCGAAGAGCGTATTTGTTCTGAAAATGGCGACGCAAACGTTTTCAGATCCCCGTTCACGCTCCCCTTGACAAATGTCAACACACAATTCTGCGCTGTGGATGTCGCGTTTGTGGGGAACCTTCCCAAGACATCTGATGTTAAGTTTGTATTCATGCACTGGATGATGTGTGTGATGTCCTCACTATGAACGCCACAAACACATGTGATGCTTGCTACCATCGCAAGGATTAAGTGTGGTTTTACCATGACATGGTTCCTTTCTCTTTTTTTGTCCAGATTGGGCTGCCAGATGATTCATCCCAAAACCAAAATTGACGTGGCGTTTTCGAACAATCGATTACGCACGCATTCCGACCTTTGGCCGTGTCGTTTGCGTCGCGCCAAGACGTAATTATATCTTTGCCACCTTTCATGTTGGCAACAAACGCAGAAGCGATAGCACTTCCTCCATCCGTATCCAAAGGTGCTTTCAAAGCATAGCCCAAAAGATACTTAACCCCTGTTCCCTCCCATATCTCTCCTGGATACGCACCTTTCCACTCTTTATGTTTCCATCGGTACAGCAATCCCAGCGAATTGAAACGATAATTTCGCACATCCAAGACCGCACATCCTGCGATAATGGCACAATCCAAGTCTCGATCCCAATATTGCGATGCCATTGAAGGCGTAAAGCCGCCCTGAATAGTCCCAGTCGCGTGACTGCCATGCCCAGAAAAATAAAACCAGTCCGATTGATTCATTATCTGCTTCTTTTCCGAATTATGACTACCATAAGACACGCTAATGATTTCTCGACCAGCCGCCTTGAAATACGATTCTGACGGGATGGAATTGGGAGGATTTGATTCAAGCGTTTGTGTCGCATCGTTACACGCCCGTCCGCGCTCTGCATAACCAAGCGTTGCAAAGGCAAGGCTATCGGAAAGATTCTGTCCTGACGATTCCGAAAGATTTGCCATGTCCAACCAAGCCATCTCGTTCACCCCATCGTCATTCTTTGAGGGTAGCAATCCGAGTGAAATCAGTTGCTGACGGGTCTTCGATATCCGTATCTCGCTCGCGCCGGACATGTTGACGATTGCGGCATCGTCTGGAATTGGGACGGCAACTCCGGCAGGGCGGGTTCCTGACGTCTTGACAGTCATGGAATTGCCGAACATCTGACGACATTGGGCAAGCGATTTGATCTGCGGAGCAACTTCGATCTTGATTCGAAGCTGCTCATCGTCAAGTACCACCCTGCTCCCTTCAAGTTCCGCCCACGCCGAATCGTCAGGCTTGGAGATCGCAACACCCGTCACTTTATAGACGTTGATCGTGGCGACCTTGCCTTTGGCTGTGAATTCTTCACCGTCGTTACATCCATCAAACAGGCCCTCTGGATCGTCAACAACAACATTGTTCGCATTCGCACCCACTCCGCAACTCAATTCGTAGTCATAGTCGGGACGGGGTGAACTGTCGTAATCAGGATCTGTCCCTGCATGATAGAGACGCACTTCATACTTCCACCCCGGCTTGAGCATAGCCTTCTTCGTCTCGCACTCTCCATAGTTCTCGTTCAGCCACGAGAACGAAGCCGGCGTCTCTCCATGCCCCGATACGGGAGTGACCTCAAGCCGATACTTCTCGGAATGGCTACCGCTCGGATCGCCGAAATGGAATGTGATCGGAATTCGCGTGTTTGGCCTGCCATCGTCACTTGCGTCGGCCGGATCGCTGTTCTGGCCGACTTCCGCACCATCGCCGACTCCATCGCCGTCCGTGTCTGCATTTACCGGGTTCGTCCCCCATTCGCACTCCTGACCATTAGTCAACTTGTCGCCATCGGGATCGGCGTCAATGTCGTTGTCGGGATTGCGGTCTCTTGCATTATCCACTCTTGGATCGAAGCCGGCGGCGCGATGCTGATATTCCCACCCGTCGTTCATGCCGTCTGAATCGGAGTCCGGCTGAAGAGGATTGGTGCCGAATGAAACCTCCAGCCCGTCCAGCAGACCGTCGTGATCCGTATCGCCCAGCGAGATGTTTGTCCCTCTCGCAATTTCCATCGGGTCTGGGAGCCCGTCGTTGTCCGTGTCGCCGTTGCGAGGGTTGCTGCCGTGCAACTGCTCGTCAAGGTTTGTAAGTCCGTCCTCATCGGCGTCGCCTTCCGCTTCGCCCTGTCCTGGTTGCGACAGCGGGTTGAATCCGTTTGCGACCTCCCACCCGTCAAGCAGACCATCTCCATCTGAATCGGGATTGAGAATCGACGTCCCAAGGGTAATCTCGTCAGAATCGGAAAGCCCGTCGCCGTCCGTGTCCTCGGAACGAGGGTCGCTGCCGTATGCGCCAACCTCCACATTGTCGGCTATGCCGTCACCGTCCGTGTCCACCTTAGTAGGATCAGACCCGCAACCTACTACAAAACACAATCCCATCCCATCATAGACCTTACCTTGTTCAGAACGACAATATGTCACGTTTTCTCTGGCATCAAAGCTCTGACATCCTATCAAGGCATATCGTCCGTCCATTTCGTCGCCAACAACGTCGGCGTAGCGCACATAAATCCTGTCCACGTGGCCGGTCGGGAATGCCACCTGGAACGAGATGGCGTTTGTCTCATACGAATTGAGGTCGCTGTAAAGATGCTTGCATTCAAGGACATAATAGCCATCGGCTCCTACAGTTGCCGTTCCCAGCTTGACGGATGACGGTGCGGCCTCGTCAGACAAGAAGAACCGATCCCAATATGGCGCAACCGTAAGACAGTTGGGGTCTGCAACCTCATCGTCAAAGTCATATGGTCTGCCTGTCCATTCTGGATTAACATATCCTGCCTTGTTGAAAAACACGACACCATCCACGTCGATTGTGATGTTGGTGACAATCTCCTGTTGGATTGCCACTGGCGACGGGAGGTCGACTGTAATGCACCCGTATGAATCTGCGATTGCACCGGTGAGATTCGTAATAGTCGTGAACTCAAGCCACGGAAGCGACATGGCAAACGACACGCACACAGCTTCTTCGCCATCCGAAAGCCCGTCGTTGTCCGTGTCTGCGGCATTGGGATTCGTTCCCATGTCGTACTCATTGAGGTTGTCAACCCCATCGCCGTCAGGATCGCCCGCATCGCCATCGTCACCATCAGTCGACAATGGGTTAAGGCCGTGCTGAACTTCCCAGCCGTCTGGAAGGCAGTCCCCGTCCGTGTCCTCCTTCGCCGGAGAGGTGCCTATTGACTCTTCTTGTCCGTCAGCGAGGCCATCGCCGTCCGAGTCGGGGACAAGCGGATTGGAGTTAACCCCGAAGAGGAATTCGAGCGCAAGGCCATTTTCAACCCTACCCCCGGTATGGTAGCACCACGAATGGAGCCATTTGCCGTCGAAGGTCTGCATGCCAATGCTGGCATACCTTCCGTCCATATATTGCCCGGTGACATCAAGATACCGTGAATAAGCACGGTCAGGGGTGTTTGTCGGAATTGCCAGCTGAAACGATATCGAGTCCGTCTGCGACGATGACGTGCTATAGTAGGAATTGAGATATTCCACAAGGATGTAGCCGACACCATCGAAAGTGGCCGTTCCGTACTTGATGGATGTCTGCCGGTCGACTATGTCGGAGCGGATGTACGCCGACTGTAGATAAGGCGCAAGAACGAATGCGTCACGGTTTACAATGGACTGGAAGTCAGACCCGGAAACCGAGTAGCCGGGATTATCGTATCCCGCCTTGTTGAGACAAAGAGCACCACAGGCGTAAATTGTCACATTGGTTACACATTCCCCTTGAATGCACATCGGGACTGGAAGTGGACAGTGAATGCATCGGTTGTAATTGGTAGAAATTGCCGAAGTAATATCTTCACATGCGTCGAACACAAGCCACGGTATGACATTTGTGGCGAACACACTTCCCGTCTCCAAGCCGTCGACAACGCCGTCGCCATCCGAATCTGGCACAGACAGGTTGGTATTGTACTCGCGCTCTTTGTCATTCGACAGGAAGTCGCCGTCAAAATCGCCGGCGGGACCATTTACGCCATCAGGAGAACATGGATTCAGGCCATACCTTATCTCAAACTCGTCAGTCATGCCATCGTTGTCCGTATCCGAATTACGAGGATTAGTCCCGTACAACAGCTCAACATCGTCACGAACACCATCTTCATCTGTGTCTTTGACCGCAGGGTTGGAACCGCACCCGAAGTGGTAGGCTACAATCATTCCATTTGTGACAGGCGTCTGGGACGGCATTGCATGTGACACTGGCAGCTTCGCAAGATTGACGAAGCCCTGTGCGCCGACTGACACTTTATAGCCGCTGCCCCGAGCGTCTATAAGCGTTCCGTACCTCACATACACAACATTTGACGGCGAGGATTCCGGAATGGACATCTGGAAAGACACCTCGTTGGCGTTTCCACTCCAGGTTCCCACGCGCTTGTACTGGAGTACAAAGTAGTTCTGGCCGTTAAAGCCAACCGTCTTGTGGGAGATCTCGGAGCCAAGCGTCGTGCGAAGATAGAGATCTGTCCAGTATGGCGAGACTGCAATAGACGAAAAATTCAGGTCGTCTGCCATATCGCGCTCTCCGTGCGTACTCCACAATCCATTTGTCGTTGCCGAGTTGCCCAAATATACTACGCCATTGACATCCGCGACCGCGACGGTAACTGGAAGCGCAAGGATCTTGGCGGGGAAAGGAATCTCGCAGGCATAGAGCGCGGTATCCACATTTGAATTAGGCGAAATGACAGTCGCGCCGGTCATGTCAAACCAGGGGACGCTTTCCGAGGTGGACAGCCAAGCCGCCTCGACGATGTCAGGTAGCCCGTCCTCATCCGAATCAGTCTCTGACGGGTTCGTTGAGTTCCTGTATTCGTAGATATTCGTAAGTCCATCGGAGTCGTTGTCGACAAAAGAATCGTCTGAATGTGGATCAAGCCCATGTTGAACCTCCCAGCCATCTGGTATTCCGTCGCCATCCGAATCAGCGGAAAATGGATCCGTCCCCGCCGCGACCTCGGCTCCGTCAGGCAAGCCATCTCCATCGCAGTCTGGGTTTCTTGGGTTTGTCCGATGAAGCAGGATTTCATCGGAATCCGACAGACCATCTCCGTCTGTATCGGTTTTTGCCGGGTGCGTACCGGTCCCGATGGTGAATTTTAGCGTCAAGGGGGCGTCGAGCGCACCAGAGCGCATTTTCCACGAAAGACTGTAGTTCTGGTTTGTGTAGACAACGGACTTCATTGTCGGGCACTGCATCCCCACAAGCGGATTGAACGTCTCAAACAACGGATCACCTTGCAGGTAGCTCACATAGAAAACGTTTGTCTCATGCATCGGGAATATCAGCTGGTAGGTGAGCAGCACGTCGTTCGTGTTCTGATAGCTGTAATGTCCGATGTTCCGGTATTCCACAACCTTGTACGCATGACCGTTGGTTGATACCGTCCCATGCAGAAGCGCGCTGCCCCATGCTGACTTTGCATACATGTTGGCATTGTATCCCGACAAGGCGGTATGGGTCGAACTGAAGTATGAGTTGCTGAAACCGCCGCTGTAGTTGTAGCCGTCGCTGTAGCTGGAAGATGAAGAGTTCGTCGGATTGAGCAGATACACCATGCCGTCCAGACAGACGCGGGCATTGGTGTAGCAGAGTTCGTTTACGACGAAGTCGCCGCCCATCGTAATCGGCCAGCTTTTGGAATTCAATGTCGAGTTGTTGCCAAGAAGATTCTCCCCGCCAGACAAATCGAGCCATAGGAATTCCTCTTGTGGAAGTTCCATGATATATCCAAGTTCCTCAAGGTCAGACCAGGCGTCGCCATCGGAATGCGCTGTTGTCGGATTGGAATCTATCAGATGTTCAATGAAATCGCCGACGCCATCATCGTCCGTATCGGACATGAGCGGATCAGAGCCAAACACAACTTCCGTTCCGTCCCACAATCCATCCCCGTCCGTGTCAGGAATATGCGGGTTCGTACTGACGGCAATCTCCTCTCCATCGCCGAGACCGTCGCCGTCGGTATCCGGATTGAGCGGATTTGTGCCATGAACAGTTATTTCCGCCCGGTCGGACAGTCCGTCGCCATCCGTGTCGGCCTTGGTGGGATCAGTAAACATACCAATCGAATACTTGATTGTCAGGCCATCTGGCGGGAAGTCTGCCGTGATCGGATACGAAAGATTGTAGTAGCCCTCGCCGTCCCTTGTAGACGGCATCCACCCGCATTGCACGCCGGCCACCATTTCAATGCTGCGGAAAGTATTGGAGGCGCACAAATAGCTGACATAAATCGTATTCGTCTCAGAATGCGGGATTATCAACTGGCATGTAATGAGTTCATTGGTGTCGCTGTAATACTGCAAGCCAATGTTTCGATACTCTACAACGGTGTAGTCCTTTCCGTCTGACTGCACGGCCCCGTGCAGAATCTGGCTTCCCCATTCATCAGTTTTCGCGTAAAGGCTTGTACCGCAAAGCGCAATCGTCACATGGCAGGAAGAGTATTGTGAATTGCTCAAGGTGCCGTAATCACACTCATGTGCCCATTCGTTGATATTAGTCGGGCAGAGAAGATGAACAGTGCCATCGAGCTGTACTCTTGCATTGGTGTAGCATAGGTCATTTATCACATGCGCCTGCGATAGCGCAATAGTCCAATCGCCATAACCGGTCGAAGAAGATTCGATTAGTCCCGTCGCATCAGAAAGGTCGAACCATAGGAAATTGTCATCAATACAAGCGGTCATCGAGCCAAGTTCGGCGGCATCCGACAGGCCATCGCCATCCGAATCGCACGACAAGGGATTGGAACCGGCGGCAATCTCGTCGCCGTCCCCGACGCCATCACCGTCCGTGTCATAGAGGAGCGGATTCGTGCCAATCCAGGGGCGTAGTTCCCGACCGTCGGGAATCCCGTCGCCATCAGTGTCCGCCTTTAGCGGATTGGTGAAGGACGTGCGGGTTTCATACGTGTCTGTCAGGCCGTCCCCGTCGGAGTCGATATCCGCCGCCACAATGAAAAACGCCTTGTCGCCGAATGCATTGGTGAATGCCGTTTGGGATTCCGTATCGCCTGCCGATTCCGATATGGATACGGTGTGTGAATTTGTGCCCGGCGGCATGAGAAAATCCTTGATCCAGAAATAATGATTATTCGTGAGGTTCGTGAACATGAAGATGTCGAGATATCGAGAATCCGTATAATCAAAGAGGTTAGTCGCACACGTCACCTCCATCGTTACTGTCTGGGTGGGCGTATCGACGGAAAAACCAGTAACGGCAAGAGCGTTTGTGGAGATGTCTTCCGGCAGAGAACGAGGCTGGACGGCCTCGACGACGCGGGTCATGGTCGAGGAAATGTCGTCTATCAGCCCGGAGGGAAGGATTCCGCGCTCCTTCGAGCCGCCCCAGAGAGTGAAGAAACTGAATACGCAAATGACGATGAACTTGTGCCACGGCGTGAGGCTGAAGAACCACTTTAGCTCCTTGGCAAACGGCTTGGCTTTGTAGCATAGCATGATGAGCCATAGGACAAAGAATCCTATCGCCGTGCCGACAAGCCACGGCGTTATGGCAGCGACCGCCTTTTGCACAGATTGAACAATCAACTCCATCATGGCTTTCGCCTCCTGTAATCAGATTTCAAATTGCATTTCGGTTTAGGCGGCTTCATTCGCGCCTTCGCCCGTTGCTGCTTCTGCATCGCAGCCAGTCTTCTTGTCTTTACAAGTCCCATATTTCAAACATCCCCTATCCCCATGAAATTGAGGAATCGGCTCCAGAGAGTTTTCTTCTTCCCTCCAGGCTGTGCCGCTGGATTGGGTACTTCGGCTTGCCGCTGTGCGGCTGGCGGTTCCGAACCTTGCGACGCGGCCTGTTCCTGCGCGGCCGCCTCGGTCATTTCCTCAGCTTTCTTCACGGCTACATACTTGGCGAGCGGCTCCTTCGGGTAGTGTGCGCCGTAGGAGGCCTCGATCTCGTCGATGAGTGCCTTGTAGGAAGGCAACCCAAGAAGAAGCCTGCGGTCGCCAATGAGGAAGAACTGCTCCTTGGCGCGGGTAAGGGCGACGTTCAACTTCTTGTCTGACTCAATGTGACGCTCCTCTTCGTCGGTCGGCGACAACGCGCTGAACTGGCTCTTCTTGGAAACGACGGCGGAGAAGATGATGACAGGGCGTTCCGACCCCTGGTAACGCTCCACCGTGTCCACCATGATGTCCTTGACCATCGCGGGGTCTGGAAGTATCTTTTCCAGGCGGCTTCTAATCGTTGCCAACTGGCTGCGGAAAGGCGCTATGATGCCTATGTCCTTGGGCGTGAGCTTGTCTCGTCCCGACTCGGCATACTTGGTGCCTTTCTCCAGCAAGACACGGACTGCCTCCGCGCAGACGAACGCCTCCGCCTCGTTGCTCTTCGTGTTCTTGCCGATCTCCGGCGCGATGATCGGGAAGAATCCGAGTCGCGTAGAAAGAATGTACTTCTCGAAAGGTGTCGCCCTGAACGGCGCTGGCGGTAGCGGAACCTTCTGCCTTATGATGTCGCCGACCTCAAGCCCCTCGTAGAAATACTTGTTGGGGAAGCTGGCGATGTCCTCGTGCATACGGTACTGCTTGCCCATCTTGCCGAACAGTTCCTCGCGCAGTCCTGAAAGTTCTTTCAGACGCATGAAAAGCGAATTCCGGCAATTGGTGAGATGTATCGCACGGAGCGATTCTTCCTGAACGGCGGAAGTCTCGACAGACTGCTGGACGACGGCGGGGAGCTGCTTGTCGTCGCCCACGAGGACGAACTTCCCGATTAGCGGCTCACGCGGCGCATCGTCATCGGGCGCACAGAACAGCGAAAGCAGTTGCGGCTCAAGAACCTGCGACGCCTCGTCGACGATTGCGGAGTCGAACCGCTTTCCGAGGTGAAGGATCGAATGGTCTGCCCCGAGCGACGCAATGGTTCCAACCACGATCTTGATGTTCTCGAACGCCATGAGGAGCGATTCTCTGTCGGGGAAGCGCAGTTCGGGGCTGTCGGGAATGTGCTTGTGGTATTTCGGCTTGCAGTGCGAAAGCGTGCCGATGCGCCAATAGTCCCAGCCAGCCTTCTCCAACATGTCGCAGATCTCGTCCACCGCCCTGTTGGTGTAGGCGAGCATAAGCACATTCTCGCCGTGCGTAGCCATCACCTGCTCGACGTAGCAGCGCAGCAGATGACTCGTCTTGCCCGTTCCCGGAGGTCCCCATATAAGGAACCAGTCACGGGCGGCGCGAGCGCGGGCGACAAGGTTCTTCACCCTTTCCCCCTCGTTGCCGATGACAGGCTGCGGCGGATCGCAATATGGCTTTACCTGGTCAAGGAGGAGCTGACGCCTACGCGGACATCCGGCAAGGAACATGAAAAGCCCCTTGTACTCGTTCTTTCCCCTGTTCGCAAGGCTCGCCTCTACGATATAAAGCTTTTCAGGATCGGGCGTGAAAACCGCCTGCGTCTGCGGCGGGTCCAGGCAAATCCTAATCTGCTTTTCGCCGTCCTCCTCGCCGATGGTGTCCACGTAGCCGCCGAAGACGCGCGAATTCGAGGGGTTGGAAAGCACGGAGGTCTGCTCGTAGAGAAACACCGAGTCGCCCTCACGGAGCGAACAGAAGGCGTTTGTCGGCTCGTACGTCCTGTCGAAGTCGATGCGGTACTCCCTGCCTTTCTCGTCCAGCGCATGCGACACCGGAACGAGACCCGAATACACCATTCCGGCCTGCTGCTTTTCGGGCAGCGACATTTTCCATGAAAGGCTCTTCCCGCCGGAACGCTCGCCCTCGCCGCACCACGCGCAGAAGTCTTCCGCCGCCTCGAACGCGAGGAAACGCCAGAAGTAGTCCTTGGCAAGCGGGTCGGCCTTTAGTATCGGGTTGACCAGCGCCTCCGCCTGACTCTTCAGCCATCCTTCCCACAACTTGTCGCTACAGCTCGCCGCCCTGAAAAAATCCGGCCTCACAACACCCTTGTCGAACCACGAACGGAGCTTGTTCTCGCGCATCAGCCGCCACACGTTCACGACCTTGTTGCGGAAATTCACCACCGTTCTGATGTTGTCCCGTCCTGTCGTGACGGCAAAGGAATGTCCGTTGTAGATGTTCTTGTCCTTGTCCGTCACCCGCTTGGAATAGTAGAGCCTCGGCCAGACGTCCTGCCGCCCGATCCCAAGAGCGTAGTACAGCATGTCGCCGTAAATCCACGGCTGGTACAGATGTTCGTCCTTCGGATCATGCCCCTTAAAAATCTTCCATTTGCCGGACTTCAACTCGAACACGACAGACCGGCCTTGCGTCGCGGCGGCCGGCGCGAACGCATCCATTCGCCCGGCAACGCCAAGAACGGGCGAGACGAACGGCGCTTCGATCTGCCATTGGTCTGGCTGAACGCCAAACTCGTTGGGCATGTTCTGGGATATCTCGCGGTGGATGTTCCGGCGTATGAACTCGGCCTCTTCCTTCCATTTCCCGTCAACCTCGTGCGCGACCGCATCAAGCGCGTTGGCTTCCACGAACTGTGCGGTCAGGCTCGCCTGCGGTTCGGAACCGCCCGCGACCTCCTCCGCCAGGCAGTCGTCGCCCATGTTACCGAGCATTAGCCTGTACTTCGGCGGATGCGAATCCTCGCCTGTCCCTGTTGACGCCTTCCACTCGCGGGCAAAAGCGGAAAGAAGATACATGAGGGAACCCTGCCCCCAGACGGACGCTCTGCCGAGCGCCTGCGGAGACAGCAGGAAATCAGGCTCAAGCACCAGTTCAGATCCCTGCCATGTCTCGCCAGATTCGACAGGGTTGGTTATCAGAACCTTGTCGCCCTCCTTAAACACCTTCTTGAATTCGGCAAACGGTACGCCGCAACGGAGAGGATCGACCTTGAACTCCTCGTCGATGTTGTCGGAATCGACCTCGCATCCGTAGAATACGGGTTCTTCGATTCTCGTTATCGACAGGGTTATCGACTTAAGATTCGACGTCCGCTTCGCCTTCTGCGGTTCCGGCGGGTAGGAGATGCTGTCGCAAATGCTCCTAATCTCGTCCGGCATGGGATTGTCGGAGAGAAACGCGACACCCTCGCAGGCGGCCTTGAACGCGGCTCTCGCCATGACGTCTGACACCTTTACGCTGGATGGATTCCTGCGGCGACGGCGACGGCGCGAACGGACACGGTCGACGTGTCTCAAAAGGTCGGCATCCGTGAAGAGGAAGCGGTAGATGTCGTAGTCGTTCGTGAACTGTGTCGAAACCTTGCGAATCCTCACCGTCTCGCGAGCGAACTCGTCGAGAGAGTCCGCATACGAATCGAACTTCTCGGAATCAGACAGTTCTTCCGAATTGTATGTCCTGAGCAGTTCGCGGTATTCCGGCGGGAGTTTTATGCCGCCTTCGAGAATCGCGTTTTCAAGATCTTCGTAAAAATCCTTCCCCGATTTGTAGCGGGCTTCCGGATCGTCAGACAGCGCCCTGGCGATGACCGACCGTTCGGGCGTGTCCAGCCTCGAATCGTTCTCACCGTTCGGCGAGCCGGTCAGGATTTCTCTCGTCACCTTCGCGAGAGCGTATATGTCGACGGACGCCGTGTACTTGCCGCCCGACGCCTGTTCCGGCGCCATGTATGTCCGCGTTCCGGCGACGCCCTCGCCCATCCCCTCGGCCGCAATGCCGAAGTCCAGGAGCTTCACCTCCGGCTCCCCGTTCGGGCGGATGTTTATGTTGATGTTGGCCGGCTTGACGTCCCTGTGTATGATTTCCTGTCGATGCGCTTCGTCAAGCGCGTCGGCGATCTGGCGGACGATTTCAAGGATTGTTCTCTGGTCGATTGCCGACTGCTCACGCCTCCACGCGGCGAGGGTCTTGCCCTCGGCATACTCCATCACAAGGAGCGCGTCGCCCACCTGCATCTTGAAATCTTCTGCCGTCGCCCCATCATTGTAGAACGCGGTGCGGATGACATGATACTCGCGGGCGGATGCGATGTTTGGGTGATTGAGGTTCACGACCGTACGGAAGTTGCCCTTGATCGCCTCCCTGGTCATCGCGGACATGCTGATCGGCAACCCCTTGACGGCAACCTTCAGCTTGGTCTCGCGGTCGTAGGCCATATAGACCTTCCCGGCCGCCCCCTCGCCGAGCTTCTTGATGAGCGCGAACTGGTCGATCTCCGCAAGAACAGGCTCATCGAACTCTTTGCTTTTCTGCCCGGCGGGATTTTGGCCGGGCAGATCAACAAGCGTTCTGTCATCATTCATCGTGCCGCCGTCAACGGCGGCCCGCGTCCCACCTGGACGATCAGCAATCGTTACGTCGTCGTTCATGCTCCTTTCGGAGTCGGCGGCGTTCTGTGTGGGCTTCCCATGCAAGGGACCACCCATCGTCACGTCATCATTAAATGATTGCTCGTCCACGTCTTCTCCTCGCCTGCGCAAGATGCTGGCTACTTCTTGTTATACTCCTCTTTGGCCGCCTGATACCCCTTGGCGGCTGCTGATTTGAGCTTGTTGTACGTCTCTTTGGCTTGATCGGTAAAGGACTGCTCCTGCGGTACGGACTGCCCGATCTTGATGCCGTGCTGCTTCTCCACGGTATCGGCTATCATCGTCTGCTGCGCAGCCATCTGTTCGACCCCCGCCGAAAGCGCCTTTACCGAATCGTCGAGACTGGCGCATTTGACATGTAGCCAAACGCAATATCCGAGCAGCGCCACCGCCACTACCACCAGAATCGAAAGCGTCAGGTCTTTTGCATCTTCACGTTCCATGTCTATTCCCCCTTTATTAGTAGCCGATCCTTATCCCCAGCGCCGACGCCTTGGATGAATTGGCTCGAATGATGTTTTCAAGTCTCTCGCGTGACAGCGGATGCGTCGAAGCGACTGCCTCGTTGCCCTCCTGCATCGCAAGGACGTAGTGCCAGAACAGCGTCCCCTCGTACACATATTCACCGAACGGACAGGCGGCGGTTATGGAGGACGCGAAAGAGTCGGCCTCGCGCTCGTGGTTGCGGGCGATCTCGGGGTTTGACTCGTAGTAGCTCGGACCGTTTATGTGCCCAAGGCACACATGGCCCATTTCATGTGCAAGAATGCCGACAATCATGCCGGAAGACACCGCCTGCGCCTTGGCCCTGACGCCCGAAAGAGAGAACATTTCGTCAAGCCCGCACTCGGACATCACGTTAAGAGCGCCACGGATGGACATCATGCCGTTCATGTCTATGCTTCTGGCAAACCTCGAAGCCGTGCCAGGGCGTCCGCACATATCGACGGCGACTGCAAGCGACGCAACTCTCGAGAACCGCATCGCCCCGCCAAAGAACACGATCTGAAAAGGCTTCTTCTCGTCCTCGCTCTGCCCAGCAAAGGCGTTGATCGTGTCATCGTCATGGACATAGAAGAACTCCGTCCCTGCGGCGAAGTTTCGATACACATCGTTCATGCGTACATGCATCGAGCCGCGAACGGACTCCCACCATTGCCATACCTCTTCGCGGCTTGGCGTAAGATAGCCCGCTATCTCGTTGCCGCCGCGAGAACTCTCAGCCGCCATGCCGGCCGTCCTCGAAAACGAAGATGTTGTTCCGCCGGTGCGGATCGCGGCCATGCGGTTTTGGAGTTGTTGTCTGAATTCATCGAGCCTGTTCATCGCACACCCCACAATCTACTTCGAGCGCTCCTCGGCGACTGGTGTCCTGTCCTTTGGCGAAGCGTTCCACATGGTTGTCCCGATGCGATACGCCAGCCACAGCAACGCCAGCACCACACCAAGCGTGATCGTCTTCTTGACGACGCCCGTCCTCGCCGACGGGGGCGTTCCCTTCGGCCCCTCATCGAGGGAACGCTGGGGCGTCGCATACCCGTTCGCCTGAAGGCTCTGCTGATGCTGACGCTCTAATGCTTCCTTGCGGGTCATTTCGCTCCTTTCTCGGACGTCTTGCCGACAGCATCAAGCGCAAACTTCACCACATCCGGCCCAAGACGGTCGGCGCAACGCTTCTGCGCCTCGGAGGCGACGCGAGCATCACCGCTCTTGACGTCAAACCGCTGTTTTGCGACCACCTTTGTGGCGCTTGAGTCGGCAAGGCGAGTGGCGTGCATGTCCGCCGTCACCTGCCAGACCACCGTCCGGCCACGGCTGTTGAGCTTTCCGCCGCGTAGCGTGCCCGTGATGCAGACATCCGCCGGTTCCGAAGGGACGACCGTCACCCCCGCGTTCGCAAGTTCTCCCTCGACAAACGTATGGAGGTATCGCTTGCAAGTCGTGGGCTCTTCGATGGGATTGCCGTCTATGAATTTGAGCAGGACGCGGGGAGGCGTTGCCGCCGCCACGACGTTTGCGCCGGGTGCAGCCGCATCAACCGTCGCCGTCTCGTTTGTGGACGGCCTTGCCTCGGCGGCCTTGTTCTCCGTCGGCGCGGCTGGAGCCGATGATTGACCGCCAGCCTCCTGCGCAAAGTTCGCGCAGGCGGCGAGGGCGAATGACAGAGCGACGATAAGGTTCTTCATGACGGCCTCCTCATGTTTAACGGATGCGTATCATCTTCCCGAGAAGCAGAAGCGCGATCAGCAGGACTATCAGCCCCCCTATGCCGATGAGGATGTTCTTGAAGGTGAACATGCTCTTGGCGTCGTCGACGATCTCCTTCTTGATGTCGCGCTCCTCGACAGCCTGTATGTGCTTTCCGTTCACGACCGCGCCCCATATCTGCTCGCCGGTCGAAACCTTGAGAAGCCGCATGGCGATTCGGATGGACGTCGTTGTCGCATCCTTCTTCACGTCCTGCGTGGCATCGACAACCTGGCCGAAGAGAAGCGCATCCGCAAGTTTCAGCTTCTTGAGTTCCGGGTGCGTCTTCGTGTCATAGCTCTCGAAGTCCGCCGCCTGGTTGAATATGCCGTCGATCAGCGTCCATTCGTCGGCATGGGTGTCATGCGTAACCAGCGAGAACGATCCGGCCTTTGAGGCGAGCGTCGCCTCGAACACCTGAATGTCGTTGCTGTCTGGTGTCAAAGCCCCCATCCCGTCGGGAAGGTTCAGCTTCACGAACGCAATGGACTTCACGTTCTTGACGCGGGCATCCGCCGCAAGCGACTCTACGGTTGCGCGAGCCGCATCCTCGATGGCGAGAGAGAGGTCACGCCGGGTCGCCGACATCGAACTTAGCGAGGTCATCGCCAAAAGTGTCAGCACCGCCAGTTTGAGCTTGTTCATTGTTTTTCTCCTTTTTGTCAGAATCTTCATCCCCGAACAGTCCGATGTCTTCGCCGTCGAATCCGGCGAGCTCGGCGTCGAAATTGTCGTCTCCGCGCTCCTTGCGCTTCCCGGCGCGTTCAAGGTCGCCGAGCGCGTCCTGAAGGTCTTCCGCCTCCTCGGTCTTGTCGTCGATGTCGTCGGTGAGGTTTTCCACCATCTCGGCGTTCAGCTTTCCCCGCAGCCCGTGCGCCAGCACTTCGAGGAACCGCCCCTTGACCGCTTCAATCGAACGCTCGTTCTCGCAGAGGATGTTGAACTCGCGCTCAAGTCCCTTGTATTTGGTCATGAGCGTCTGGAGTTCGGTCTTGAGAAGCCGCTGGCGGACGGGCGACGCGCTCGCGTACTCCTTCTTTTTCGTGACGATCTCCTTGTAGACGCGGTCAAGCTCGGGCTTCACCTCGTCCAGCCGCTTCTTGTTGTCCGCCTGATTCTCGTTCATCGTGGCAAGCATCGCCGCCGGTGAGCGGTCGGGATGTATCTTCGACCAGAGCGTCTTTGCGCCCCCGCCAAGTTTCAGGGCAAGCGCGGAACACTCCGCCCATGCCTTCTTCGCATATTCGACAGACGCAGACTTGACGATCTGCTGCTCTTTCGCTTCTGCGGCACTCAGTGTGTCTTCTTGCATTGGTTTTTCCTTTTTGACAGTTTTAGGTTTTACTCCTTCTCCAGCATGATAGGCGCAATAGCACCACTCGACGCCGTCAACGACCTCGCGCTTGCCAATTGCCCAGCGATTCGGCAGTTCCCTGCCACAGATGCAGCATTTCTCGCTCAAAACCGCTCCTCCATGAATTTCTTGTACGGGGCGAGTATCTCGTCCGTTATGCTCAACGGTATTCTCTTCCGCGCTTCTGCAAAATCATCGGCGGTAAGGACGGGATCGGCGTCATCGTGGATGGCGCGTCCGAGCGCGGCGCGTTTCGCCGCCGAGACGACGGCCGCGACGTCCGAGCCGGACGCGCCCTCCATTCCCTCCGCTATTGAATGGAAGTCCAGCCCATTGGCTATGTGTGCGCCCTTGAGGTTGAGTTCGAGGATCTTCTCGCGGGCGGGGAGATCGGGCGGGCCGATATAGACCTTCTCGTCGAAGCGTCCCGTGCGGAACACGGCCTCGTCAATCGACCACGGCTTGTTCGTCGCGCCAAGGACGAGCAGAAGGTTCTTCGAGTCCTTGAAACCGCCAAGGTCAGCAAGGAACTGTGTGACCACGCGGTTGTCGGCCGAATGGGACTCTTCCGACCTCTTCGGCAGCAACGATTCGATCTCGTCGAGAAACACAACGGCTACTTTCTGGGACTTCGCCGCCGTAAGGAGCTGCGAAAGCCGCTGTTCCGATTCGCCGTACCACTTTGAACGCAAGTCCGCGCCGGATGCGTAGTAGAACGGGGCGTCGAGCGCACCGGCAATCGCCTTGCCGAGCATCGTCTTTCCTGTTCCCGGCGGGCCGAAGAGCAACACGCCGCCGCCGGGATTGAGGCCGAGCGCACGGGCTTTCTCCGGCGACTGCATCGGATAGAGCACCATTTCGTTTATGATGCGCTTCGCGTCCTCCATGCCCGCGATGTCATCGAACGTGATGTCCGGCTTCTCCGCGACAAGCCACTCCCCGCCGTCGACCACCTCCCCGTCGCCGGTAGGGCGTGTCGCCCCGCGACCGCCGACTCCATTCCTGCGACCTTCAAGCTTCTTCGCGAGATCTCGCCAGGAACGCACCTCCTTCGCGTAGGCTTCCGAGACGATGCCCGTCGTGCGGGATGCGAGAATCTCGGCGCAGTCGGCAGCGCCGGCGG
>ERZ1026868.471-NODE-471-length-26156-cov-6.644420_pt1 | contig 26156 bp, 22 predicted proteins | sample MGYA00380164_ERZ1026868 | MGnify/ENA primary metagenome ERZ1026868 (study PRJEB33269, sample SAMEA4719800) | human gut metagenome | biome: human-associated habitat; feature: organic feature; material: feces | place: Cameroon | collected 2013-10 ... | reverse complement strand
GCTGAAAAGTGTGTTATCTCATTAATTCATTATTGTTATAAAAGAAGTATATCCGATATAAAATGAATTGATGTCATATACGTATGTTTGAAACTTAGAAGTGCTTAATGTTCTGTATTACATTAGCAATGTTTGAACACGATGTTCAAACAAGCCGCCACTGAGCCATGGATGGCGAATTGGCGGCGGTTGCGTACGGTAAAATACCGTAGATCAGAACATTTAGCACTTTTTAGTTTCAATACATCGTATATGGCATCAATTCATTTTTATACAGACACTTGTTTTACGTACATTTTACAAAACTACGATAACGCACTTTACTTACATTCTGTATATTCTCATTTGTAAGTTAAATCAAAAAGAAAATCTTTAAGAGAAAAAAGGAGACAAAGAAAATGAGAAAGTTAAAGAAAGCAATCATTGGAGTTTTAGCATCAGCCATGCTTATGGGAGCAATGACAGGATGTGGTAAAGCAGCAAGTGATGATATTACCGTAATTTCCCGTGAGGATGGTTCCGGTACAAGAGGCGCATTTATCGAACTGTTCGGTATCGAGGAGAAGGATGCAGATGGTAACAAGATTGATAATACAATCTCTACTGCAGATATCACAAACTCAACATCCGTTATGATGACAAGTGTAGCAGATGATGAGGCAGCTATCGGATACATATCCCTTGGTTCCCTGGATGATTCTGTAAAGGCATTGAAGATTGATGGTGCAGAAGCAACCGCTGATAATATCTCGAACGGAAGCTACAAGGTATCCCGTCCGTTCAACATTGCAACAAAGGGTACACCAAACGAAGTAACACAGGATTTCATCAACTTCATCTTGAGCGAGGATGGACAGAAGGTTGTTGAAGATGCAGGATATATCAGCCAGGGCAATACAGGTGCATTCAAGGCTGCAGGCGTAAAGGGTAAGATCAATGTTGCAGGTTCATCTTCCGTAACACCGGTTATGGAGAAGCTCAAGGAGGCATATGTTGCAGTCAATCCGGATGTACAGATTGAAGTACAGCAGAGTGATTCTACAACAGGTATGACAAGTGCTGCAGAAGGTGTCTGCGATATCGGTATGGCATCCAGAGAGCTGAAGGACAGCGAACTTAGTGCAGGTCTTACACCAACAGTGATCGCAATTGATGGTATCGCAGTTGTTGTAAATAAGAACAACGATGTCGATGGCCTTACAAGCGATCAGGTAAAGAGCATCTACACAGGTTCTATCACAAAGTGGTCAGAAGTAAAGTAATAGCTTGATAAAAACTTATCAGAAAGAAAATACGAGGCATACTATGACGAAAGTAAAAGAAAGAACTATGCATATCGTATTCCTGGTGGCTGCCTGTATGTCCATACTGGCAGTCGCCATGATATGTCTGTTCATGTTTGCCAATGGCGTACCAGCCATCCGGCAGATTGGATTTGTGAATTTTATATTTGGTAAAACCTGGATGCCGGGTGCAAATAAATTCGGCATCTTCCCTATGATCATCGGCAGTATCTATGTGACAGCAGGTGCAATCATCATCGGTGTTCCAATCGGACTTTTATGTGCCGTATTCATGGCAAAGTTCTGTCCACCGAAGCTTCATAAGATTATGAAACCGGCTGTGGATCTGCTTGCAGGTATTCCATCTATTGTATATGGATTCTTCGGTCTGGTTGTGATCACGCCGATGATCCGGAATACATTCGGCGGAAGCGGTAAAAACATTCTGACCGCCTGCATCCTGCTTGGAATCATGATTCTGCCAACCATCATCAGTGTATCGGAATCAGCAATCCGCGCGGTTCCGGAAAGCTATTACGAAGGAGCATTGGCACTCGGTGATACGCATGAGAGAAGTGTCTTCAAGGCAGTACTCCCTGCAGCAAAATCCGGAATCCTTGCAGCCATTATTCTTGGAATCGGGCGTGCGATCGGTGAGACAATGGCAGTCATCATGATTGCCGGAAACCATGCAGTTATGCCGGACAGCCTGTTGGCCGGTGTGCGGACACTTACATCGAATATTGTACTGGAACTTGGATATGCAACAGATTTGCACAGAGAAGCACTGATCGCAACCGGTGTGGTTCTGTTCGTATTCATCCTGATTATTAATCTGTTGTTCTCAGTTGTGAAAAAGAAAGGGGCGAAATAGGCATGAGTGAACAAGCTGTAGCGGCAAAGGCAAATACGGAAACTATCAGGCCAATCAATGTCGTCACCTGGAAGGATAAGCTCGCTGCATACAAAAAACGGCCGCTTTCCATGTTTTTACTGATGGCAGTCACGGTATCTGCAGTCATTACGGTTGGTGTGCTTGGCGCACTTGTCATCTATATTCTGGCAAACGGTATCATGAATCTTTCTCCGGAGCTTTTTGCCTGGAAATATACAACCGAAAATGTATCGATGCTTCCTGCAATTATCAATACATTTCTTATGACAGCGCTTTCCCTGCTCATCGCAGTACCAATCGGTATCTGTTCTGCTATTTATCTGGTAGAATATGCCAAGCGCGGAAATAAACTTGTGAGCGTTGTCAGAATCACAACCGAGACATTATCCGGTATTCCTTCCATTGTCTATGGTCTGTTCGGATATCTGATGTTTGTGATCGCATTTGGCTGGGGACTTTCATTCTTCGGTGGTGCGCTTACACTTTCCATTATGGTACTTCCAACCATTATGCGTACGACAGAAGAAGCGCTCTTAAGCGTACCGGATTCTTACCGGGAAGGAAGCTTCGGACTTGGAGCCGGCAGACTGCGGACGATATTTAAGGTTGTACTTCCATCTGCGGTACCCGGTATTTTATCCGGAGTTATCCTGGCAATCGGACGTATCGTCGGCGAGACGGCAGCTTTAATCTTTACATCCGGTACAACTGCCGAGATACCAAAGAGCTTATTTGATTCCGGATGTACACTGGCTGTTCATATGTATAAGCTGCTTTCGGAAGGACTCTACACAAAACAGGCATACGCAACCGCAGTTGTGCTGCTTGTAATGGTTGTCATAATCAATGCAGCATCCGGAAAGCTTGCAAAAAAACTGCAGGCAAAATAAGTACTGGAATTTGGAGGAAAAAATGGGTAATTTCAAAATTAAGGACATGGATTTATACTACAGCGATTTCCATGCGTTAAAAGATATCAACTTAGACATTCCATCGACCAAAATCACTGCGTTCATCGGTCCATCCGGTTGTGGAAAATCCACACTTTTAAAAAGTCTGAATCGAATGAATGATCTGGTCGAAGGATGTAAGATTACGGGTGAGGTAACACTCGATGGTGAAAATATATACAAAGGAATGGATGTCAATACATTGCGCAAGCGCGTCGGCATGGTGTTTCAGAAACCAAATCCGTTTCCGATGAGCATCTACGACAATATTGCATATGGACCGCGTACACACGGAATCCATAAAAAGGCGGAATTAGACGAAATTGTGGAACGTTCCTTAAAGCAGGCTGCTATCTGGGATGAAGTCAAAGATCGTCTGAAGAAAAGCGCGCTCGGTATGTCAGGTGGACAGCAGCAGCGTCTGTGTATTGCACGTGCACTTGCGGTAGAACCGGATGTGCTTTTGATGGATGAGCCGACATCTGCACTCGATCCGATTTCCACCTCGAAGATTGAGGATCTGGCAGTTGATCTGAAAGATAAATATACAATCATCATGGTAACACATAATATGCAGCAGGCTGCACGTATCTCAGATAATACAGCATTTTTCCTGCTCGGAGAAGTTGTTGAGTTTGACAATACAGAGAAACTGTTCGCAAATCCAAGCGACAAGCGGACAGAGGATTATATCACAGGAAGGTTTGGTTGATGATTATGAGAAATGAATATGAGAAGCAATTAGAGAATCTGAATGTCGAACTGATCCGTATGGGTGCACTTTGCGAGAAGGTGATCGCGGGCACTACGAAGGCACTCTTTAGTGGCGATGCCAAATACACATCGAAATCCCATGCAGTCGAAGAGGAGATCGACAAAAGCGAGCATAATATCGAGCATATCTGTATGAGCCTGCTTTTAAAGCAGCAGCCGGTCGCATCGGATTTCCGTTTTGTATCAGCTGCATTAAAGCTTATATCTGATCTCGAACGGATCGGTGACCAATGCGCCGATATTGCGGATATGATCCGTTTCACAGCACCCTATGACCTAAAGGATTTTAAAGACCTTGAAGAAATGTCAGGTGCTGCGAAAGATATGCTGTCAAATGCTGTGGAGGCATATGTCAAAAAAGACAAGGATCTGGCAATCAATGTAATGCAGGCCGATGATAAAGTCGATGCATTATTTGATTCGGTAAAGAAACGGCTCATTAAAGAAATCGGCAAAAAAGCAGAAGATGGCGAATTTTATATAGACATTATCATGATTGCAAAGTATTATGAAAGAATAGGAGACCATGCAACGAATGTTGCGGAATGGGTTTATTATTCAATCACAGGAGAGCATATATAAAATGATTTATGTTTTAGAAGATGACAATAGCATACGTGAATTTGTAGTTTACACATTATGTCACATGGATTTGGAAGCAAAAGGCTTTGAACGTCCATCGGAATTCTGGGCAGGGATGGAAGAGACACTTCCGTCCCTGATTCTGCTTGATATCATGCTGCCGGAGGAGGATGGACTATCTGTCTTGAAAAAGCTCCGGGAACATGCTGATACCAAAGAGGTTCCGGTCATTATGTTAACCGCAAAGGACAGTGAATACGACAAAGTACTGGGGCTTGACAGCGGAGCGGATGATTACGTGCCGAAGCCGTTTGGCATTATGGAGTTAGTTGCCAGAATCAAAGCTTTGCTTCGACGGACAGAAAACCGTGCAGATACGACCGATGACGGCGAGAAGCTTATTGCCGGAAGCATTGCCTTAGATACCAAGCGCCACATTGTTTTAGTGGATGGAGAGCGCATCAATCTTACATTGAAGGAGTTTGAACTTCTGCATCTGTTTATGGAAAACCAGGGACAGGTGTTTACGCGTGATCAGCTGTTAAACCGTATCTGGGGATATGAATTCGATGGGGAAAGCCGTACGGTTGATGTCCATATACGAAGCCTCCGGATGAAATTAAAGGAAGCCGGGAATATGATTGAAACCGTCCGCGGTGTCGGCTATAAGATCGGAGATTAAGATGAAAAAGAAAATATTCAAGAATACAATTTTAATCATCCTGCTTTTGGTCATTCTATGTGGCATATCCATCATCGGTGTCTTATACAGCTATTTTAACAAACAATACGTTTCCTCCCTGAATCAGGCTGCAGGCTATATTGCGGAAGGGGTCAACCTATCCGGGATGGATTTTCTCACCGACCTTAATGAGAATGAAAAGCGTATCACATGGGTTGCGGCGGATGGAACGGTCCTTTATGACAACAAAGCCGATCCCCATACGATGGAAAATCACAAAAATCGTACCGAGATCAAACAGGCAATGACGTCTTCGGCAGGCACAAGTGTAAGATATTCCAAGACGCTTTCGGAGGAGACGATCTATCATGCGATCCGCATTGGAGATGGAAGTGTCGTCCGTGTCTCCGTCATCCGGAAATCAATGCCGGCACTTTTGATGAAGGTGCTGCTTCCGGTTATTCTCGTATTACTGCTCGGCGTTGAATTTTCAGCGATTCTCGCTTACCGCTTATCGAAACAGATTACAACGCCGTTAGAAGCGATCGACTTAGATCATCCTGATGAATCGACGGTTTATGACGAGCTATCGCCGTTTATCCGTAAAATCCGTATCCAGAATGAGCAGATTCAGAAAGCAATGACACAGCTGCAGACACAGAAAAATGAGTTTGCACTGATTACGGAAAACATGCAGGAAGGTTTTCTTGTTGTGGATAAAAAGGAAATTGTTCTCTCACATAACCGGAGTATCTCAACCTTGTTTGATGTGGATGAATCGGTAGATGGAAAACATGTGTTGGAGATTAACCGGTCGGAAGAGTTTATCGACTGTATCAAGAAGGCGATCCAGGGGATCCACAGCGAGTATATCTGTCCGGTTAAGGGACGTTTTTATAATATCTATGCGAATCCGGTATTCCGGAATAACGAGGTTGCCGGCGCGGTCGTTATCATTACAGATGTCACAGAGAAGGAAGAACGCGAGAATTTGAGACGGGAATTCTCGGCGAATGTGTCGCATGAATTAAAGACACCGCTTACTTCCATATCCGGCATTGCCGAGATTATAAAAAATGGCATTGTTGACGAGAAGGATGTCAAAACATTTGCAGGTAAGATCTATGACGAAGCACGTCGGCTGATCCATCTGGTAGAGGATATCATCAAGCTGTCCCAGCTCGATGAGGGAGAGCAGGCAGTGGAAAAAACTCCGATTGATATATATGACCTGTCAAGAATCGAAATCCATCATTTGGAGCCGGTAGCAGAGGAACGGCATATCAAAATCAATCTGCAGGGTGAACATATGATGATCTCCGGCATACACTCTGTGTTAGAAGAGATGGTATACAATCTGATTGAAAATGCCATTAAATATAACAAAGAGGATGGCACCATAGATGTCACGATCAAAAAGAAAAAACATCGTTGTGAGTTTTGTGTCAAAGATTCCGGCATCGGAATTCCGGCAGACCAGCTTGACCGGATATTTGAACGTTTTTACCGAGTCGATAAGAGCCATTCCAAGGAAATAGGCGGTACGGGACTTGGACTTTCCATTGTAAAGCATGGTGCAAAGCTGCACAATGCGGAGATCAAGATTGAGAGTGCATTAAATGTCGGTACAGAAATAAAATTAATCTTTCCGGTGTAGGTGTCTTGTCACCTGTCAAAACATGTGCTATACTGCATGTACATTCGGAGCAAAAACGCAGGCGGAATGTCTGCGCTTTTGCGTTATGTACAGGTATAAATTCAAAGGAGACAGGAAGATGCGAGAATTACATTACGATGTTGTGATCGTCGGCTGTGGTGTCGGTGGATTATATACAGCATTGAATTTACCGGAAGATAAACAGATTTTGATGCTTTCAAAAGCAGAGCTCGAAACCTGTGATTCGATGCTGGCACAGGGCGGTATCTGTGTACTGCGGGACGAGGACGACTATGATTCCTATTTTGAGGATACGATGCGTGCCGGTCATTATGAAAACCGCAAGGAAAGTGTCGATATCATGATCCGTGGCAGCCGGGATGTCATCAATGATCTGATCGGATATGGTGTGGAATTTGAGAGAAACGAAGACGGAAGTCTTGCCTATACAAAGGAAGGAGCACATTCTAAGCCGCGTATCTGCTTCCATGAGGACATAACCGGGGAAGAGATTACGACCCGTCTATTATCTGCTGTGAAGCAGTTGAACAATGTTACCATCTTTGAACATACAACAATGACCGATATTATAGAGGATATCAATCATGCCTGTGTGGGTATAATTGCAAAGTGTGCGGACGGCGAAGAATTAGAGATCTATGCGGAAAACACAGTATTTGCAACAGGTGGAATCGGTGGGCAGTACAAGCATTCCACGAACTACCCGATCCTGACCGGCGATGGCTGTGAGATTGCGCGAAAACACGGCGTAGAATTAGAGCATATGGACTATGTACAGATTCATCCAACCTGCTTTTACACGGAGAATCCGGGCAGAAGTTTCCTGATTTCAGAGTCGGCAAGAGGTGAGGGTGCAATTATCTTGAATCACAAGAAAGAGCGTTTCGTCGACGAATTGCAGCCGCGAGATGTTGTGACGAAAGCGATTCAGGCAGAGATGGAAAAAGAGGGCGTGAAATACGAGTTCTTATCCTTTGAGAATGTTCCACGCGAGACAATCCTGAACCATTTCCCGCATATCTACGAGCATTGCATGAAGTATGGCTTTGATATTCTGATGATGCCGATTCCAATCGTTCCGGCACAGCATTATTTCATGGGAGGCATCCATGTAGATAAGTTTTCGCATACAACGATGCCGCATTTGTATGCCGTCGGCGAGACAAGCTGCAACGGGGTGCACGGGAAGAACCGCTTAGCCAGCAACAGTTTGCTTGAAAGTTTAGTGTTCGCGAAGCGTGCGGCAAAGCACATCACTGGCGAGCTTGTGTAAGGTTTATAGAGCGTTGTACATGATTCTACCATTTCGTAGATACATATTTTTTATTTTTGAATATGTTCCCATATACAATATGTTTGGAACTTAGAAATTCTTGATGTTCTGTACTATATCAGCAATGATTGAACACGATGTTCAATCAAGCCGCCACTGAGCCACGGATGGCGAATTGGCGGCGGTTGCGTCCGAATTCATAATCTATATCAGAACATCTTAGAATTTCTTAGTTTCAATACATCGTATATGGAACAATTCAAAATAAAATATATGTACTACCAATACCTAAAATCATGTACAATGATCGTGTACATTTAATAAAAAAGGAGATTAGACAAATGAATGAGATTACAATGCAGTTAGTTGCAGATAAGTATATTAAGATGGCGCTTGAGGAGGATATCAACAGTGAAGATATCAGTACGAACGCCGTGATGCCGGAGTATAAGAAAGGCGAAGTTACATTGCTTGCGAAGCAGGACGGAATCATCGCCGGATTGCAGGTGTTTAAGCGTGTATTTACGATGTTAGATCCGAATACCGAAGTGATCTTTGCTAAGAAAGATGGAAAGCAGATCAAGGATGGCGATACCGTAACAAACGGTCAGGTGCTGGCAACGGTTGTCGGAGATATCCGCGTGCTGCTATCCGGTGAGCGTACGGCACTGAATTACCTGCAGCGCATGAGTGGTATTGCAACCTATACGAATAACGTTGCAGCACTTTTAAAGGGAACAAACACCAAACTGCTTGATACAAGAAAGACAACGCCTTGCATGCGTATCTTCGAGAAGTACGCGGTTCGTGCAGGTGGCGGAAATAATCACAGATATAATCTGTCTGACGCCGTGATGCTGAAGGACAATCACATTGATGCCGCAGGTGGTGTGGCAAAGGCAATTCAGATGGCAAGAGATTATGCATCGTTTGTCTGTAAGATTGAAGTAGAAACCGAGAATCTGGATATGGTCAGAGAAGCCGTGGAAGCAGGTGCGGACATCATCATGTTTGATAACATGTCCCCGGAGCTGATGGCGGAAGCAATCAAGATTATTGATGGACGTGCCAAGACGGAGTGTTCCGGAAATATCACAAAAGAAAATATCGAGACGATCACAAAGCTTGGTGTCGATTATGTGTCGAGTGGTGCGCTGACACATTCCGCTCCAATCTTAGATATCAGCTTGAAGCATCTGCATCCGGTTGACTAATTATGCTGCAACAGTCTATTTCAATCAAGGAGGAAACGCAGATGGAGCAGACAATTTTATCCGGAGATGAGCGTAGAGAGAAGCTGCTTGCGCTGTTGCTGCGCTCCGATGAACCGTTATCGGGTGGAAAAATCGGGGAAATCTATCATGTCAGCCGTCAGGTTGTCGTACAGGATATCGCATTGCTCCGTTCAAAAGGGCATTCGATCGTATCAACCCCGCGTGGTTATGTGTATGAGAAGGCCGCAGGCAGCCAGAATTGCCAACGGATCGTGAAGGTCTGTCACACCGACGATCAGGCAGAAGAGGAATTAAGCACGATCGTTGACTTGGGTGGAGTCGTCTTAGACGTAATGGTCAACCACCGCACCTACGGCAAAGTCACAGCACCCCTGAACATCAAGAGCCGCCGCGATATCCGTAAGTTTGTGGAAGATCTGAAACAAAGCAAATCGTCCCTTTTATCGAACACAACCTCCGGCTATCATTTCCACACGATTGAAGCCGAGAGCGAAGATATCCTCGACGAAATCGAAGAAGCCCTGAAGGAAAAACACTTTCTCGTCGACTTCCTCGACTACGAAACAACCTTCAAGCAATGAACCAAGGTCAAATTTTTGAGGTAATCATAATCGAAGGGAATATTTCTTCGTGTATTTACAGCTATAAACTCAAATATATTTTTACTACACTTATAACTTATAACCACAATAAATTTTCAAATGTAATATTTCCAAATACACATCTATATGTTAAAATAGAGAACGTGTAAAATTTTATATGAATGTAAATTACAAATTGTGTCCTTCTAAATGTAGATTGTGTTATTTGTAATTGCTAATTTAATCGCAGACCATTGGAACACGCTGGTACTTAATGAGCAAGTGAGTTATTTTCAGTAATAAATAATTTTTACTTGCGAATTTAGTACCACTGCGTGTGGAAGTGAGCGAGAGCGCGTCTGCGATGAATTATGCAATTATAAATAACACGGTAAGAGATCATTATGCAGGACACAATTTGTAGGGCACAACAAATAACAGGAGGATAATTACAATGGCAAAAATTCAGATGAAGACTCCACTGGTAGAGATGGACGGAGATGAGATGACACGAATCCTTTGGAAGATTATCAAGGATGAATTAATCTACCCATTTATCGACTTAAAGTCCGAGTATTACGACCTTGGTCTGGAGTACAGAAACGAGACAAACGATAAGGTTACTTTTGATTCTGCATACGCAACACAGAAGTACGGTGTCGCAGTTAAGTGTGCAACGATCACACCAAACGCTGCACGTATGACAGAGTACAACCTAAAGGAAATGTGGAAGAGTCCAAACGGAACGATCCGTGCAATCTTAGACGGAACTGTATTCCGTGCACCAATCGTTGTCAAGGGAATCGAGCCATGTGTAAAGAACTGGAAGAAGCCGATCACAATCGCAAGACATGCATACGGCGATGTCTACAAGAGCGTAGAGATCGATGTGCCGGGTGCCGGTACAGCAGAGCTTGTATTTACAGGTGAGGACGGACAGGTGATCAAGGAGACAATCCACAAGTTCGACGGTCCGGGTGTGATTCAGGGACAGCATAACATCGACAAGTCTATTGAAAGCTTTGCAAGAAGCTGTTTCAACTACGCGCTTGATACAAAGCAGACACTGTGGTTTGCGACAAAGGATACGATCTCCAAGAAATACGACCATACATTCAAGGATATCTTCCAGGAGATCTTCGACAAAGAATACAAAGAGAAGTTTGATGCTGCCGGCATCGAGTATTTCTATACTCTGATTGATGATGCGGTTGCCCGTGTTATGAAGTCTGAGGGTGGATTTATCTGGGCTTGCAAGAACTATGACGGTGATGTTATGAGTGATATGATCTCGTCTGCATTCGGTTCTCTTGCCATGATGACATCCGTACTTGTATCTCCAGATGGAAAATACGAGTATGAGGCAGCACACGGAACAGTTCAGAGACATTACTACAAGCATTTAAAGGGCGAGGAGACATCGACGAACTCTGTTGCAACGATCTTCGCATGGACCGGTGCTTTGAGAAAGCGTGGCGAGCTTGACAACATTCCGGAGCTGATGGAATTTGCAGACAAGCTTGAGCAGGCAACGATCAAGACGATTGAAGACGGCAAGATGACAAAGGATCTTGCACTTATTACAACGATGAAGGATGTCACTGTATTAAACAGCGAGAACTTCATCAAAGCAATCCGTGAAACACTTGAGGGAATGTTAGCTTAATGAATATATGGGATGTTCTGAAAATTGAACAGACGAAGGATAAAGACGCATTGAAGAAAGCCTATCGAATGCGTCTTTCTTCTGTCAATCCGGAAGATGATCCGGAAGGGTTTATGGAGCTTCGAAAAGCATACGAGGAGGCAGTGCGTCTGGCTGACCAGGAAGAAACAACAGAGTCATCTGAAACATCCGGTCAGAATTCGGAAGAGCAGGCATTGTGTGATTTGTATAATAATTACGCAAGGAGAATTGATCCGGATTGCTGGACTGCTCTTTTTGATACAGATTATTTCGTAGCCTTAGATACGTGTGAGGATGCATTTATGTTTCTTATGCGTTTTCTGTTGGAACATATTTTCCTGCCACAGAAGGTGTGGCGCGTGATCGTAGACCGGTTTGACATCGCTGAAAATAAAAGAGAACTTGCAGAGCATTATCCGGAGAATTTTCTCGATTATATCATTAACAATGCGAAATATGATGACATTATCAACTACGAGCTGTTCAATTTACGTGGAGATGAGCACCCGGAGCAGATCGATGCGTATATAAGGGATTATATCGAGCTTGACCGGCTGATTCGTGCACACAATCAGGATGAGGCTGCGAAGAAAATTTCCCACATCAAACAAGCCTATACGTTTTCGAATCTGTATCTACAGCTGTGTGAGTTGCGGCTGCAATTACAGATCTGCCACGATACATTTGACAGCCGCATCAATGCCCTGACTCCGGAGCAGAAGAAGGGCGTAGATTTTGATACGCTTTACGCAGACACCTATGCGGAGGAATTCAGCAGTATTGCCAAGCGTGCAGAAGCTTTGACTGCACAGGCACCAAAGGATATTACCCTGCAGCTGTTCTGCGGTGATATCTTTCTGATTCGTAAACAATATGATCTTGCGGGCAAATATTATGACCATGCCTTATCGATGAATCCGGATGATTACTTCGTCCGCGTCAAACAGGCTGAGATTGCATTCCGTCTGGGAAAGTTCAAATCTTCAAGAGACCAGTTCATGGAGCTTCTCAAAGAAAATCATTATGATGATAATGTCCGTATCGGTATGGTGCGCGCAAATCAGAAAATGATTGAGGCAAACTTCGCCCATCTCAAAGAACAGCCGGATGATACCGCATCAAAGATGGAGATTGGCTGGAGCTATTATCAGAGCTATCAGTTCAAGGAAGCTGTGTCCTTTTTACGAAGCTTCGAGCCGGATCATGATCGTGAGTTTGAATATTATAATGTGCTTGGTCGTTGTTATCTCGGAATGGCAGATTATAATAATGCAAGAGAATGTTTCTTCACATGGGCACACCTGATAGAATCCCTGCCTGAAAATGATATGTCTGACGATGCAGAGAAGAAGCGGAAACGTTATCCATATGTAAATTTTCTGATTGCTGACTGTTATATTAAGCTGAAGGACTTCACACAGGCAGAACACTATCTTACAAAAGCATTATCCACAGACCACGAGGAGATTATCTTGTCCTATGAAGCACTCTGTGAACTTCGTTTTATGCAGAAACAGTATATGGAATGTCTGAAAGCGTGCGAAATGCTGATTCAGAAAGAACCACAGGACTATATCGGTTTCCTGTTCAAGGCAAGAGCCTGCAAGGAATTAAAATATATTCAGGAGGCCTATAATGCCTGTGAACGTGCGATACACCTGTACCCATATCTGGCACAGCCTTACGCTGTAGAGACACAGTTGTTTCTTGATGCAGGACAATATGATCAGGCAGAGGATACGATTCAGCGCTACAGCGTGTACAAAAGTCCAAGTGATTCCATGGAATATTGTCGCGCAAGACTGTATTTTCTGAGGGGAGATCACGAAGCCGCATACAAGATTCTGACATTGCTTGCCAAAGAATTCGATAAAGAAAATACCGATCTGTTTGATTGCAGCGATGTTTCGTTCCTGCTTGGACTATGTTGTTTACGTAATGCTTCTTACAAAGAGGCGTTGCAGCATTTCATAAAAACACAGGAACAAAATGCTTCGAAACCGCTTATTGACTTCTATATCGGTTCCACCTGCTTAAAGCTTGGAGAATTAGAACAGGCAATCACCTATCTGGCTACCCAGATAAAGAAAGCACCGAATGCAAAGGCATATAGCGAACGCGGAAATGCTTATTTTGTATTACATGATTATAAAAAAGCAATGGCCGACTATCGCCTGGTTCTGTCGTTGGAACCAGATAATGCATTTGCCTGTCTGCAGATTGGACGGATTCACGAAGCCTGCGGAAACTATAAGGCAGCCGCTGATGCTTACCAGAAGGCATATAGTCTTTCAGAGAATAATCAAGAATTACTAAAAGACAGCATGCAGTTTCTGGCACGCGTATATCAGTGTATGAATTGGTTTACCGAAAGTCAGAAGCTCTATGAGGATTACCGTGAGCGATACGAATGGAATCCTGATATTGCCTATGACTATGCAGTATTGCTTATGCGTATGGGACAGACCAAACAGGCTATAACAACGCTCCGCCAGTTTCTCGATAATCCGGCATGTGTGCGTAAGCTTATCGAAGTCTATGGAGATGCCGGTTATATCGATCTCGCGCACGAGACATTTGAATATGCCATCAACAAAGATCCTCAGGATATCCGTGCTTACGGAACAATGGGAGATGTATTCCGCAGACACGAGCTTTATGAAGATGCGGAACAAGCGTACAAAACAGCGATAGAGCTTGACACAAAAAAAGAAGCCAATTATTATAGTGAGTGGTTAGAATGTCTTGTAAAGCGGAAATCATTACGAAGCATCAAAAAATATATTCCGGATGCAACACTGGATAAGGCTCAATTAACCTCACCGATCGCATATATCAAGATGGCACGTCTTTTCCGTCTGCTCAAAGATTATCAGATGGGACTTTCCATGCTGCATAAGGCATTGAAGGTTCCCCGCTGCAGTGGATGCTTCTATAGTGTCTGTCACAGAGTTATCTTTGAACAGGCAGTTTTATACGAGAAACAGAAAAACTATGCGATGGCACGCAGTATGTATGAGGAAGCAATTAAAATATGTGGACAAAACGCATATTATGAGGCATGTCTCAAAAAAATCGAAGATAAGAAAAAATAGGATTAAAAAATAACATGATAGTAGGAATTGATTTAGGCACCACCAACAGTTTAATTGCATATTTTGACGGAGATCAGGCAAAGGTAATCCCTAACCGTCTTGGAGACAATCTGACTCCTTCGGTTGTCAGTGTGGATGACGAAGGAATCGTCTATGTCGGTAAGACAGCGAAAGAACGTAAGCTGTTATATCCGGATCAGACCGCAGATGTATTCAAGCGGAACATGGGAAGTTCCAAGGTATTTACACTTGGAAACCGCAAATTCTCTGCAGAAGAGCTTTCGAGTCTCGTATTGAAATCCCTGAAAGAAGATGCGGAAAGCTTTCTGGGATGTGCGCTTGAAGAAGCGGTCATCAGTGTACCGGCATATTTCAATGACGCACAGAGAAAAGCAACAAAGAAAGCCGGTGAACTTGCCGGATTTGTTGTCGAGCGTATTGTCAGCGAACCGACAGCCGCAGCCATTGCTTATGGTCTCGATAAGAAAAATGCAGATACGAAATTCCTTGTATTTGACTTAGGTGGCGGAACATTTGATGTATCGATCCTGGAGCTTTATCATAACATCATGGAAGTGCGGGCGGTAGCCGGGGATAACTTCCTTGGCGGAGAGGATTTTACGACCGTGCTTGAACAGATGTTTGTCCGGGAACATGAAATTGACGAAGATTCTCTCGATCAGAAGACCCGTGCACATATTCACAAACAGGCAGAGCTGTGCAAGCTTGGATTTGCAGATGCAAAGACTTCCACGATGAAATGCAGCATCAATGGGGAAGCTGTTGAAAGCGAGATTGATCTCGATGACTACGAGAAAGCATGTCAGATTCTGCTTGGTCGTATCCGGAAACCGATTGAACGAAGCTTAAAGGATGCAAATATCAAGCTTAAGGATATTGAAGAAGTGATTCTGGTCGGCGGTTCCACCAAGCTTTCTATCGTACGCCGGTTCGTGAGCCGTCTGTTCGGACGTCTGCCGAATACAAGCATCAACCCGGACGAGGTTGTTGCTGTCGGTGCAGCAACTCAGGCTGCAATGAAAGAGCGGAACGAAGCGGTTAAGGAGATCATTCTGACGGATGTCTGTCCTTTTACACTCGGAACGGAGGTTGTATCCCGCAGAACCGGTGGTGTGTTCGAAGCAGGGCATTACCTGCCTTTGATCGAGCGCAATTCCGTTATTCCTGTCAGCCATACAGAACGGCTATACACGGTCAGCGACAGACAGACCCGTATCAAAGTCGACATTCTGCAGGGTGAAAGCCGCCTTGCGGCAAATAACGTCTATCTCGGCAGTATCGAGGTAATGGTTCCGCCGGCACCCGCCGGTGAAGAATGTGTCGATGTCACATACACATACGATGTTAATTCAATTCTGGAAGTTATCGTGAAGGTGATTTCAACCAATGTAGAAAAACGTCTTGTGATCAAGAATGAGGAAACCGATATGACGGATGAGGAGATCGACGCAAGATTCGCAGAGCTTTCTTCCCTGAAGATTCATCCGAGGGAGCAGGAAGCAAACAAATTATTGCTGCTGCGTGCCGATCGTATGTACGAGGAGTCCATCGGTGATACACGTAAGCTTCTCGAGCATGAGATCAATCAGTTTGAAGATATATTAAATAAACAGAATCCATCGGAGATTAGCAGTGCAAGAGACTCCTTCAAGGAATTCCTTGATAATCTCGAAGAAGATCTGTTTTAGAGTTTTCGGACGAAGGATCATGGAAACTCCGGGAAATAATAAGGCTGGCGTTTACGAAAGCGCCAGCCTTATTATATGCCTTGCATAGGCATGCAGAAGGTCCAGATCCTGCAGGAACGAATCTGTCAATTCTATAAATGATTCCTTCTCCGCGTAATCCCGTTTGTACCCGGACATGATGCCATCATCAAGCTGGGAGATGAAATACCCCTGCTTGCGAAGATAACAGGTTTCCCGTTTTGCAGGTTCGCGGTAATTCTTGTCCACATAGTTTGCAACGCTTTTGTGAACCGCCATATCTTCTGCAGGCAGATAATAGTATTCTTTGTAATTATCAAAAAAGAATTTTAATTCCTCTGTATAAATCGGTACATTGATCGTTGCCTCATTCTGGAATCCGGTTATAATGATATCCTGCAGGCCGATTGTCAGACGCTTCGGAAGCGGATATTCCAGTTCCAGAGAAAACAGCAGCCGGTTCTGACGCAACGACATGCGGCGCACCAGCAGACATCCAGCCTTCATCCTGCAATATGCAAGCATGCTGGCACAATCCAATAAGCCCTCGATATCTTCATAATTATGCTGGAGCAGAAGCTGCTTGTTCGTCTTCACCGGAAGCTTCACATAATCCTGGTATACCTTGATCAGATCTCCTCCGGAATACTTGTCCAGACGACGGATCCCAAGGAAGCGTTCCACGCTTTTCTGCTTCATATTCTCCAAATGCAGATGTTCCTTCAGGAAACGGATCTGCTTATAAATATCTATACTTTCTTTCTTGGAAAATGGGTTTTCCATGCCATACGCAGCCGTCTTCTTCGTCAGGTAAGGAATATCAAACCCATCGCCGTTATATGTAACAAAATATTTGAAATCTTTACAAAACAGAAGGAATTCGCGCAGAATCTTCTCTTCTGAGAGGCCATCCTGATTGAACCATTGACATATTTTCCAGCGATGATTCTCATAATAAGCACAGCCGATCAGATAGAGTACGGTATGTTCGGCAGTAAAACCGGTGGTTTCAATATCAAACACAAGTACATCCTCTGCCGCATAATAATTCTGAAGCGTCTGTAATTTGCTCGTGTGTGCATCATTGACAATTTTATCCATGGAAACCTCCTATTTAATCTGACACCTATCTTTGTTTTTTCATTCATCTGCCCTTTATTATAGCAAAAATGCCATAGAAGTAAAGAAAATGCTTGTATTTTTTAGGCAATATGATATAATTTTATCTAAAGTATGATGTACGGAGGAGATAGAATGTTACGACCAGACGATATTAGATCAACAACTTTTAAGAAGGGCTTATTTGGTTACAAAGCCGCAGAAGTTGACAGCTTCAAGGACACGGTATTCAGAGCGTACAACGACCTTTCCAAAGATTATGAGGAAACAAAAGAAAAATTTGATAAACTCACAAAAGCAATGGAAGAGACCAGACTGAAAGTTTTTGAACTTGAGAACCAATTGCAGCAGGCTGAGAATGTATCTACTTCTGCCGGTGAAAGTGTAGAAGCACAGAAGAAGGCAGATCAGATCATAAAGAACGCAGAAGCAACAGCAGCAGATATCATCGCGAAAGCGAAAGCACAAAGTGAAAAGCTCGAAGGTACTGCAAAGCCGAAGGCAGAAGCACCAAAGGCTGAGCCGGAACCTGCGAAGGAATCTGCATCCTCTAAGTTCTTCAAGAAATCAGACGAGGATGTACATACGGCCGCAACCAACAACGACGACGATGACGAAATCTTTGTTGGCGAGATTGAAGATGCAAGAAAACCGGATCGCATGATGATCGGGGATGGCGAGGAAGAAGACGAAGGCTTCGAATTCTTATAAGATTAAGCCGGATCGGAGTTGTCGTAATAACGACAACTCCTTATTTTTTGACAGGAGATCATTATGTTTGCATATATTAAAGGAACTGTAACAGAGATTGGGACGGAAGGGATCGTTATTGAGACCGGGGGGATCGGATTCTCGGTCTTTACATCATCCCAGGTTTCAGCAAAACTGAATACGAATCAGCAAGCTACGATTTATACGCATCTGAATGTACGGGAAGACGATATGAGTCTGTTCGGCTTTCTGACTAAGGAAGAACGCTCTGTGTTCGAGATGCTGATCAACGTGAGCGGTGTGGGACCAAAGAGTGCATTGTCGATTCTGTCCTGTCTGTCTGTAGATGAACTCCGGATGGCAGTACTGTCTGATGATCATAAAGCAATTGCTAAGGCAAATGGTATCGGACCCAAGACAGCACAGCGTCTTATCATTGAACTTCGGGATAAGTTTCATCTTGAAGATGTTCTCGATAGTTTTGATGACGGAGAAACCTCTACCGGTGCACCGGAAGATATTGTATCGGAAACAGCGATGGCATTAAGCAGCCTTGGATATTCAAATGTCGAAGCACTGCGTGCGATCAAGAAAGTTCCGGGTAGCGAGAATATGACGGTTGAAGAATTACTGAAAGAAGCGTTGAAGAAGATTATTTAAGCAAAGGGGACACTATGGAACGAATCATTCAAGCCGATATCATTCCTGAAGAGGACAAAATTGAACAAGGACTTCGCCCGAACCATTTATCCGAGTATATCGGACAGGAAAAGGCGAAGAAAAATCTGCGTGTATTTATTGAAGCCGCAAAGAAACGTGGAGAGCCGCTTGATCATGTACTGTTGTATGGTCCTCCGGGACTCGGAAAGACAACCCTTGCATCGATTGTCGCAACAGAGATGGGGGTGAATCTCAAGATCACATCCGGGCCTGCCATCGACAAACCGGGTGATCTTGCAGCGATTTTGAACAATCTATCCGAAAATGATGTTTTATTCATTGACGAGATCCACCGGCTCAACAAACAGGTAGAAGAAGTCCTGTATCCGGCTATGGAGGATTTTGCAATTGATATTGTAATCGGAAAAGGAGCCGGAGCCAGATCTATCCGTCTGGATCTTCCCAAATTCACACTCGTTGGTGCAACGACACGTGCAGGTATGCTGACTGCACCTTTGCGGGATCGTTTCGGTGTTGTCAACCGGCTCGAATTCTATAATGTAACAGAACTAATGCAGATTATTCTTCGTTCCGCATCCGTCCTTGGTGTAAAAATCGATGATGAAGGTGCATTGGAGATTGCCAAGCGTTCCCGCGGAACGCCGCGTCTTGCGAACCGTCTTCTGAAGCGTGTCCGTGATTTCGCACAGGTCGAAGGAGATGGCTCCATTAATTATGATGTTGCCAAGACTGCACTTGACCGGCTTGAGGTCGATTCGATGGGGCTCGATAACACAGACCGCAATATCTTAGAGACGATGATCCACAAATTCGGTGGCGGTCCGGTCGGACTTGATACACTTGCAGCAGCAATCGGCGAGGATTCCGGTACGCTTGAAGAAGTGTATGAACCATATTTAATAAAAAATGGCTTTATAAATCGTACACCACGTGGTAGAATTGTAACAGAACATTGCTATAGACATTTCGGTCTGGAGCATCTGATAGAATAGCAAAGGAGATTTTCACAATGGCGAAAAAAGTAGATATCCCGGTTGTAATTAACGGGAAAGTATATACCTTAAGCGGATACGAAGGAGAAGATTACCTTCAGAATGTTGCAACTTATATCAACGGTAAAATAGCAGAATGTAAGACATCCGATCAATACCGCCGCATGAATACTGAGTATCAGGGAATTCTGCTTGCGTTAAATATTGCCGATGATTATTTTAAAGCAAAGAATCAGGCAGATTCCATGGTAACGGAGGATAGCAACAAAGAACAACAGCTCTACGATCTGAGACATGAAGTCATCGAATCGCAGATCAAACTTGAAAGTTCTGCGCGTATGATTGAAGAATACAAAGAACAGATCAATGCTTTACAGAGAAAGATTATTCAGTTAGAGGCAGAGAAAAACCGAAATGAATAAAATATCATCGAAAATTGAAGTACTGGCTCCGTGTGGGTCCTATGATATACTTGTTGCCGCTGTACATGCAGGTGCTGATGCCTGCTATATTGGCGGCAATTCTTTTGGTGCAAGGGCATATGCAGAGAACTTTGATACCGATACGATCAGGAAAGCTGTCCGCTATGCACATCTTCACGGAGTCCGGGTATATCTGACTGTGAATACACTTGTGAAAGAGGAAGAATTTCCGGATTTGTATGCCTATATCAAGCCATTCTACGAAGTGGGCGGCGACGCATTGATCATTCAGGATCTTGGAGTATTTGATTATGTACGGAAACAGTTCCCGGATATTGCGATTCACTGCAGCACGCAGATGAATATCACTTCCCGGTATGGTGCCGCCTTGATGCGCAGGCAGGGTGCCACCCGTGTTGTGACTGCCCGGGAGATGTCTCTGGCAGAAATCCGTGATATCAAAGAACACGTAGATGTTGAAATCGAAACATTTGTACACGGGGCAATGTGCTATTCCTACAGCGGTCAGTGTCTGATGAGTTCTCTTGCAGGCGGTCGTAGCGGAAACCGCGGCAGATGTGCGCAGCCATGCAGGAAATGCTACGACGGAAGCTATCTGCTCTCTATGAAGGATATGTGCACTTTGAAGGATATTCCGAAATTAATCGAAGCGGGAATTGATTCCCTGAAGATTGAAGGCCGTATGAAAAACATCTATTATGTGGCATCTGCCGTCCACGCATACCGGACGATGGTAGACGACTATGTGAACGGCTGTTTCGATGAGAAAAAAGCAGAAGCACTTACTTTTGAGCTTGCAAATATCTATAACCGGGGCGGATTCTCGGATGGATATTTCTTCTGTAGAAATGATGCAGGCATGATATCGAAGAACCGCCCGAACAATCAGGGCGTCTGTATCGGAGAGCTTAAGAATACAGAAAATGGAACGGTTCATATTCTCCTTCATGAGACATTATACAAACAGGATGTATTAGAGCTTGTGACAAAAAATAAGCAGATTATTGAGATCACCACTTCCAAAGAAGGAAAAAAAGGTGAAACGGTTATTTTAAACTGTCCGAAGACAAAACAGCTTGCTGCCGGACAGAAAATCTATCGGACAAGATGCGCGGTATTGCTTGATAAAATAGAAAAACAATACATGGAAGATTATCCGAAATTACCGGTCAAAATGCATGTCCATGCAAAAATCGGGGATTCAATTGAAGTTCACGGTGATCTGCAGATCCGGGACAGCCATTACAAAGCATTCATTCAGGATTCCGTTGTCGAAAGAAGCAACGGACAGACACTTACCATGGAAGCTATTCAAAAACCGTTTGGACAGCTTGGGAACACTGACTATATGCTTGCGGAATTTACGCTTGATGCAGATCCGGATGCGTTTTTACCTGCCGGGCTCTTAAAGAAGCTTCGCCGGAGTCTACTCGAACAGCTCGAACAGCAGGTTTCAGACACATATGCACGGATTGCACCGGCTCCGCTTAATCTCTCTGCGCTTTATCCGGCATCCGGGCAAACTGCTGATGCAGATACGACGCAGGAGATACAGGGACGGCTGGTGATCGGCGTATCCAGTCTCGAACAGTTTACATGCGTCCTTGGTGCTATAGAAAAACAACATATCAAGGTTGGAGCAATTACAGTTCCTGCCGCAATTTATACAGAATGTGCCAGACAATGTGACGATTCCGTTGTGCTTTATGCAGAACTGCCACATGTAATTCGTGCCGGACAGATTCCGGATTTGCAAGATTCATCAATCCGTGGTATATATATTAGGAACATTGACGGTTTTGCACTTGCAGGACAGATAAGGCTCCCGGAAGCGTGTGAATTTCTGTTTGATGCATCACTTTACTGTTATAACCGGGCGGCTTTCGCATTTGCCCATAGCCTGACCGGACACCGGATTACATTTGCCATGCCGCGTGAGCTGACGCTTACCGAGCTTGAAGCACTTTCCGATGAATCACTCTGTCTGACACTGTATGAGTATCAGCCGGTTATGATTTCTGCAAACTGTGTACAGCGTACAACCAACGGATGCAGCCATTCGGATTCGGTCGTGCCGATTACAGATGACCGCAAAAACCGTTTTTTTGCAGCATGTTATTGCAAGGACTGTTACAATGTAATCTACAACAAGCTTCCGTATTCCATCTTGGATATTTATCAGGATACCGCTTTTACGAATATACACAAAGGTGGTTATATGCTTCGATTTACGATCGAAGATAAGGCGCAGATTGAACACATCCTGCGTGCATATGCAGACGGACATCCAGAAATCAAAGAACGGACAACCGGACATTTATATCGAGGAGTATTGTAATGATTAATATCATATGTGAGGTTTCAAAGTATCTGGTTTTACTTTTTATGGTTTTATATACTGTAAAATGTTTTTCCGTACTTTCCTCGAAAGATGAAGAACAGAAAAAGAAAAAACTGAATAAGCAGATCGGATATGTATTCATCATACATTTTCTATGTTATCTGATCCTGTATCTGCGGCTCGGTCAGATGAAAATCCTGATCTTTTATGTGGCACAGATTTTCGTCGCAATCTTATATATGGCGTTATATCACAGCATCTACAAGGATTCCTCCAGACTGTTGACAAACAACTCTGCATTCCTGCTGTTGATCGGGTATATCATGCTTACAAGACTGAATTTCAGTCTGGCTGTCAAGCAGTTTATTTTCGCAACAGTCGGTTTGGTGCTTACCTCCTTTATTCCATATATTATGTTAAAATGGAAGAAGATGAAGGATCTGGGAGTCTTATACGGAATTGTCGGAATCATTCTTCTTCTGACTGTATTTATCCCCGGACTCGGAAGTGAAAAATATGGCTCCAGAAACTGGATCAATATCGGGCATTTGTCTCTTCAGCCAATGGAGTTTGTAAAGATTATATTCGTATTTTTCGTTGCATCCATGCTGGTGAAGGCAAGCACCTTCAAAGAACTTTTTGTCAATGCCATCATATCAGCCGCATTTATGGGAGTACTTGTATTGGAAAAGGATTTAGGTGCAGCTGTGATTTTCTATATTACATATGTGCTGATGGTCTATGTAGCAACCTCGAGACCTGTTTTTCTGGTTGGCGGCATCTCACTTGGGGCAGGAGCAGTCATGCTTGGCTATGCTTTGTTTAAGAATTCATTATTCCAACATGTTATGGTCCGGGTTCACGCATGGCAAAACCCATTTGCCGATATTGACGGTGGCGGATATCAGCTTTCCCAGTCGCTTTTCGCAATTGGGACAGGAGGATACGCAGGTTCCGGTCTGACACAAGGTGCAGCTTCGAGCATTCCGGTCAGCGAAAGTGATTTCATATTCTCCGCAATCTGTGAGGAGCTTGGCGTAATCTTCGGACTCGCCATGATTCTGGTAATTGTAAGTATCTTTATTTCATTCGCTAACGTTGCAATGAAATGCAAGGTACCATTCTACAAATACCTGGCACTCGGTTTTTCAAGCATTTACTTTGTACAATGCTTCTTAAACCTTGGCGGCGTAACGAAATTTATTCCATCCACCGGTGTGACACTTCCACTTGTCAGTTATGGTGTCAGTTCCGTCCTGAGTACTTTGATTATATTTGCAGTCGTACAAGGTGTATATGTAATAAGCAGCAGTGAGGCAGTGAAATATGAAAGAGAAAAAGAAAAAGCAAGACAAAAACTACGCGAAGAACAAGCAGCCGTTAACACCGGAGCAAGAATTAATCGCGAAAGAAAAACAACGAATTAAAAATAACCGGATCAAAAACCGCCCAATTGTCGTGATCACATACATGATGGTTGCTGTTTTCGTGAGCATGATTGCATATGTAATATATTTCATGCAATTCAAATCCGAGACAGTAATCGCGAATTCACGGAATGTGCGGCAGGATTCGTTCGCAAGCACAGTAGAGCGCGGGGATATCATCACGAGCGATGGCGTAGTCATTGCAACGAGCGAAACAGATGACGAAGGAAATACCAGCCGTTCTTATCCGTATTCGAATATGTTCGCCCATCTGGTCGGTTACGATGAATACGGCAAGTCCGGATTAGAGCTTGCAGGCAACTTCTACATGCTCCGTTCGCATATCAACATCTTCGAACGTGTTTACCGCGAGCTGCAAGAACAGAAAAACCGGGGCGATAATATCATCACAACGGTTGATTACGATCTGCAGGCGGCAGCATACAATGCGCTCGGCGGCTGTAAAGGAGCCGTGATTGCCATAGAGCCATCAACAGGCAAAATACTATGTATGGTTTCGAAACCGGATTTTGATCCGAATGACATTGAAAACGTATGGTCATACCTGCAGACAGAGGAGGGGGCGAGCAGCACCATCCTGTTAAACCGTGCAACACAGGGCCTCTATGCACCGGGGTCGACCTTCAAGGTTGTTTCCCTGCTTGAATTTATCCGCGAAAATCCGAACAGCTATAACAACTTCCAATTCCATTGTGATGGCAATTCCATTTTCTCGGGAGTCAGCATCCGTTGTTCCAACAACAAATCACACGGAGATCTGTCACTTGCAGATGCACTTGCATATTCGTGTAACGTCAGCTTTGCAACGATTGGTGAAACACTGGATAAATCAAGCTACCGGAATACTGCGGAAGAGCTTCTGTACAACAAAGACCTTCCGTATGACGGAGATTATAATTCCTCTAAGTTCGCGATCAATGGTAATTCCCCGGATGATGCCATTCCGCAGACGGTCATTGGACAAGGGGATACTAAGACGACACCATTGCACAACGCGATGATCATGTCTGCCATTGCAAATGACGGCGTATTAATGAAGCCATATACCATTGACTCCATCCAAAACGATGATGGTGCGAACGTCAAGACATTCCATCCAAAGCAGGCGGGTACCCTGATGACTGCAAATGAAGCAGATATATTGACCGAATATATGAAAGGGGTATGTGAATACGGTACCGGTTCCGGTTATTTCTCCGGCCTTTCTTATCATGTAGCAGGCAAAACAGGTACTGCTGAATTTGACAATGAAGGGAACTGTAATTCCTGGTTTGTCGGGTTCTCCGATCCGGATGATCCCGATATCGTAGTCTGTGCCATCGCTGAAGAATCCAATGTGACCGGTGTAACCGGCGCATGGGTTGCAAGACAGGTTTTTGATGCCTATTATAGTAAATAGCTTATAGTAAATAACATGTAAATCTTGCGAGCGACAGGGGAATCTGCTATAATAAATTTAATTTTTGGTCACACCAAGAAAGAAAGCAGGAGGAATTGCAATGATAGAAGCAACAAGCTGTGGTGGTGTGGTAATCTTTCGAGGAAAAATCCTGTTATTATACAAAAATTACAGGAATAAATACGAAGGCTGGGTTCTTCCGAAGGGAACAGTAGAAGAGGGTGAGCAGCACAATGAGACTGCTCTCCGTGAAGTGAAGGAAGAAACCGGTGTGAGCGCGCAGATTATCAAATATGTCGGCAAGAGCAACTACACATTTAACACATCCTATGATTTGATCAACAAAGATGTACACTGGTATCTGATGATGGCGGACAGTTATTACAGTAAACCGCAACGGGAAGAGTATTTTATGGATTCCGGATATTACAAATTCCATGAAGCATACCATCTGTTGAAATTTCCGAATGAAAAGCAGATATTAGAACAGGCCTATGAGGAATATACGGCATTGAAACAGAATAATCTGTGGGGAAGCAAAAAATATTTTTAAATTTTAAGTATATGAAAGCAAAAAAGA
>ERZ1026868.465-NODE-465-length-26427-cov-9.559457_pt1 | contig 26427 bp, 19 predicted proteins | sample MGYA00380164_ERZ1026868 | MGnify/ENA primary metagenome ERZ1026868 (study PRJEB33269, sample SAMEA4719800) | human gut metagenome | biome: human-associated habitat; feature: organic feature; material: feces | place: Cameroon | collected 2013-10 ... | reverse complement strand
AACGCCACGTCGTGAGACGTGGCGTTTTCTTTTTATCAAGCTTCTGTAGCAGATTTTCCTAATAAACGCAAGAAAAACACAACATTAAAGCTAAATTATATTATTATAGGTATACCAATTTAGTAAGCAGCTATCGTTCAGCAACTTAACAGACTTCTCTCGTTATCGAAACTATATCTCAGCCAATCTTTACTTCCTATCAAATCTATCTATGCTTTCTATCAAATCTATATTTGCTTACTATCAAATGTCAATATGATTACTATCAAATATGATTTTATATGAAGGGGAAATAGGGAGCCTACTCCCCACCCTTCTTCATTATTTCGTCTCTACATTCTTCCATTAGCCATTTAGGAGTGCTGGTAGCTCCGCAGATGCCGATGGTTTTTACGCCCTGGAGCCATGCCATATCAATTTCGTTGGCACTCTCGATGAGATGGCTGTTGGCATTGACTCGGCAGCACTCTTTGAAGAGAACTTTGCCGTTGCTGCTCTTATGACCGCAGACAAAGAGGATGAGGTCGTGGCGAGAGGCAAAGGCTGCGATGTTTGGCATGCGGTTGGCAACCTGACGACAGATGGTGTCGAAGCTCTTGAAGGTGGCTGAAGGAGAAATGTGGGACTGGATATAGTCGATGATGTGATGGAAATCGTCAAGACCCTTGGTGGTCTGAGAATAGAGGTAGATGTCCTTGGTGAAGTCGAGATTCTTGACATCATCGATTTTCTCGATTACGATAGCTTGCTGGCGAGTTTGACCCACCAAGCCAAGGACTTCGGCATGACCGTTTTTGCCAAATATCACTATTTGGGCATCGGGGGCTGCATCGTACTGTCGCCTGATGCGGCGCTGCAAAGCCAGCACCACGGGGCAGGTGGCATCGATAATCTCGATGTTGTTGCGCTTGGCAAGTTCGTAGGTCTCAGGCGGTTCGCCATGGGCTCGCAGCAAGACTTTTACATCGTGGAGCTCGGAGAGCTGCTGATGGTTGATGGTGACAAGCCCTTTGGCATGGAGGCGTTCTACTTCCATGCCGTTGTGTACGATATCGCCAAGGCAATATAGCGTTTTGCCCTTGGCAAGTTCTTCTTCGGCTTTGCTTATGGCGGTGGTTACACCGAAGCAAAAGCCACTACCATTATCTATTTCAATTTGGAGCATTTGGGGAGGGTTATTTGCTTGTTTTTACTCTCACAACGAGCTTTGGATTGTCTGGGTCGTTGGTAATCATGAGGATTCGAGGCATACGCTTGGCAGTCTTGAGGTCGGAGGCTACGGCGGTGACACGAAGGCGAGCCGACTCGCCAGGCTGAATCTTGCTCTTGTTAAGCGAAACCTGCAAGCCCATGGTGAACATTTGGAGCGAACGAATGTTGAGGGTAGACTTACCGGTATTGACGATGGTGATGTCGCCACGAAGCTTCTTCTTGCCTGCGAAAGAACCGAGGTCGAGGGTGTCGGTGGAGAGCTGGATATGTGGAGCTACAGCCAACTGGTCGTCGCTAAGTTTCTCGAAGTCGGGCAAGAGAACGGCAGAAACATCGATGGCTTTGTCGGCAGAAACCTTGTCGCCCTGAGCAAAGCCAAGGTAGATGTTGGTTTGCGAGAGTCCGAAGTCGCGAAGCTTGTTGGAATTGAGCGTTACGGTAACCTTGCCTGAACGGCCTGGACGGATGGTTGTTGGCGACACTTCGGCAGAGAGATAAGGAGGCAGATGCATGACCTGTGGCTGCGCAGGCTGGTCGCTGGTGTTGAGGATATGGATGGTCTGATAAGGACGAGAGCCACGATTTACATCATCAAACTCTATATCGTTGTTGTCGACCATCAAAGCTCCAAGGGTGTAAGGATAGCCACCCACGAAGTCGGTGACCTCTTCGACAACGACACCACGAATGGTGAGGCGCAGAGGTTCGAGATTGTTGTTGAGGGTGAGGTAGGCACACTTGGTGAAACGCCCCATGGTGCGAGCATCGTAGGTGGCGGTGACGGTATAGGAAGCGTTGCGCTCAACTACGCCCTGAGGAGCACTAAGAGTGGTGCATCCGCAATCGGTATAGATGTCGTCGATATGAAACGATTTGCCTGTGGTGTTCTTCAGTTTGAAGGTTACGGTGACAGGCTTCTGGAATTCTATCTGTCCGAGGTCAACAAGTTCCTGAGTGGCCTCGATGGTTTGTGCCGAGGCTACGGCAGAAGCCGCCATGAGCAAGGCAGCAAGGATGGCATGTTTTTTTGTATTCATAGTCGTGAAGGGAATTAAAAAAGAGTTGTTATTCATTGACAACGATTTGAACGGCCTCGGCTCTGCCCGAAAACTCAGGACTGTAGGCACACTCGGCGGTGCAAACGCCCGAGAGGTAAGAGCCAGGACGATCAACGAAGTATTCTGTTTCTACTACGTGCTTTCCCTTGGAAAGACGGTCGAAGAAATAGTTTGTGCAGTTGTCTTGTGGAGCAAGATAGTAGCCATTGCGGTAGCCGCTAAGCTGAGATACAGGCTCGAGACATGCAGCACGCTTATCGCAGAGCTGAACGAAGTCGAAGTCGCGGTCGGCAACGATGGTTATGACGACTTTCACTTTGTCGCCCACCCTTAATGACTTGCCTGAAGTTTCGATATTGCGCTCTACGCGAATGCCTGCATTAGCCGACTTAACGGCAGCGATAGGCTGCAAAGACTGACCATAGATGGCACCCCACGAAGCACCATCGGAGGTCTTGGCAAACGATATTTCGGAAGCCTTAGGATTGTCGATGGTGGTCTTGATATAGCCTACGGCTGCAGTAGCCTCAGGCAAAGGGAGAGACTTGCCATCGAGGGCGATGGTGGTGAGAGAAGGCTGATTGAGCACTTCTTCATTATCCACCAAGAAGGCATGGATGGCATCTACGCTATTGAGCGGAGTGTCCCAACTCTGAGTGCGCTTCTGCTGCAAGAGCCATAGGCGCATATCATCGATGGTGGCACGGTCGGCAGGGGTGATGGCAGCAATAGCCTCGATGGCAGCAACCTGAGTAGGTATGCGATAGTTGCGCCAGCTATATAGTGCCCTTGGAGTGTCGAAATATCTGCCCATTCCAGGCTTGCTCACGGTATACTGCTTGATAGACTCCACATATTCGCGAGCTGTGGCATTGTCTTTGCCAAGAGCAATGGCAGCAATAGCCTTGGTACGGATGTCGACCTTGCGATTAGCCTTGAGGAGCAACGACTTGAAGTATTTGATGGTTGGAGTTTCGCCAGCCTTGGTGAGAGCGCAGAGGTAGAGATAGTCGAGGTCGACGGAAGAGAGAGATGGCTGTTTCTGCTTCTTCATCTCGTGCATGCGAGAGGTGGCTGCAGCATCGAGATAAGCCATAGCCTTAGAGAGCATGGTCTCGACATCGGAATTGGAATAGCCATTGGCAGAAAGACGCGACAGGAGGGTGGCTACAGAGGTGGTGACATAGGTGCTGCTGCGCATGCCCTTCCACCAACTGAAAGAGCCATCGGCATTCTGAGTCTCAGCCAAAAGTTTATTTATGGTAGAGAGCTTATAGCTGAGATTGTTCTTATTATAATATGTGGCGAGCAGAGCCTTCTGTCCGCTTTCGTCTTGAGCATCCAACATCCATGGCGACTCAGAGAGGACGATAGACTTCAGCTCGTCGTTGCGCTGAAGATTAGATAGCAGCGAGGTGTCGTCGGCAGTCCAACTGTCAATAGCCATCTTAATCTCAGGGTTAGACTGGAGGATGTTTGCCGAGATGGTGGTGGCATAATAAGCTGAAGCAAGCGAGAGAGAACTCTGGTTGCAATATTCAGAAACTGTAGGCAGAGTCTGAATCATGAGCCACGAAGGGTTGTTGGTATATTCTACTGTGAGCTTGCGCTTATCGGCTTTGGCTGGCAACACACTATCGAGCGAGAGAGTGAGTGTGGCAGCAGATGTCTGGGTGAAAGGAATGGTGGTGGTGACCATCTGCTTGTCGGACAACACAGGAAGATAGTGTTGTTCGCCATCAGAGAATCCCTTGCCCGAAGCCACGATGCGACAGATATAGAAGCCCTCGGTGGCTGAGAAATTGAAAGATACAGCCTGAGTCTCCTCGCCCTGGAGCGAGAACGACTTCTGCTGAGTGAAGACAACCTTGCCGGATTCAGCCTCCAGGATTTCGATGCGAGCAGTACCCTTGAGAGCATCGGTAGTGGTGTTGCTGATGCGAGCTGCGATGACAGCCTTGTCGCCATGGCGCACGAAGCGAGGCATGTTAGGCTGCACCATCACCTTCTTGCTTGCTACAGCCTCAGCCTGGATAGTGGCAGAGTTCATCTGCTTGTCGTGAGCCAAACCAAGGAAGCGCCATGTGGTGGCACTCTCAGGAAGAGTGAACGAAATGGATACTTCGCCCTGAGCATTGGTGGTGAGAGATGGCGCAAAGAATGCCGTCTCGCTGAAGTTTTCGCGAAGCTGAACGGAAGCATTGGCAGCAAGCTCAGCCTCGGAAGTTTGTGCCGACTCTTTTGTGGTAAGTCCTGCGATGCCACCCACAAGCACGGTTTCATTCAGAGGAGCCATGGCAGCAAGCTCGGTAGCACTAACCATAACTTTATCGCTCTTTGCCATAAGCCTGTTGTTGCCATAGCCTCTGACATAAACGCGTTTGCTGTATGGCATGCTAAAGCAATCGTAATAGAAATGGCTGAGCTGCATATATTTGTATGGCAGGTAGTTGAAAGACTGGTAGCCATGCAAGCCTGTGGCCTGATTAGAACCTCCACGCCATGAGGCATCTGGGGTATAGAGATTGAAGAAGAAGCCATTGTTGATAACATCAAACGAATGGGCGGACAAAGCATCGAGCGACTTATCATATAGAGTAGCCATGAGCTGAGCATCGGCAGGCTTAGAGTCAGGAGTTGTTATCTTCAACGTCCAACGCTCGTTTTGTCCTGGAGTGAGCTTATCGCGGAAGCTGGTCCACGACATATTGAGATGCTTATCTGGTTGTGGACGAAGAATCCAGGCAGTATGCGTATACAAATGACCATGATGCACCCAAGCATAGGTAACGGTGATGCCATCGCCATATTCAGGCTTATAGTTGAAGGTGTGGTTGTGGAGAGAGTTGTGACCCTCTAAGATGCCACTCTGCATAAACTCGCCATTCGAGAACACATTATAATATATGTGGTGCTCGTCGTCGGTATTGCCAATCTGGATAGTGGCAGGGAATGTGGTAGAGCTCTGATAATACCAGTCGTGGGTTTCGACAGGAGCCTTCTTGTCCTTGAGCGAGAAGACGACAAAAGAACGTGCGATGGTGTCGGTGCCACAAATGGCTTTGAGCTGATGTAAGCCCGAATGAAGTTTCAGAGGCTTGAGGTCGACGGCGGTATTGGCTTGAGCCTGGTATGGTTTGCCATCGATGGTGTAAGCCACGTTGCCCGCAATCTTTTCGCCCGAGATATTCAGATAGTTGAAGGTAAGGGAAGGAAGACTGTCAACGAGATTCTTCTCAGGCAAATTGCATGTGAAGACTGTGCTGACATTGCTCAAAGGCAACGACAAGAAGCCTTGCTGAGTTTCGCCAACAGCATCGGTAACAAAGGCTGTGGCATCGATACTGAAATATAGACGCGACTTAGACTTCTGCTCAGGCAACAGCATAGGCATGAGGAGAGTGAAACGACCATGATCGTCGGTGAAGACGGTATCGTTGAGGATAAGCTGCTGGTCGTTGCCATCAAACCACATTCTCCACCAAGAGCTGACGTTGCGCTTGATGGTATATTTAACCTTGGAATTCTGAATAGGCATGCCTGCATAAGAGCGGGCAGTACCGGTGAGCTTTAGGGTGTCGCCAACGCTATACGCTGTAGTAACCTTATCGAGGTCGACAGTAAATGTTGGACGCTTGTATTTCTCAACTCTAAAGGTTGCGGAATTGCTATTGGCAAAGATGCGATAGCAACCAGTAATGCCGTTTGCAGGGAGGTCGAAGACTGCAGAGGCTTGACCATATTCGTCGGTAGTAACGACCTGAGTAGCGAGGTCTTGATAGTTGGCATCGCGAAGTTTCAAGGTAACCTCCTTGCCTACCACAGGGGCTGCGGTAAGAGCCTTGCTATTTGGTTTCCAATAAACCACAGAGACGTTAACCTTCTGACCAGGGCGATATATAGAGCGGTCGGTATTGACAACGCTTCGCTCGCTATCACCGTAAGATTTGCCATGATAGAAGCCTGAAAGCCCAACCTTGGCACAGGCATTATCGTCGGCAGTATAGGTGTAGGCTGTATAAGGATTTTGCTTAGAACATTGGTAAACCACCTCGCCATTAGCGCCTGTGGTGACGGTTATGTCGTCGATTTTCTGTTCCGTCCAACGCTCATTAAAGCACAATCTAACCTTGGCGCCTGATACAGGAGCGCCAGTTGTGGCATTGACAACGGCTATACGCAAAGCATTGTCAGGAAGCTTTTCAGACATGGTGTAGAGGTTGGTGACATGCAACAGGCAACGCTCAGGCTTGATGCTATTGTTGTCGGTAGTAACCTCAAGGAGATATACGCCTACAGGCAGCGGAGCTATAGACATAGAGTCGGCATACTCGTCGTAGGCAGCCTTGCCAACATAGCGTAGCTGGTCGGTATGCACCACGGTGCCTACGATATGCTTCTTTATCTTCTGATAGTCTTTATCGTTGTTAGGATCGAGCTCGGTATCGCCAGCAAGCGACAGGCGATATACTGCCAAATCTAACTGCGAGATGTTGCAAATGGAATTGACACGAACCTTGCGAGCCATGTTAGGCAATAGCATCATGTCGCCAACGTTGATGTCGAATCGTGGACGCTCCAGTTCCATCTTGGCATTACGAAGATAGTTGAGCGGAGGCCATGCGCCCCATTTGCTAACGGCATAGTTGATATATTGCACCTTCTCGGCAGCTGTGGCATTCTCTATTTGCTCCAAGCATTTATAATGCTCTAAAGCCAGTTCGCCAGCCACCTTCAGGTCGCCATAGATATTTATCAAAGAGTCTACACTCTGCAGATAGCGCGACTTGCGGACTTCAGTTTCGTCAGCCTTTTCCAGACGGCGGATAATCTCGAGAGCTGTGATGCAGGCAGCATTGCGATTGCCCGAAGCTGCATAATAATCGTGCATAACCTTGAAAGCCTTAGCCTCGTAGCCAAGCACATGGAGCATATCGTCGTTGAAAATCTTGCTATAGTTGGCTTCAACCACAAATGGCTCGTAGACAGAAGTCTTTACGTCAGCAAGCTTTGCCACATGCTGCAACGACTGGGCATAATAAGCCTTGCTCTTTGAGACAAAAGCAATCTTCTGCTTCGCATCTCTTGAACCATCGGCACGGAGATTATACAAATGGCCAAGGGCAGAACTAAACACCGCCTTAGCAACATCATCCTTGAGAGCAGCCTCGCGAGCCTCTAATCTTTCAACCTCAGGCTGCAAAGAGTCGGGAGAAAGACAAGCCTTGGCTGTGGTTTGCAAGAGCAACGCCTTAAACAAATGACCATATTCTTTTTCAGCCTCAGCCTTTTTGGCTATCTTGTCAAGAGCTTTTAGTTTGTCTTGCTGCAAGTCTTTAGTGTCGGCAACATCCACACTCTTCCAAAGCGAAGAATAGCTTTGGGCAAGCATTGTCATAGGCAACAACATCGACAATAGTATAGTAAAAATGCCTTTTTTCATGCTTATTATTGGTTTAATGGTTATCTATATTGCAAAAGTAACATTTTTTTTTCATATCATCTACGATGATAGTTAAAAAAGCGCAACTTTTATTACGTTTAGACATATATTACGAAGAATTATAGTATCTTCGCAATAAATTATATGGTAATAAAGGAGTTAAAGGAGTAACACAATAAAAACGAGAAGTATATGGAACACAACACACAACACAACATTATCAGCGACAGCATGATTGATGCAGCCGAGAACATACGCAAGGTGGAGATTGCAGACGCAAAAGCCATAGTAGACATTTATAATTATTACGTCGAGAATACCGCAATTTCGTTTGAAACAGAAGCGCTGACGGTAAACGAAATGGCTGAGAGGATAAAGGATATTTCGAGTAAATTCCCTTATTTCGTGTATGAGAAAGATGGCAAAATATTGGGCTACTGCTATGCGCACCAATGGAAAGAGAGGGCAGCATATTCGAAGACGCTCGAAACAACTATCTATATCGATAAGGATGTAAGACATCAGGGGCTTGGCAGAATAATGGTAAAACTATTGATTGACCTCTGCCGCAACGAGGGTTATCGTGCGCTAATAGCTTGTATCACACAAGGCAACGAGGCAAGCATAAAAATGCACGAGAGCTTAGGCTTCAAGCAAGTTTCGGAGTTTAAGGAGGTGGGCTTCAAGTTTGATACTTGGCTTGATGTCGTTGACTTGGAGTTGCTGCTGTAGAATCAGCATACGCGGAGCAAACAGGCAGAAATAAGTTATTTCAATTCATATAGCACCATGGCAGACAACAAAGAAAAGAGAATAACTGAGCAAAGCTCGCTATACGACCATCTGGAGAAGATGAGTGTGGCAGAACTTACTGCCAACATCAACAACGAGAACAAGAAGGTGGCGTTGGCGGTAGAGGAGGCTTTGCCAAAGATAAATATATTGATAGAAGCCATAGAACGACAAGTGAAGAATGGCGGACGACTGTTTTATGCTGGCTGCGGAACAGGCGGACGACTGGCTACTCTCGACACCATAGAGGTGCAAAACACCTATGGTATAGACGGTTCACAGATACAGGCGATATTCCCTGGCGGTATAGGATGCTTGACGCAGACTAAGGAGTCGAGAGAAGACGACTTGGAGAATGGATGGCAACAACTTTGCGATAAGAAGATCACTAAGAATGATATCGTGGTGGGATTCTCGGCAAGCGGCACCACACCATTTGTGTTGTCGATATTGAAACATTGCAGGAAAGAAGGAATACCTACGGGCTGCATAGTGAACAATCCACACTCTCCTATTGCAGAATGGGCAGACTATGCGGTAGAGGTGATAACAGGACCGGAGTTTGTTACTGGCAGCACTCGCATGAAGGCTGGCACATCGCAAAAGCTGATCCTCGACATGATAAGCACCACGCTACAAATTAGGCAAGGCAGAGTGGAAGGCAACAAGATGGTGAACGCCAAACTTATAAACCATAAGCTCATAGACCGTGCTTGCAGAATATTCATGGAGCGCAATTCTGAATATAAGGATTATGAGGAAGTGCGACAACTGATATTGAAAGCAGGAAGCGTAAAGAAGGCAGAAATGATGATTTCCCGACATTTTGACATGTAATTCGGTCAAAATGTCGGGATTTTCATTATGGGCACGACGTTTGAATAGGAGTAGGCAGAAACGAATAAATTTTAGAAAGGAGACATAATATGACATTAGACAAATTCACAATCAAGGCGCAAGAGGCTGTGCAAGCTGCCGTGAACATCGCCCAGCAAAACGGTCAGCAAAGCATTGAGCCTGTACACTTGCTTAGAGGTGTCATCGAAAAGGGTAAGGACGTTACGAACTTCGTATTCCAGAAGCTCGGAGTCAACGCTCAGCAGATAGACACTCTCGTGGCATCTGAGATTCAGCACTTGCCACGCGTACAAGGTGGCAACGTATACTTGAGTAATGACGCCAACAAGGTGTTGACTCGCGCTCAGGAATATGCCACAAAGATGGGCGATGAGTTCGTGTCTATAGAGCCTATTTTATTGGCTTTGCTCGACGTTAGTTCTACGGCAAGTCGCATTCTCCACGATGCAGGATGTGCAGAGAAGGAGATGACGAAGGCTATTACTGAATTGCGTCAAGGGCAGAACGTGAAGTCGCAATCGGGCGACGAGAACTATCAGGCATTGTCGAAATATGCCAAGAACCTCGTTGACGATGCCCGCAAGGGCAAGCTCGACCCTGTAATAGGTCGTGACGAAGAGATTCGTCGTGTGCTTCAGATATTGAGCCGTCGTACTAAGAACAACCCTATATTAATAGGTGAGCCAGGTACTGGTAAGACTGCCATCGTGGAAGGTTTGGCTGAGCGAATCGTTAGAGGCGATGTGCCAGAGAACCTTAAAGACAAGCAGCTATATTCGCTCGATATGGGTGCATTGGTAGCTGGTGCAAAATATAAGGGCGAGTTTGAGGAACGATTAAAGGCCGTTATCAAAGAGGTGACAAGTGCCGAAGGCAACATCATACTCTTCATCGATGAGATTCACACTCTCGTTGGTGCAGGAGGTGGCGAAGGTGCCATGGATGCTGCCAACATCTTGAAACCAGCTTTGGCTCGTGGAGAGTTGAGGGCTATTGGTGCCACAACGCTCAACGAATACCAGAAGTATTTCGAGAAGGATAAAGCTCTTGAGCGTAGATTCCAGACCGTGATGATTGAGGAACCTGACGAGGCAGACGCTATCAGCATCCTTCGTGGACTGAAAGAGCGCTATGAGAACCACCACAAGGTTCGTATTCAGGATGATGCCTGCATAGCTGCCGTTCAGCTCTCAGAGAGATACATCAGCGACCGCTTCTTGCCTGACAAGGCTATCGACCTTATGGACGAGGCTGCAGCAAAATTGCGTATGGAGCGCGACTCTGTGCCTGAGGAGCTTGATGAGATTACTCGTCACTTGAAGCAACTCGAGATAGAGCGCGAGGCTATTAAGCGCGAGAACGATGAAGCCAAGATTGCTATGCTCGACAAGGAGATTGCTGAGCTTAAAGATCAAGAGAAAGACTTCCGTGCCAAGTGGGAAGGCGAACGTGCCTTGGTGAACAAGATTCAGCAAGACAAGCAGACCATGGAGACATTGAAGTTTGAGGCTGAGCGTGCTGAGCGTGAGGGCAACTACGAGCGTGTGGCTGAAATCAGATATGGTAAGCTGAAGGAACTGCAAAACGATATCGACAGCATACAGCAGCAACTGAAGTCGGCACAGGGTGCAGAGGCTATGGTTCGCGAAGAGGTTACTGCCGACGATATAGCAGAGGTGGTAAGTCGCTGGACTGGAATACCAGTAACTCGTATGATGCAGAGCGAGCGTGAGAAACTTCTTCACCTCGAAGAGGAGCTCCACAAGCGTGTAATTGGTCAGGAGGAAGCCATTAGTGCTGTTTCTGATGCGGTAAGACGTTCAAGAGCTGGTCTCCAAGACCCTAAGCGCCCAATAGCATCATTCATATTCCTTGGTACCACGGGTGTCGGTAAAACAGAACTTGCCAAGGCTTTGGCAGAATATCTGTTTAACGATGAGAGCATGATGACTCGTATTGATATGAGTGAATATCAAGAGAAGTTCAGCGTGTCACGTCTTATCGGAGCGCCTCCTGGATATGTAGGATATGATGAGGGTGGTCAGCTTACTGAGGCTGTTCGCAGAAAACCATATAGCGTAGTATTGTTTGATGAAATCGAGAAGGCTCATCCTGATGTTTTCAACATCTTGTTGCAGGTTCTCGACGATGGTAGACTTACCGACAACAAGGGTCGTACCGTAAACTTCAAGAATACTATCATCATCATGACTTCAAACCTTGGTTCACAGCTCATACGCGAAGAAACCGAGAAGGCGGGCGGCACTCTTAGCGCAAGCAAGTTGGAGGATATGCGCCATAAGCTCTTCGACATGCTTAAGCAGACCATACGCCCAGAGTTCTTGAACCGTATCGACGAGACTATCATGTTCTTGCCTTTGAACAAGCAGGAAATCAGAGATGTGGTAGAACTCCAGATGAACAGCGTGAAGAAGATGGTGGAAGAGCAAGGCTTCAAGCTCAGCTGGACATCAGCAGCCCTCGACTATCTTGCCAACGTTGGCTACGACCCTGAGTTTGGTGCACGTCCTGTGAAGAGAGCCATCCAGCGCTATGTGCTCAACGACCTCTCTAAGCAGTTGCTTTCAGGTTCTGTCGTTATCGACAAGCCTATCGTTATTGATGCCACCAGCAATGGTCTTACATTCAAGAACTAAGTATCGAACAAAGGCTTATAATATAGCCTAACACTAAATAAGGAAGTCCCTGTTTCGTGAGGAAACAGGGACTTTTTATTTTCTATAGAAAAATACTAAAATGGAACTATGCTATCTTTCCATTTGCTATTTCCTCTTGCAAATATGAATATACATATCTTGGTGATTGGAAATAAAGACCCGTCTTTGGATTCTGAAGCAATTTATATGTCTCGGAACCATAGAGCACATCCAAAGCTTGATGTATAGACATGCCACATTCCTCTACAAGAATTGTTGCAATATCACGCTCCTGACATTCAAGCATAAACTGAAAATCGAGTTCTGTTACTTTCATAAGCTTTGCAGGTTTTTAATGGCTTTTTCTGTACAGAATGCCCATTGATAAGTTATACCTTTAGAATATTGTATACGCTTTAAGAATGTTTCAAAATCAATATATCCTGATTGGAAATTGAAAATCTGACGTCCTATTCTATCATTAGCTATAGGACCATACACAATATCATAATCATGGACGCGAGCAGATGTAGCCCTATTAGATAAAACAAAGCGAGCCCATTCTTCGGTATACGCATTAAAGATAAGACACTTTAAATCGTTACGAGTAGCTTTATCAATATCAAATTCAAATTTATTAATAAATAGTTCTCCGCCAAAAGTATCAACTTTAAACTGTGCCATCTCTTTAGCTTGCTCAATATCCTCTGAAAGATAAAAGGCTAATCCAAAATCTTTAGAAGGTCGAGATTTGCCAAGATCTATATTATCAACCTTTTGGTTTGATCCATGATACAGTATCATATTAGCGCTCCTCCTTTCTTATGGCAATAAGTAGCAAGTCCTTCCACCTGGTCTTCAAACGACAAGGTGTGCAGCACATTATAATGTTGTTCTGCATATTCAATGCCCTGATGAATACTCACGTAGCGGTATGCTTGCTGAAAGCTTAAACCGAAATGACGTGCAAATAGTTTTATAAGCATTATAATATATTCTATCTTGGCTGATACCATAATTTCTAAGTTTTAACAATTACAAAGATAAAGCAAATCGAAGATAACACAAAATAAATTCACATTTTTTGTGTTATAAAGAACGATAGTACAAAATAGGTTTCCTAAGGATTCTCACTCCTTCTTCAAGCTCAATTCTATTGGCAGGAGGAATTTGCTATGAGGAATATTTACGAAGGTGCCATCAAATCGTTTTTTCATCGTAGATACCGAGATGCAAAGGCGCTTGCGAGCTCTGGTCATGGCAACATATAGTTTGCGAGCATCTTCGTCGTCGTAGTGTTTTACGCCATGGTTGTAGTAGTTTGGATAACGGCCATCGATGACGTCGAATACTATCACGTTGTCAAACTCCAAACCTTTAGCCTTGTGGATGGTACTAACGAAGACGCGCTCTTTCATGGATGTTCCGCCACAGATATCGGCCTCGCGAAGGGTATTCATTTCTACCACATAGCGGTCGAGCGCCTGCTTTAGAGTGAGATTCTCGTTGGCTGGCAACAAGTCAAGCTGAATATAGTTGAGCACATATTGCAACTTCTTGCTATCGACAACTCTGCGCTCTTGCTTCAGATATTCCCACACTCGCTGCATGTCGGCAACTAATGTCGGAGTCTCGTCATCATTGCTTCGCTGATGAGCCATCGCCAAAGTGGAATGCCATAGTTCTGAATATCGTTGGCGTAGCAACTCAGCCTTATGAGGCACATCGCCCTGTTGCAGATAGCGCACCTGCTCAGGTATCATTTCTTGCGCTTTGTCGTAGCAACGAGCCACAAGACTGCAAGTGGCAAAGACGTCGGCATCGGCAAGATGGGAGTTTTCACCTTCAAGATGCAGATATTCGATAAGGTTCTTCAGCCTATACTTCACGAAACCAGGGAATAGCAATCGCGCCAACTTCAGAGAGTCGAAACATACGGGATGCTCCTTGCGCCAGTCTACGGATGGCAGATAGCGCTTAAGATTGAAGTCCATGATATCATAGTCGTAAGTGGCATTATGGCCGAGCAATATGTCGTCGCCCACATAGTCGAAGAATCGTTGCAAAGCCTCGGCAGGCGATAGCAGTTCATGCTGCTTTCGCTCTTCGACAATTGGGTTTACTATATCGCCAAGCATCTCTGGTATAGGCTTGTCTGTAGCGATATATAGCGAGAGCTCAGAACCTTCCACCACCCTTCCCTCTCGCATTTTGCATGCTGCAATCTGCAATATGTCGTCATTATAAACATCCAGTCCTGTGGTCTCGGTATCGAAAACCACGATTTCTTTCTCAGCCAAAGCCTTGGCAAACTGCTGCACATAGGTTTTGCCATCAGCCTCAAGAAGGTCGGTAGGCACCATGCCTCTTACGCGAAGTTGTCGCACCAAGGCTCTTGCCGAAGCATTAGTCTGCATAATGCCCATTCCCTTGAGCAGTCGTGCCCAAGCTATGAAGTTGAATTCGTTGGCTATTACCGAATAGTGGGCAAAGAGCAGTTTTACGCCATCGGTAGTAAAGATATCTGTTCCCGACACCTTGAAGTGTGGCATGGCGATGTCATCCAAGGCATAGCCTATGGAGTCGGCATCGCGATTGGAGTTTACTATCACAGCCGTAGTCTCGTCGGGATGTTCATTATAGAAATCTCTCACCTTGAGCGCCACAGCCTTATACTCCTCATCCACGGTAGCACATTCCATTAGCGTAAGCTCATTGCCCTCAGCCTTTGTGATATTGGCAGCCTTAGGCAACAAAGCGCCATCGATGTCCATAACCTGCATAGCATACTTGTTGTAGACATCGAGGAGATAGGATGGCGAACGATGGTTTACGTCGAGATGATAGATATTGCCGCAGCATCGCTCTTTCAGTTCTTTCATTATCTCCATCTTGGCTCCCATAAACGAGAATATGGCTTGTTGCTCATCGCCAAGATAAACAACCGTAGCCTCGGGAGCAAGAAGAAGGTCGAGGATAGAAAGCTGAAGGAAGTTGAGGTCTTGCACCTCGTCTACTTGCATCCAGCTATACTTATGATATTCGTCAGATTGCGACAGCGCATCATAAGCCTTTAGCAATAGGTCTTCGAAGTCAACGAGGTTGTTTTGCTCCTTGTAAGCCTCATAGGCATGGGCAAACTTCATTTTCTTCAGCATATTGCTGATGATATGGGCATCGGCAAGGTTGAGATTGGAAACCGCCATAGCATCCTCGTAAGTGAGAGCATTATTGTATACCTCCATCATCTGGTCGGCACTAAACTCTTTGCCCATCATAGAGAGCATATTTCGCAAAGCTGTGATGTCTTCCGAGTTCAGGCAGTCGGCATGCATACGAATATGGCGAGGATGCTTCATAGCCATCTGATGCATGAAATGCGAAAGGTTGATAATAGTGGTATAGTCGCGCTTGCGATTACCATTAGTAGCCACCATCTGCTCGTCTTCGCCAAGATATCTGGCAAGGATGCTCACGGCATCATTTTCATCTATCACGGCACATTCTGCCGCCAAGAGTCCTTGCTCATATAGAAATTTTGAGCAAAATCGATGCACGTTGCCTACAAACAAAGATGCCATGCCCTCGTCGTTGCCCAATCGCGACTGCAAACGCTCGTACATGCCACGAGCAGCACGGTTGGTAAACGTAAGGCATAGCATATCCTTATAGTCAATACCCTCGCGTCTTGCCTTGGCTACTCTCTCTGCAAGCATCTGCGTCTTGCCACATCCAGGAGGAGCCAACACAAGATGAAAACCAGAGCCAGCAGCTAATACTCGTTGCTGGCTCTCGTCTGGTGTCCAATTATTCTGCATAATGTTTAGTCAAGGTGGAATACCTCTTCGATAGGAATGGTGACAGGAGAATTATCAGGATTTACCTCCATGATATCTGCCATCATATCCCACCATTTCTGTGTGATAGGGTCCACATTTTCAGTATCTTGGCTGTTGGTATCTTTCGAGCATTCCTGGTAGGCAAACAATAGGTTTGTTTCCTTGTCCCAGAAAATGCTGTAGTTGCTTACACCAGCATCCTTGATCATCTGTTTCAACTCTGGCCAAATAGCGGCATGACGTTTTGCATACTCTTTCTCACAGCCAGGCTTGAGATACATTTTAAATCCAAATCTTTTCATAGGTAATAATAGATTGCCTCACCCCCGATCCATCTCAAAAGAGAGGGGATATATGAGAAGGGATTGAAGGATTATTGGCATTAATAGTTTGTTTAATATAATTATTCCCCGACCACTCCCCAAGACAGAGGGGGAAAGTTTATTGTCTTTATTGGAGGAACTCAACCTTTTTAAGGGTTTTTACTCCCCTCTCTTTTGGAGAGGGGCAGGGGGTGAGGCTCCCGTAATAGTTTTATTTCTTCACATCCACAATCTTTGTCTTTGGCAACTCTTTGTTTCTGCGGTTCACCATAGTAACCACACTTTGTGCCAACGAGAGGAAAGCCTGTCCCATGATGGTGTCTGTGTCTACTGCCGAAGGCTGACCCTGGTCGCCATTATTGCAAACGCTCTGCACCATAGGCAATTGTGCCAACAATGGCAAATTCATTTCCTTAGCCAGTTCCTTGCATCCTTCTTTTCCAAAGATGTAGTATTTGTTCTCAGGCAATTCGGCTGGTGTAAACCATGCCATATTCTCTACCAAGCCCAAGATTGGCACATTCACCTTCTCGTTCATATACATGTCAATACCCTTGCGAGCGTCTGCCAAAGCCACCTTCTGAGGGGTGCTTACAATTACAGCGCCTGTTATAGAGAGGGTCTGCAAAAGTGTGAGGTGGATATCTGATGTGCCTGGAGGAGTGTCGAGGATGAAATAGTCGAGGTCGCCCCAGTCGGCATCTGCGATGAGCTGCTTCAATGCGCTTGTTGCCATACCTCCACGCCACAAGGTTGCGGTATCAGGGTTTACGAAGAAGCCTATAGACAATAGCTTCACACCATATTTCTCAATAGGCTCTATGAGCTGTCGCCCGTCTTTCTCTACTGCGTATGGGCGCTCTTCTTCCACACCAAACATCTTTGGCATCGACGGTCCGAAAATATCGGTATCGAGCAATCCTACCTTATATCCCAACTTTGCCAAAGCCACGGCAAGGTTGGCAGAAACGGTACTCTTGCCCACTCCACCCTTGCCTGAGCTTACAGCGATGATATTCTTCACCTCTGGCAATAGTTTTCCTACCTCAGGGCGTGGCTGCGACTTAAACTCCGTAACGATTTCCACTTCCACTTCCTTGCCCACATGATAGTGTATGGCAGCCTCGGCAGCCTTTACTGTCGACTTCAAGAATGGGTCTGTATCGCGAGGGAATGTCAATATCACCTTCACCTTCATGCCGTCTATCTGAGGCTGATCGGCAAGCATATCGCTCTCTATAAGATTCTTCTTTGTACCGGGATACATAACTGTTGCCAAAGCGTCAGTTATGAGTTTTGGATATAGTGTCATTATTCTAATGTATATATATTATTGTATTCTTTTGCAAAGATACTCCTTTTTTCTGACTTTTATAGTCTTACCGCCATCAATTTGCTATCAAAGCGTAGATTTTTACCACTTTTCATAATTATCTCGTTTGCTATAACATCTAAAAACATTAACTTTGCAAGCAGAATCATCTTAAGAACCCAAAATCTGATTATCGTCAGAACCCAAAACCAATAACAATGAAAAAACTATTCATCGCGCTATTATCGATTTTTCTTACCTCTTTCTTTTCGCCAATATCTGCCAAGGATGTTGTGTGGTATAATGGTCGTGGCAATGTGGAATATCGCGTGTGCAACAAGCCGTCGCCTGTGGTAAAGATTGCACTTGGCATGTTTTCGTCCGACATGAAGGCTGTCACAGGCCATCATGCTCACTCTGTAGGCAAAGCGCCTGTAGAGATATTCCAGCTCGACATGCTCACCAACAAAGAGATGAAAGAACTCGACAAGCGAAAGATTTCATATACCGACATCATCACTCGTCAGGATGCTTTTACCATAAGCATCAACCAGGGCAAGATAGTCATCGTGGGTAGCAATGGTCGTGGCACAGCCTACGGCATTCTCGAGCTCTCGCGCTTGGCGGGCGTTTCGCCTTGGATTTACTGGGGCGACGTGGTGCCTGAAAAGAAACAATATCTTGCGCTACCCGACAATTATTTCACACGCCAATATCCTTCGGTCGCTTATCGTGGCATCTTCATCAACGACGAGGACTGGTCGTCGCGAGTATGGGCGCAGAAGATTGAGGGCAAGCATGCCAAGAAGGGCGAGATGGGACCTCGTTTCTATAAGCATGTCTTCGAACTCTTGTTGCGTCTCAGAGCCAACACCATTTGGCCTGCCATGCACGAGGGCACCACGGCTTTCTTCAAGGTAAAGGGCAACAGAGAGGTTGCCGACTCTTGCGACATCTTCGTTGGTACCTCGCATTGCGAACCTATGTTGCGCAATAATGTTGGCGAATGGGACGAGAAGAAGCGTGGACCATTCAATTTCATCACCAATAAGCATAATGTGGTAAACTATTGGGCTGAGCGCCTTCACGAAACTGCAGGCATGGATGCTCTCTACACTCTCGGCATGCGTGGCATCCACGACGGCTCTATGCTGGGTGTCAAGACCAAGGAGGAGAAGCTTCGTGGTCTTCAGGCAGTCATCGACGAGCAACGAAAGATGCTCCACAAAACCTTTGGCAAGTCGATGAAAAACATTCCGCAGGTGTTTGTACCATATAAAGAGGTGTTGGAGATTTATGAGGATGGACTAAAGGTGCCTGACGATGTTACCCTTATGTGGTGCGACGACAACTATGGCTATCTCACTCGCCTTTCTGACGACGAACAGCAGAAACGTAGCGGTGGCGCAGGCGTTTACTATCATCTGAGCTATTGGGGCAGACCTCACGACCATCTGTGGCTCACCACCACTCAGCCGGGCTTGATCTTCAACGAAATGCGCACAGCCTACGACCACAATGCTCGCCAACTGTGGATAGCTAATGTCCACGACCCTAAGGTTGCTGCCTACGACCTCAACCTATTCCTCGATATGGCGTGGAATATCAATTGCGTAAACGAAAATACCATTGGCAACCACCTCAAGGCGTGGCTTGCTCAGCAGTTTGGCGACATCGTTGCTGCCAAGCTCTATCCTGCCATGCGCCAGTTCTATCATCTTTGTGGCATACGCCGACCAGAGTTTATGGGATGGAGCCAGGTGGAACTCGACAAGAAAAAATATCCTCGCGGACTATCACCTATGCAGAACACCCAATTTGCTGCAGACCAGTTTGGCAACGAGCTCGAACGATATATCAACGACTACGAAGAGATAAAAACCATCGTGGATGCTGCAGAACCCCTCATCCGCCCTGAGCTCAAGGATGCCTACTTTGCTGCCATCAAATATCCTGTTTATGGTGCTGCAGCCATGGCTACAAAAACCTTGCAGGCTCAGGAGGCTCGCCATCTTGGTCGCTCAGATTCTTTCAACCACGACGACGAGGCTCTCGATGCAGCCGTGCGCAGCCATAAGGCTTACCAAGAGATTCTCTCGCTCACAGATTATTACAACAACACCATGGCTCATGGCAAATGGCGTGGCTCTATGGACTGCAACCCTCGCAACTTACCTGTTTTCGGCGAGCCTGTATTCCCTGGCAAGCTTACAGCCGACAATATCAAGGAGCATTCCGATGCTTCGTTCATACCTGCCAAGCTAAAAACCGACAACACCATAGCTCGCAACGCCTGCCAATGGTCGTCGGCTTCTGCTCAAGCAAAACCTATCGACATGCTTGGCCATAGCATGAATGCCGTGGCGCTACCTAAGGGTGAAAAGCTAACCTACGAATTCTCTACATTCCGTAGCGACAGCTGCGTCGTTCGCATCGCCACCATCCCTACTCAGGCAAACGATAAGGGCGATATCCGCTATCAGGTCACCATCGACGACCAGGCTCCTGTAGTCTTCAGTCTCAAAGAGCCATACCGCTCTGAGCGTTGGAAGCAGAATGTGCTACGTGGTCAAGCGCTCCGCTCCATCTTCACATATCTTCCAATGGGCAAACATACCATCACCATCCAGGCGCTCGACCCTCATATCGTAGTCGACCAATGGATGCTCGACTACGACGTCGACCGCGAATTCTATGTATTCCCTGTAGAAAGGTAAAAAGGTAAAAAGGTAAAAAGGTAAAAGGTAAAAGGGTAAAAGGTAAAAGGGTAAAAGTATTATTGGTCCACTATCGTACAATATTGCAAGTTTGCGTAGCATCCTGCAGTATTGTACGATTTTCATTTTATACCTTTGCACATAGAAAATCCTAATAACACAATTCAATATGCTTAAACAAATTCTCCTTTCTGGAGCCTTGGCTTTGCCTATCGTGGCTCTCAACGCAAATGCGCAGCAGTAGCCAGCAAGCGTTTTCGACCGTAATGCTGCTGGCACCTACTATACCAACTTCAAAACTATGATTCAATATATGCGCAACGCCATAAACTAAAAAACAGGCAACGAGAAAGACTATGGAGGCTGAACTAAACCTCCAGGGCATCAAAACCCAAGACCCCACCAACGGAATTTATATCCAAAACGGAAAGAAATACGTGGTGAGTAAGTAAAGGCGGAAACATTCACAAAAGGAAGTGCAATATAAGTAAAACCACATATTCTACGATGCCAAGCCATGGCAAAAAGCGTAGAATATGTGGTTTTTTAGTTATCTTTATTATGCGACTATTCGAAAAGCTTTATGCGAGTAGTCGAAAAGCATGATGCAAATAGTCGAAACTGCCGCTACGAATAGTATTATACCAATTACCAATATAATAATCACCATTAATATGCGCATTAATGGTGATTATTGTCTTATTCATAGAATTCGAAGTCGACATCGTCGGATGATGATTCTGGCTTTTTGGCAGGCTTAGGCTGCGCCTTTAGGTTGCCATTCTCGTCGAATAGTCCGTAGGTGGTGCGGAGAACGGTGAACTCGGTACGACGGTTGAGAGAGTTGCAGATTTCCTCTTTCTCAGGATTCTTGAGAGCCTTGATGAAGTCGGGCGTTAGCTCGTCGTCGACCTTTAGCCAAGGATATTTCTCAGCCACTTTTTTCTTAATCTTCTTTGGTCGCTCTTTGCCATAGCCCATAGGAGTAAGGCGGTCGGCAGCTATGCCGTGGGCGATGAGATAGTTGACTACGCTCTCGGCACGACGTTGCGACAGGCGCTTGTTGTATTCTGCCGAACCTTTATAGTCGCAATGCGAGCTAAGCTCGATGGTGACATGCGGATTTTCGTTGAGCAAAGCCACGAGTTTGTCGAGCTCGAGCTCAGAAGCCTTGGTGAGGTCGGCACGGTCGAACTCATAGAAGATATTGTCGATGAGCACAGGGGTGGAGATGGAAGCCAGAGGGAACTGAAGCACATCCTCATGGCTCTCGTCGGTAGCAGCCACTTTTAGCTCTTCACGATGGTTGAGATAGCCTTGGCAGGTGGCAAGCATGAGATAGCTTACGCCTGGGGTAACAACCTTGGTGAAGGAGCCATCGCTGCGCACGGATAGTTTTTCGTTGGTACCATCGTCGCCAACGATGTATACTTGGGCAGCAGGAAGCTCGTAGCCATCAATTTCGTAGACGTAGCCCTTTATGGTATTCACAATTTCAGGATTGTCGAAAGAATAGATGTGGTCGCAACCTCTGCCGTCGTTGCGATTGGAACAGAAGTAGCCACGATTGTATGGTCCCTCGAAGGTCATGCCGAAGTCGTCGGCTTGAGAGTTGAGCGGATAGCCCGGGTGTTCAAGATGATAGCGATGGTCTTTGCCCACACGAGCAATGAAGATATCGTAGCCACCCAAGCCCGGATGTCCGTTGCTTGAGAAATAGAAGTCGCCATTAGGACGGAACGTAGGGAACGCCTCGTCGCCAGGAGTGTTGACGGGTTCGCCAAGATTTTCTACACCTCCTAAGCCTGCCGAAGTGATGCGCACGCGCCAAATATCCAAGCCACCCTTGCCACCCGGCATATCGGAGGTGAAATAGAGCCATTCGCCATCGGGCGAGATGGCAGGATGAGCGAAGCTGGAAAGAGTGTCGTTAGAAAGTTTTAGTTCGGTAGCCTTGCCCCAAGAAGCATCGCTACGGTTAGAGGTCATAATCTTGGCATAGCGAGGATAGGAAGGGTCGGTGGAACATTGAGTGAGATACATGGTTCTGCCATCGGGCGAGAAGGCACAAGCGCCCTCGTCGTAGTCGGTATTTACCCCACCCTGCACAACTTCGGGCTTGCTCCATTTTCCCTTATCGTCTTTTTCGCTAAAGAATATGTCGCCAGGCTTAGCGCCAGTAATGCCGCTAAGTTCGTCGCCCTGAGCATCGTTGCGAGTGGAGGTGAAATATAGCAGTTCGCTCTCGTCGCCAAGGAGCATAGGCGAATAGTCGGCACGACGAGAGTTGAAGATATCCATGCGCTTTACGGTATAGCGGCTGCCGGCATCCTTGAAACCAGGAGCCTTGCGTGCCGCCTCAATACCATTTTGGGCAAGGGCGTTGTCGGGCATAGAGTCGAGCACCATCTCGAAGATTTGTGCAGCCTCTTTGTAGCTGCCTGTTTTCAGGAGCAGGCGACCAAGAGCAAGATAATCATCGGCAGAAGCCTGCTTATAGCGCACGGCATTGCGATATGCAGCTACAGCCTTGGCAGTTTGCAAACTCTTGTCGTAGCTTGCAGCCATTTTCAGAGCTATTTGTCCTCTGCGTTCGCGCTCCTTGGCAGGAGTTTTGGTGTAGGCTTGCTTAAACTCTGTGGCAGCATCGAAATATTCGCCAAGAGCAAGATATTTTTCTCCCTTCTTGAAGTTGCGGTCGGCACCACACGATGAGAATAAAGCCAAGGCAATAACGAGCATTGGCAGATGGTGGGCAAACTGGCGTAGAGCTTTATATATAAATAATGTATTATTCATTTCGTTTATTCGTTAGAAGGTGGCAAAAAGATACCACCTCTATGAATAAACGAAAAAAATCGAGAATTATTATTTTACCATCATCTTCTTCCACTTCCAATATCCTGCTACGGCAATAACGACATAAAGACCGTAGAGGGCAGCCTTGAAAGGTATGCCTTTGACGACATAGAGATAACAGCAGATGATGTCGACAATAATCCAGAAGAACCATTGCTCGATATATTTGCGAGCCAAAGCCCAAAGACCTACGAAGCTAAGAGCATTGGTGAAGGCATCGAGGAGCGGAACTGTGGAGTCGGTAAAGGTGATGAGGACATAATATGTGGCGCCCCATGCCAGGAAGAAGAATATGAATGTAGGCAAGTACAACCTACGAGGCATGAAGGTGATAGGCATGTCGCCAGCCTGCTGCTGACCATGCTTTTTGCCGAATTTCCATACCACCCAACCATAGATGGCGGCAACGGTATAGTAGACTGCCATACCGGCATCGCCATATAGTCCGTGGCTCCAATAGAGCCATACATCCATGGCAGGCATAATGATGCCAACCAACCATAGTGCTATAGAAGCACGATACTCGAGCAAGATATAAATCAAGCCGAGTATCGTTGTAAAGATGTCGAGCCAATGGGCTGCGAGATATTCCATAAAATATGATTAGAAATCGATTGACATGTGAGCCATGAAGTTGAATGGTGCTGAAACGGCAAAGCCTGCTGCATCAGCATCACGTACGCCCCACTCGTTGACAGCCTTGACACTATTGCCCGACTTCACGAACTGTGGAGCAGCCCAACCATTATTATCATACTTAGCGTTGAAGATGTTGTAGAAGCTTACGCCTACGTTCATGCTCTTGATGCCTACTGAAGGCAAGGAGAAATTGTAGCTAAGGTCGATATTGGTGTTGAAATGCTTCTTGAGCAAGAGAGTTTCGTATGTGGTGTTGCCATTAGCATCCTTGCACTCCATGGTCTTGAAGCCTGTGTTGGTGAGATACTGGTCGCTGATGTACTGGCTCTGCACCATAGCCTTGAATCCCTGGTAAGAGAATGTGAAGATGTTGTTGAATATGAAATCTGGCGAGAAGCTCAATGGTGTGTCGCCAAGATTGCAGAGGTCGCCATCGTTGTCGGTGATGGTCCAATCCTTAGCACGATTCTTCGACCATGTGGCATTAGCATCCCAACGGAACCAGTCTACAGGCATCCATGCAGCCTCGAGCTCTACGCCCATACGATAGCTGCTACCAACATTCTTGGCAATGGCTTCGCCGATGTTGTTGAGCTCGCCTGTGAGCACAAACTGGTCTTTGTAGTCCATATAGTAGAAGTTGGCACCTGCGCTGAAGGTCTTGCTCTGATATTTGTAGCCAACCTCCAAGTCGTTCAAACGCTCAGACTTCATCTTAGTGCCGAGGTTGTCTTCGTAGTCGTTACGTGTAGGCTCGCGATGAGCTATAGCGTAAGAGATGTAGAGGCGCTGACCAGGCAAGAAGTCGTAGTTGATACCGAACTTAGGGTTGAAGAAATTGAAGTCGTCGTCGATGATATACTTGCCATCGGCATTTGAACCGTAGCTATCGGTAGGATCCTGCATGGTATAGTTGACATGGCGATACTGCAAGTCAACGAATGCACTCATACCCTCCAAGAATTCGTACGAAGCCTTACCATATACATTATAGTCGGTCTTCTTGGCGTTGTTGCGATAGTACTCATAGTTAGGCTTGCCCACAACCTTTCCGAAGTGGTCGCCATCATATTTGTTCCATCCACCACCGAAGGTAGCTGAGAGCTTATCAGCAGAATAGTTCAACGAAGCGATAGCGCCATAGAAGTCGTTGCCCATCTTCTTCTGCTCAATCACGTTGCCTTTCTCGTCAGGGTTTGTAGAGAGTCCCCAGTTGATGAGCGGCTTGTTGCGCTTATACTGCTCGTAGTAGCCATCGCCACGAGTGTAATGGCCTGTGACGTTGAAGTTGAGGGCGCTATTCAAGCGCTGGTTCCATACGAGCTGATAGTTTTGCTGATGATAGTTGTCGGTCTGATTGTCGTAGAACATCATGTTGCCATTATCATCTTTGCCCATATATCCACAAGAGTTGTATGTGCGACCATACATAGACTGCTCATACTTTGAAGTATAGTTCCAAGCATGGTAGGTCTGCTCTTGGTTGTTCCATGTGATGAACTTTACTACGGTATTATCGTCGAAATATCCAGCCTGCAAGAAATAAGAGTTGAGCTTAGTGAAAGCACGGTCGAGATAGCCCTTAGAACCGATGTTAGACAAGCGACCCAGAATGCCCCAATGCTCGTTGAGCAAACCGGAACTGAAGCGTACGGTCTGCTTGTGAGAATAGTAAGAGCCTGCGCTGAGGTCGAGACCTACGTAAGGCTTTGTGCCGATATTCTCGGTAAGCATATTGATGGTAGCACCAAAAGCGCCAGTACCGTTGGTAGAAGTACCTACACCACGCTGAATCTGCATGCTCTGAAGGTTTGAGGCAAAGTCTGCCATGTTTACCCAAAAGAGCTGTGAGCTTTCAGCATCACTCTGTGGCACACCATTTGATGTGATATTGATGCGCGAAGGGTCGGTACCACGCACACGCAAAGTGGTATAGCCGATGCCATTACCTGCATCAGAAGTTGTGGTGATTGAAGGAGTCAGGGAAAGGATATAAGGAATATCCTGTCCGAAGTTAACACTCTTGATTTGGCTTTGGTCGAAATTAGAGAAAGCCATTGGTGTGTGCTTGCCAGCACGAGTTGATGTTACCTGAACATCCTGCAGCATCACAGCCTTAGCTGTATCTACAGGCTCTACTGCATAAAGATTTGCTGCACAAGTAAGTGCAGCGAAAAAGAATACATTTCTTTTCATGTATACCTTAAAATTAAAACTATAAAAAAGAGGTTTTACCTATCCCTGCGTCGGCATTACCCGTATCAGGTTCTGTGGGTATAATCTCAGCCGTATCAACTGATACAGCACCCCTTTAGCTTCCATTTTGGAAACCGCCTGCAAAGTTACGGAAAAAGTATCTACTGGATGCTGCATAGCTATGCCCACATGTCCAAAGTCAGAAGTCACAGATATGCTGTCCTTTACCCATGTTTGCAATATGGAATCGCCAACAACATTGGTTAGGATATTTGGAACATTATCAAGCAACGTGCCCTTTGCAGTTTTTGGGTCGCATGATGATATCATAAAGGGAGCAACTGCAGCTATAGCTGGTAGCAATAATGTCTTTAGATGTTTCATAATCGTAAATATTATATATTCGATGGCAAATATAGCACAAAAAAGCGATTTATGCCTTATATAGAAGACATAAATCGCCAATATATATTCTATCCTAATATTATATACTCAACTTTCGCAAATGTGGAAGTTAAAGAA
>ERZ1026868.464-NODE-464-length-26461-cov-12.971143_pt1 | contig 26461 bp, 22 predicted proteins | sample MGYA00380164_ERZ1026868 | MGnify/ENA primary metagenome ERZ1026868 (study PRJEB33269, sample SAMEA4719800) | human gut metagenome | biome: human-associated habitat; feature: organic feature; material: feces | place: Cameroon | collected 2013-10 ... | reverse complement strand
TCGTCGGCAGCGTCAGATGTGTATAAGAGACAGGATTTATATACACAGAAATACACGGACTGAATTTGCAAAAAGGTTGTGAATAAAAAAATCAAAATTATACTTTTCTTATATTGGTGGATTTTGAGAGAATTTATACATGGCATATATAGTTTTTTGTTATACCGTTCTTATACGTGTTTTATACGCGGCTTGTGAAAAATTTATATCCAACATTGAAAATTCTATGTCCAGATACAACCACATAAAAACACATCGCAAAAGGTATTGATTTATCTTGTTTTATCTAAAAGTCGTACAAGGCCAAAAAATTACATAAAATTAAAACGGATAAAAAATTTTTAATTTCACGGAAAATACTCCAAAAAACACGGAAATTATTGGATAGAATTGTATTAAGTTCCAGCAAAATACAATCGAAAAATTATATATCCGTTATACCGCACTTTTTTAACGAGCCAAAAATTATATGTAAAATCGTCTGTAAGCCGCGCCCACTCTGCGCTTGAAAAAACGCACTACAATCAAGGACTTATAACTGTCAATCCGTATGTCGCTGGTTCGAGTCCAGCTGCCCGAGCCAAAGATTGCAAGCCGTGTGGCTTATGCGTAGTTCCACCCCGCCATCGGCGGGGTTTTGTATGTAGCAACCGTATAAATAAAATTATTTTCTTTTTCATATACCACGATTCATAATCGAATTATTAGATAAAAAGAGCACACTCATGAAATATACTATTGATTGAGTTGCACTCTATCTTGGGCAAAATCAAGTATGCATCTGAAATGTTATACGAAGATCCACATAACAAAAATTTCAAGCAGGTTGCCTTTGCTAACGATGTAGCAGATGACTTATCAAAGCATATTTTCCAAAATGTGGATGAAATAAAGCTTAGGTTAGAACCACTGTATAAAGGCAAGAAGCTGAATAGAAGTCAACGCACAAAACAACTCAACAACAAACGCCGTTCCTACCAGACATGAGAATCACGCAGCACCTTTTTCTACATGACGCTACCGCGTTGTCGTATGTATTTTATTATTCACATTAAACACATAACCAGAACTGGTTCGAATTTGCATTCTTATTTTTGTTAAATTATGCCCACCGAATATTCTTTTATCTATTGGATAGTAAATTGATAAGTGTGGTGGAATTGCTAAATTATCACCAGGTTTTGTATATAAAATTTTAGCATTATCAAAATTGATCTCTGCATCTTCAGGATACCAAAAAGCATAATCTTCACTACAACAGGCCGTATCATGTTTATCGCTTCCAATATATACCGTATGATTCGTTTTATTAAAAATGCGCAACATAACCACGCCATCTTTTCTCATATATAAATCTGGGCTCAAACGATCCTTTGGAATATACGGAAACAAACTTAAAATTGTGACCCCACATGTTCCTAATGCAGTTAGTGCCGTAACAATAAACAGGCCCACATCACCAGATTGCCCAAATTTAATCTGACAATATGTTGCAACCATTACTATGCACAACAAGAAAGTAAAAATTATTATTGCTGTTATATTTCGCATATGTATCCACATCAATATTAAAATATCTTTAATCTAGTCATCAACGCCCACACGTTTTCGGTGTTGCGACAAGTACTCTTCCATCTGGTCAGACACGTACTGTTGTGGTATTTCAAATGGAATTTCTTCTTTGTTATTTTTATTATCGGGCATAATAGAGCGATTTATAAAACCTGTGTCATTTTCTCTGAGCCCCGAGCGGTAACATAACTTTTTGTTTTTGAAATAAATTATCCCAAATTCAAACATCTTGTCATGGTTTGCACACAACCAAAAACCATTTTCACCGTCAACAATTCTTCGTATTTTTTCTTCATCAGAATAAATTTTACTCTTTTTTATATCCGCAACTCGTTCAATATGAGACCCAATGATCAAATGATCCATATCACAACCGCATAACAAGCACTTTTTCCTACCATATTTTTCGAATAAGTTATAATGGTACTTCGGGGTGTCTCTGCCAGGAACAATAGTGCTTAATTTTATATTAGCATTGTTTATATCACTAATTGTCTCGCCAAATGTTATACCTTCCTCAACCAAAATATTTTTCTGTTCCTTAGCAATAGCTTTGGCCTTATTATCCACCACAGGATATAAAGTTATCTCTTTGTTTGGAAATAATTTTCGCAAAACCAAGGCAAAAATGAACGATTCCATTTGATTTGCACCAAATGTTTTTGCAAACAATTCTATGCGATCTGCATCTTCTGAAAAATAAGTAGCCCTATTATGAATATTCCGTCTTGCATTTCTTTCTCTATATTGCTTCAAATCAAAATAGCTGTTGAACGGTACTAGTTCCGGCAAATTCAAATCATTTATATTTAATATATTTATCCCTAACGTTAAAAAACATCTATAAAAAAGTTTAGAATAATCGTTCTTATCTTTCTCCGTTATTTTAGACAAATATATATCCAAAAATTTATTTTTATTTTTTTCTTCATACCACGCAGTGTATGTCGGCGTTACAAACTGCATAAGCCGAGCATTTCGTGCGTCATTTTCCGGTTTTGAAACACATACATAATGAACACTGTTACCATCTGATACTGTTAAATAACGACCGGTGCGTCTTTTTGGCATATGAACCGTTTGATATACCTTGGTCCGATATGTTTTGAACGCAATATAATCTAACTCCGCTTTCGTCAAATTCATTAGTACTTGTGGTATAGTTATCGTGATCATTACTCTACCTCATAGTTTGTAATCAATATTTCTTTTCTTTCCCCTCTACAGACACCATCATAAGCGAATATGTGATAATCATGCTTCTCTAGCCATTGTTGTAGAATAACATTCTCCCTTCCCCTGTGACTCAGCACATTAGAAAGCATAAACTTTACGCCACGATTATCCAGCTCATCCAAGAATCTGTATAATTTTAGTTCGTGTTCTGATGTCCATCCCTCAAATCCTCTTTTGCCATCGTTGTAGCTACCTAATGTTACCAAATATGGTGGATCGCAATACACAAACGTATTGCTATCAATATACTCTTTCACGTTTACAAAATCACGTGATAGCATTATCAAATTTTGTTCTTTGATTTTTCGACAAAAACTCGTTATCTTTTCCAATATATTATCGTTAAACCCCGCTGGGCCGACTGGATTATTACAATCATACGAACTATTAAATCGTAATTGCTGGTTAAACCCGTACAGAACCAGCAAATACAACATTCTGGGATCTCTTTTAGTCAATTCTGTTTTATTATATTTATTCCGTAATGAGATGTAGGCATCTTTCGCCTTTGGGGCCAAACCATATTTTTTGACCATTTGGAAAATGTATCTGATTAAAGTGTCTGTTTCCGTTACTCGAAACATCTCTATCAGTTCTTTGACTTTTTGATTATAATCATTATAGATCACCTGCTCTGCGTCAATATTTAATCCAACGTTGTAGCCACCACCAAACAAGTCCACAAAACTCTTGAGCTTTCGATTCGGCAGGTGTGATTTTATAAAATCGATCAAATCATACTTTCCCCCTTGGTAATTTAGAGGAGAAGCAAAACAAACCTTATCAGCATCTTTTTTTTCTATGTAAAACAAATACTCTTGGTGATTGTCTTTGGCTTTTGTATGATGATTCTGGTATGTTTTGTACGCCACTTTACGTTTTTCAAACGTCTCTGGTTTTCCGTACCTTTTTAGAACATTTTCTATAAATTTTTCGCTCATTAGACCATCTGAACTGTAGCTTAAAATTATATGCTTGAACTGGGCGTGAGCAATAATATATTCAAACGCTACTTCTGCACTACCTTTTCTAGAAAAATTTGACGCTGTTCGCCCTGTATCTCGTAACCCGCCCTTACCGGTTATAACCGGCTTATCGTTTTTTGCTATAGTTTCCAACAAATGATACTGTACCGAATACTGATTATTTGTATACGGCGGATCGAGATACAAAATATCACCACTGACATCGTTTATAAGTTTTTCTATCGGCTGATTATACACTTCATTTTCATAACAGGCGGTTCCTGTACTTGTTTGTTCCGTTGGTATAAACCGTATCGGTTTTAACGCACGCGGATCCCAATCCTTGAGAAAAGAACCATAAACACCCGCCACATTAGATACTTTAGAAACCGACTCTAATAAACAACCTAATAAGTAGTAATATTCTTTTTCATTTATCTTTTCTGACGAATACCACTGTTCTATTGTTTCCCTGAAAAAATCTATTTTCTGGGCATTTTCTTCCGAAAAATATTTTCTCTCGCTGCCACCAGTCGAATAATTATAAAAAATAAATCCTTTTGTCGTTTTTGATGTGCTATTAAAAAAATCAAACGGATTAAATCCTAGCGCACTAAACTTCATATCAGGTTGGTTCAGTTTAGCGCATGTCATGACAAAACTGTAATACTGTATATCGTTTGCTAATATCTTGTACTTACTCTTGAAATAATCGCCAACACATCCCGTTCCACTAAATGCATCAAAAAATGTATAACAACCATCATACAAGTTTTTGTCTTGTATGAGTTTTTCTATCACTTGTAGCAATTTTGATTTACAGCCGATATAGCGCATTTCCATTTCCTAACGCTGTATCATATAACAAAATCCGCCACTAACTCAACAAGTTTTACGGTACTTATACACTTATTTTGTTTTTTGTTTATACATTACTTTGTAAAGGCCTAGGGCAACGGGTTGGGCGGTGATGGTGGGGACGTGTTGGAATGCCTGAACCGTTTTGAAATTTGGGTCGGCGACCAATGGTTCGGGTGTGTCGGGCGCGCGCACCAAGTTATTAAACAACGTGGACAATTCTGTGCGTCGTTGCGCATCGATTGTGCCATCGTCATATTTTTGAATAAAGTTTATCTGTGCGGGCAAATTCGGCACTTTGGTTGTGCCGCTGAATGCCTCTATATTTTCATAAAAGCAATACCCAACGGACATATAATCATTAAAACACTTCAATATGTCTTCGTTGTGTTGCGGGTATTTGCCCCGATCCAAATCCCACAATGCCGTATGCGGAATCCCATATTGGGTCAAGATTTGCGAATAATACTGAATATAAAACTTACCCTGACAATTTACCAAGGCAACGTTTTCCGCCGCCGGTGTCGCCGCAAACATTTTATTTTTTATCATATAGTTAAAGAATGCGGATTCGGTTTCGCCCTCGGTCAAAATGACGCGATCGGCAAAGAACATTTTTGCCCTGTCCAGATTATTCAAAAATGTCAGATTATACACAGGGTCTTGGGACAGATTCTGGTACTGGTGCACACGCGTCGAACCGTCGGATTTATCAACGCGCAAAATATTGGTCAAATCGGTTGCATTTTCCGCAACCAGTTGGGGGCTGTGCGTGGACAGCAAAACCTGACAATTTTCTTGCTGGGAAAAATTACGCAAGGATTCGGACACGGTCGACAAATAACTGGGGTGCAGGGAATTTTCCGGTTCGTCACACAGCATCACCGTCAGGCGGCTTGGCGCATGACGCGCATTGATGCTGCGTTGTATTTGCTGGGCGCGGCGCATGCCACTGCTCTGTTTAACCCATGACAGCCCTATTCCGCTGCCGTTCAGGTCATTTATCTGGTTCATAACGCCCGTGGCACGTAATTCTTTTGCGCCGATAACGCTGCGAACACGTGTCAACGCTTTTTCCACCGGCACTTTACCACTGGGCATTTTATAGTTTCCGCGCCCATCGGTAACAAATGATGTGTCATAGTTTGTTGGTTCGATAAACACCACATCAAACGGCAATTTTTCATTGATGCGCGTCATTCCCGTTTTTGTATAAACATATGTTCCGCGATCCATCGGTACGCCTGTGATGCCGCCTTCGCCCAAGATTTCGGCACACGCAGCCACAGTATTGCGGACGTTTTTGCGAATGCGCAACTTATTTGGAATCGCCTGTTGTTCGGCGGGCAAAGCCGCAAATTCGGTGGGTGTCAGGTCAAATTCCACCTCTATCCACAATGGTTCGGTGGGCGAACTGCCGTCAAATGCCATACCAGGGGCACGCAGACCGCAAGACGAGCCACCCTGTAAAAATCCGCGCAGAATATTGATTATATTACTCTTGCCCGCGCCGTTTTTACCAACCAACATATTAAAGTCAGACAATGTAAATTCTGCGTCTTGGATTGAATAAATATTGTGAATATGAACTTTACTGATTTGCATATTGCCCCCGTTACAGCCCATAAAAATAACACAAATTTATTGTTTGTCAATATAAATACACGCACTCCGTCGACACAAAACCCATTGACATTTGTCACAAAAAAACACTATTGTATGCATAGATATTTCTTGGGGGCACGCATGGAACGCACAGAAACGCACAAAATAACCATTACGTTGAAATTTGAATTTTTGCTGTGCGACGATGTGTATTGCAGTATTTGCGGACAACCGATATTAAAAAATCAAAAAATGTCAATTGACCATTATATTCCCAGAATGCACGGTGGCACTGATTTTCGTGACAACTTGTTTCCGGCACATCAGATTTGCAATTCTATCAAAGGCGATATGATGCCCGACGAATTTGAAGAACGAAAACCAGAATTATTTCAACACGCATTGGATACATGGAAACTAAAAAAATCAGAAAAAACGATTGTCACAAATGCACTGACGCATATGAAAGAAAAATAAGGCAAATATTACACAATTTTTGCATGCAATCAGCGACATTCAAAAACACATAAAAAGGACCACTAACAACAGAGAGTGGTCGGGGAGTTAACAAATCATATTCACGGATGATTCTGTCGCCTTTGACTTTCGCCTGTTTTATAGCGATCAGCCCCCCGACCCATTTAGGCCAGGGAATCGGTACATTGCGTACCGATAACAGATTCAATACCCTGTGAAGGTGGGTATCGCGTGAATACGGACTTGTTAAAGTCCTGAACCAAAATCCCTTTTGTGTTCGAATGTCGTTTTACAGAAACACAGTAACATTTTCAATAAAAAAATAAATTTTACAAAAACCTTGCCCATATGTACAAACTGTTATAAAATCCGCGCCAGAGGCAACAAAGATGAAAATTATAAAATGCGTAAATATTTTGGGCGACTCTATATCAAAAGGCATTGTATTGGATAATATGTCGCGCAAATACAAGATATTAAAACAATCTGCCATTGACTTGTTTGGGCGCGAAAATCACATTGACGTTTCTAATTTTTCGCGTTTTGGTTGCACCAGCCAAAAGGCGTTGAACATAACAGATGAAATTCTGGAAAAGACATCTGCGAACGATACAAATTTGGTGATGGTTGAATTGGGTGGAAACGATTGCGACTATAATTGGGATGATGTTGCATCCACACCGGACGCACCACACATTCCCAATGTGCCACTGGCACAATTTCGCGAAAATGTGCGCCACATTATCACAATATTGCAAAAATCTGGACGCAGAATCGCATTTATGACCCTGCCACCGATTGATTCTGAAAAATATTTTAATTGGATTTCCCGTGGTGACAACACGCGCGCCGCGAATATCTTGAAATTTTTAGGCGACAAAACATTTATATACCGCCACCAAGAATTATATGCCGACGCGCTGCACGATACAGCAACAGAACTGGGCGTGTTTCGAATCCCTGTTCGCGAGCACTTTCTGGGCATCCGCAATTATCGCGATTTGCTGTGTGATGACGGTATTCATTTGAACGAAAACGGTCAACATATTATGGAAAGTGTTTTTACAGAGACGTATAAAAATTACTTGGCCAACAAATAAAAAACGCCCCGTTGGGGGCGAAAATGACATGAAAACTGTGAAACGCAATCAGCGTTCATTATGTACGGGTTGGTCAATAAAAATCCAAATCAACCAAATCAACGCCGCAACACCTATGATGCTGTATATAATACTGCTGGCGATGGTGGCTGGTCCGAAAATCCACGCAACCAAATCAAAACCGAAAATACCAACCAGCCCCCAATTCAGAGCGCCGATAAAGGTCAACGGTTTCAAGACATAATTTAACAGTCCTCTCATCTTTTTTCTCCTTTGTGCAGGTTGTTTTTGTCTGTGATAAGACATGGTAATTATAAATGTTTCGTACGATACGTGCAAATCGTTTATTACACTTAGGAAAACGTTCTTAGCCGCACAAATCCGCGCATTTTTGCACATATACCGATGTGGGTTGCCGCGTTTTACGCGCATTCCACTATGTTTTTTATGGCATAATTTGCGCAATTCAGGCCAAATGCACCCGTAATTGTAATAATAGAACCAAATACGCGACCGGCGGCGACGTTCGGGTTGGCGGGTTCGGTTGAATACACAACTGGGAAATCCGGAATATGCGCATCACGTGCCAATCGACGAATTTTTGCCGCCAATGGACACACAGTTGTTTTGGACAACCGCCCCACCCTGATTTGCGATGGATCGGTCTTGCGCGCCGCACCCATACTGGAAATAAATGGAATTTTGCGTGTGTTGCACCAATTATACAGCGCAATCTTGGAATCCACAGAATCAATCGCATCAATCACAAAATCGGGGCGCACATCGGGCGCATTTTGCGCATCAAAAAACATCCGGCATGGTGTGACGATTGTATCGGGGTTGATATCATGAATACGCGCCGCGGCAACGTCAACCTTTGGCATACCAATGGTTGATGTCAATGCGAACAGTTGACGGTTGATATTTGATTCTTCGACCGTGTCAAAATCAACCACGACGATGTGACCAACACCACTGCGGGCCAAGGCCTCGATAGCGAACGACCCAACCGCACCACAGCCAACAACCATGACCGTTGCACCGCGCAATTTTTCAATCGCCGCATCCCCCAGCAAGAATCTAATTCTGTGTAATCTGTCCGCCATTTGTAATTACCCCATATGAGTTATTGTAAATTATTTCCGCCATGGTATGCACATTTTGCCCCAACAGGGTTGCGATTTGTTCCACCGTCCGCGGCAAAATTGCGCGCGCAAGGGCGGGCGACGCCGCGTCTGATTCAACCAAAATACGATTGATTGGCGTTGCCACAATCGATGTGGCAATTTTATCACTGCGCACCGCAGAGTATGAAAAGTACGCATTTGCATGTTGCATCACAGCACGCACGATGTCGGCACTGGGGACACCGCCATGTATGATTACCGCGGGTGGTAACGGGCGCGTCGCAAAAACATTCAACATAATGTCCCACGCGTGGACGCAATGAATATGCACCGCGCGGTTCAATTCACGCGCCATTTCCAACTGGCGCAAAAACACAGGCATTTGCATATCGATATTGCCACGCGCCCTGTCCAGTCCGATTTCACCGACCATCAATGTGTGATTATCGCGCAATGCGGCCGCCATCTGGGCCGCCCAATCGGGCTGCGCATCCGCCACATGCCACGGGTGGACGCCAATCGCCCCCGCCCCACCCGCGACGTGCGATGCTGCAATGGCATGCGTCCAATCAGACGGTCGCGCGGAATTATACACAAAACCCACCACCGGCGCGATATCGCCACTGGGGACATAATGACAATGTGCATCAATGTATTTTTCCATCGCAATTTGCATCTATTGTTCATCGGGAACAAATCCGCCCGATTGCATTTGCCACAGGCGTTTGTAAATACCGTCTTTGCGACGCAACAGTTGCTGGTGCGTGCCAACCTCTGCAATATGGCCGCCGTCCAATACGACAATTCTGTCCATGTTGCGCAATGTCGACAGACGGTGTGCAATCACAACCGTGGTGCGATTATGACTCAACTTATCAAAACTGGATTGAATGGCGACCTCTGTTTCGCTGTCCAGGGCGGCGGTGGCCTCGTCCAGAATCAATATTGGTGCGTTCTTTAACAATGCGCGCGCGATGGCGATACGCTGGCGTTGACCACCAGACAATTTTATTCCGCGGTCACCCACGATTGTGTCATAGCGTGCCGGCATACGCATAATAAAATCGTCCGCCGATGCAAATCGCGCAGCACTGCGAATCTGGCGCAGGTTCGCGTTCGGCGCGCCGTATGCAATATTGTCCGCGACCGTGCGGTTAAACATTGTCGGTTCTTGGGGAATAAACGAAATGTTTTCGTGCAGGGAATCCTGTGTAACGTTGCGAATATCCTGACCATCAATCAATATCGCGCCGTCCGTCGGATCATACAGGCGCATAATCAGGTTGACCAATGTTGTTTTACCCGCGCCACTTGACCCGACCAGACCAATGCGTTCGCCCGCGTGAATATGCAGGGACAGATTTTCCAAAATCATCTTGTCCGTGTATTTGAATGACAAATTGCGGATTTCTATATCGCCACGTGGCACGCGCAATGTTGCGGCATTTGTCGCATCACGCAGGACGATTGGCTGCACCAGCACGTTATATGAACCGACCGCATTACCCCACGTGTTCACAAATTCTTTTATCAGCATAATTAAACTGAATGACATGCCACTTAAACTGCCAAACAGTGCCAAAACAAACGACACGTCCGCCAATGTCACCGCGGCGGTCGCATACATATACCCGCACAGCAATATCAGCATACCGAATCCGAACCAATCAACAACGACATTCCCAGGGGCCCAAAACAGGCGTGATTTATAGTTTGCGTTGCGCCCCGCACGTTCAAATTCCGTGCGTTCGGGCATAACCGCGCGCTGTTCCCATTGTGCGCGCGCAAATAATTTCACCGCTGAAAAATTAGACAACGCGTCCAGCAACCGCCCCTGTAAAGTATTCATTGCACGGGCACGCGCGGCGGCCGCACGCATTGCGTATTTGTATGTCGCGCAGCCCCACACAACACGAAATGTCACCACACCCATAATCAGCGCGACAAATTGCCAACCAATCTGGAACAATGCCGCAAACGACACCACAAACAGCATCAATGTTGCCAGTCCATCGCCCAACAGCGATATTGCCGCAGGGAAAGTTTCGGAAATCTGGTTTATCTGGCTGCCGATTTTACCAGGCATTGAATTGGCATAGAAATCCATATTCTGGTGAAAAACATAGTTATATAATTCCGCCGAAATTCGATTATTCGCGCGATACTTGATATAATTATCAAATACCGTCCAGCGCAATATAGACGCGCCAATCATCACCCCACGCACAATCAACCACGCCACAACCGCGGGCACAATAATCTGGAACGCCGTGGCGGCCGGCGCAGATTCCAGCGCACCCACAACATATTTCAAGAAAAACGACGGTAACAGCGTGACACCAAAAATATCAATAAACGACAAAATTAAAAATAAAACCGCAACTGGGCCGGCATACCGCCAAAATCTGTGAATATAAAATGTTGAAACTTTCCGTGGTAAATCCTGCATCTTCTAACCTGTACAATCACACAGATGCTAGCAACAAAAGCAATAAAGTCAACGCCTATTTATTCCGACAAAATTCGTGCCAGCGCGTCCGCCGTCAACAGGTTCACCGTTTGAAACGCACCACGATAAAACACCGCAAAATTATTAAACACACACGGCAACGATTTCGCCGCGGTAATGCTGTCCACATGATGCAAATTTACCGGCACATTATGCTTGGCGCAATATTCACGCACCATATCAATCGTCTGTGCCATGTACGGGCACTGGTCATCATAAAATATGGTCAGGGTATCTGTGTCAATGTGCGGGCTTTTCACCGCATCGGGGAAATGCGGCACAGTCCCATCAAACGACAACGCCAATAATTCATAGCCATTGTTCGTTTTATCAACCGTTTTGAATCCATGTGTGCGCGCAAAATTCTGGTCGGACAACCATGCACGCTGTCGATCCGCCCCCAGCATACAAACGCCCGACGCGCCAGCGCGACGTGCATCATCGATGCAATAATTCAGCAATTCCGCGCCATAGCCGTGCCCACGAAACGGGGGCAACACCCACAGGCAATAAATATAGTAATAATTATCGCCCACAATCGGCGTCCACGCCGCGTCCAATGGCGCATATTCAATAAAGCACGTACCGCGCGCATTCAGCTTGCGAAACACATGACCCGACGCCAACTGGTCACGCAACCACGCACGTTTTGCCTCTACCCCTGGGTGTTTGGTACGACTGCGAATAATACAGCACAGATGTTCGTCCGCGATATTTTCCAAGAGAGAAATTTCCGAACCGTAACCCCATGTCTGGACGGGGGCGGCGTTGCCGCATATCCGCATGAAATAATGCGCATTGCGAATGAAAATCCAGATATTCTGAAACAATACACCACAATGAAATTCAATAATTTGAATAACCAGTTGTGCGCACAAAAACAACGATAACATAAAATATGATTGACGTCCCTGTGTCCGACAAAAATTAAAACGCCGACAAGCGGCGTTTGAATTTTTGGTGGGGACACAGGGACTCGAACCCTGGACCCAATGATTAAAAGTCATTTGCTCTACCAACTGAGCTATGTCCCCAAAACGGAACCTGAATCTGGAACTTGCGTTCTCTGTTCAAGGTTCGGGGCAAATTCTGACACAATCTGAAATAAAAATCAAGAAAAAATCGCATTTTTATTTATTTTTTGTTTTTCGCGCCTGCGCCGCCGCCAACAGGTGTTCAAAATCAATCGCCCCGCCCGCATCGGCGTCCAGCCAATCGGTCACATGCGTGACGATATTTTCCACGTGGCGCGCAATGACCGTGCGACTGTTACGAAAACGCGTTTCATTGACCAAGTGCAACAATTCCCGCCCCAAACCCGCCAATGTCTGAACCTGATTTACCGACAACAGGTTTGATTGCGCCGCGCTGTACAGCAAGTTTTCCAATTCTGTATGATATGACCGCAATGTTGCGATTGTGGTTTTGCTCAGGTTTATTTTGCGCGCAATCATTCCCGCCGTCAAACCGTCCATGCGGTTCAAAGATTCCAGTGTCGCGCGCCCACGCACCCCAATTGAACGCCGCAACAGCATAATTATATTCAATACCAGAACGTTGATTTTGTCTGTCATATTTGCCATCAACGTGGCACTGAGTTTATTAGAAATCCGCGAATTAGAATAATCATACAGCAAAAACACCAGCGGTATTGACAACAGCGACGCCGCGATATTCGTCACCAAATCCGCCAAATCTTTGTCGGCAATGTTATCTTTGGTCAACGTGAATAATGCCACCCCGCCCGCGATTGACAGCAGGTATGGAATACTTTTCAAGAAAACATCGCGCAACCGTATGCCCATAGACACAGCATACACGCATACCCCGTGCGCGGCATCAGGAACAAAATACTAGATAATATCACACCCGCATGGGCGGATTGTCGTACTGGGCACATCGTCACAAATTGTACAACGATTGCAATAGTTGGACGCGCGACTGCGCCCAAACACAATCGCCCACAGCCCCAACGCCACCAACAGCACCGCCATAATCGCGATACTGTAACGCCAGCTGCCCAATGTTGCGCCCAAACCTATAATCAAACTCATAAACAAATAAGACGTCTGGTCGGCAATGCTGTAAAAAGACAACATTTCCATTCTGTTACGGGGCGGCAACATGTTCTGGAATCGCGCAAACAGCAATATTTTCAGGCACGCGCATATTGCGTATGCCACGCCCAGCGCAACCAGTCCGTACGCATTATAGTTCACGGCAAATACCGCAAACAACGCCCCCACAACTAATATCATTACGTACAGCCACATTGGGCGCACCCATGTAAATTTGTGTGCATACGATTGACCCAAAACCTGACACAGCATCATAAAGAACGGCACAATACCGATAAACTGAACCGGTATTCCGATACCGAAACCAATCAGCGACAAATAATCGTCCAGATACGAGAAATTGGTCACCAACACAGTAATTACCAGCATCACAATTACCGATGGCGACGCACACATAACACCGACCGCATTCTTTATCGATTTAGAAATTGCGCCGGCATTATTGGTAATGCCACGGTATTCTTGCACCAGATGCATGCGCATAACCGTAATCATTCCGCCAATCATTGCCAACACCGACAGTGCCGTCACCCATTCATAACCAAAGAACATCAACAGTGACCCCGCCGAAGACAACGCCGCGCCAATCGCATCAATATTCTTGCGCCGACTGAGCACACGTTCATACGACATTGTGTCGCTGCGGGCGCAAACCTCGTCATACAAGACATCTTCGGAAACGACGTTATAAATTGCCCCTTGGACGCCCCACATCAGCATACCAACCGCAAACACCGGCAAACACGGCCACAGCAGCCACATTATTATCGCCACCGCTTTGACCACCAAGCCCAACAGCATTATATTTTTTGCACCAAACCGACGCGCGATATGCGCAACCGGCAACTGGGTCAGCAACACCCCACCCGACCACAGCATCAACAGCACAGAAATACCAAAGTCACTGACGCCGTGGGCCTGCATAAAAACGGCATACACGGGTTCAAGGAACAACAGCGCATTAAAAAACGTGTATCCATAGATACAATTCAAAAATCTGGTCAATGAATATTTATCAGACATCCCCGCGTTCCCCACATAAACGCGTTTGCATTATACACTATTTTTATGCCCTGTGTATTGATTTTTTGGCAAAAACGCACTATAATTACGTGTGTAAGTGATTAAAAGAGTATGTCCATGTCTGTCAAGATGAATGAGTTTTTATTACAGTACTACAAGCAGTTGCGTTTTAACAGCATGCCGCCCGAGGTTCGCGCCCAATTCGACGTCTATCTGAAGGCCGATGATTTTCGCGGTCATATGAAGGACTGGAAAAAAGAGCTGATGACGAATGGCACGAACAATCCAATGCCCGACCCGACCGAGGTAAATGGCGCGTGGGAACTGAGCGATGACGAATGGGAGAAGTTATTTCGCGCATTCCAAGATGCATTTCGCGCAATGGATGCGGACAAAAAGTCATTCAAAGACAACAAAGACGCAAACGATTTTCTGGATGAATATTTTGGTGACTTGCGCCTGTTTTCAAATGGCGTTGCCAGCAATGATGCCGAACAAGAGATTCAAGGTAATTTCAAAACATTTCTGGAAAGCAACCGTCAGGTTTTAGAGGTTGCGTTCAAGCAATGGGGATTGACCGACGGTGATTTTTCTTATTCCGACCTGATGAGTGGTATTCGGGACAAGGAATATAACACATCGCCAAAGTTCCAACAGAAAATCAAAGATGTTGCCCAGTATGTTGCGTACTATATGCGCCAGCCGGATTTTGTAAATTCGCTGGGGCCAAATGCGCAGGTAAACCTGCCCAATTTTGAAAAGGTTGAAAAGGGATTTGACGACGACCAGATTGATCCGCTGAAACTGGATTATTTCAAGCGCAATCACCGTGATTTATTGGATACATTGAATAAAAAGTCCAAGGTTTATAATGTATTCAAAACATATGACAAGGGCAAGATTTCCAAACCACTGGACGAGGCAAAAGAAAAAGTCGATTATGGGAACAAGGAATCTGACGACTATGTTCCACCAAAACGTGACGATGAACTGACACCGTGGCAGCAGTTGTCCAAGAATATTGGTGACACCTGGTCTGATTATATGGACAAGTACACCAAGTTCCGTGGCGACCGGTTGTTTATGTCTGATTCAGCCAAGGCGATTGTCAAGGCATTGGACGATAAAAAGGTCAAAATGAAGCCAACCGATGGGTTGGGTAAATTGGTTGAAAATACCGATGCGATAAAGGCAAATCTGCTGTATAAATCGCCAACCGCGACCAAACATTTTGAATGGATGGCAAAAACGTTAAAAGAATTGCAATCCACCATGCCCAAGGCGTTTGATGGCGCGCTGCAAAACGGGCGTCAGATGCGCGCATTGGTGTCTGAATTGATTATGACCGCTGTTCGTGACGGCAAAATGGACGAAGCCAAATCCGCGATGGAGGTTTTGTCGGTCATCCACTATGGTTACACCACCAGCAAGATTATGGACGCATTGGGCAAAGAAAACCTGACCGTGTTTTCCGATGGAAAATTATCATGGAATAAAAATCAAGGTGTTCAGTTTGTAACAAACGCCATGGACAAGAGTATCAAGTGGGCGTTTATGGCGGTTGGATATGGCATAACTATTGCGGGGAATGCGTACAACCTGCACGGCAGCAAGTTTAATCAGGCCACCGGCCGCATGAAACAGGCGCACGACGACTTTGTTCAGGCCAATGATGACGCGAAAAACAAAAAAATTGCCGAACGCAATATAGAAAACCCGTTGGCACAACAGAAAATCCAAGCCGAACAAAACGTGATGGCGCAAACGGGTATAACCGATGCGACATACGCCCAACACGAACAGGCGTATAACACCGCGGAAAGTGATGCAAAGCAAAAACTGACGGCGATGAATGATGCCGACAAACGCTTAAAAGACGCCAATAAAAAATTGGAATCTTATGATGATTTGACACAGCAAATAAACAGCGCGAATCAGGCATTACCCCAGATTCAACAGGATTTGCAACAGTTGCAAAATGCGCTGAATGACCCGAACACATATAACGGTATGCCGCCACAGGTGGCAAACGCGGTGGCGGTTGACATTCAGCGTCAGATTACGGATTTACAACAACAACAGCGTGATATTCAACAATCCCTGCCCCAGTTGCAGCACAGCCAGCAGCAGTTGTTAAATAATCCAGACATTCAAAGTGCATTGGCCAATCGTCCGACATATCAGGCGGACTTTAATACTGCACAGGCGTCGTACAATGCCGCACAACAGTTGGCAGACCAGTTGGGCGATCCGGTGCACAAATTCAAAAACGCCAAAGATCGCGTTGATGAACTGAACCGCCAGATTGATGCCCGCAATGACGAAATTGATAACTGGGACGATAAACACAAGGACAAATTCCAAGAACTGATGGCGTATTGGGATTTCTTGGAAACTGGTCGCAACACCCACACGGGCAACATGTATTCGTGGGGTTTGGGCAGTGCCAAAAAGAAACAGAAAAATTTCAATGGCAGTGCGCTGTTCCAGCAATATCTGGCCGCGTATGGGCGTGTGGCATAACGCCCTTGCCTTTTTTGGCAATTTGTGGTATAATACGTCACATAACGACACCGCCAATGGCGGTGTTTTTTATTGCAAAAAAAATCAATCAACATAAAAGGAATTTATATATGGCACGAGTTTTACAAATTCGGCGTGGCAACGCGTCACAAAATGATAACTTTACAGGAATGGCGGGCGAAATCACAATGGACACCGACGCAAAAACACTGCGCGTACACGATGGTGAAACACTGGGCGGATTCGCACTGGCGCGCGCGGGCGATGGTGGCGGCAGCGGTGATTTTGACATTGGTTCGGTATCAGACGATTTTTGGGCGGCGTTATTTGCGCGTATGTCGCCACGTGCGCCCGAAATTATGACATCGCCCGAAATTGCAATTACCAATACATCGGGTCAGGAATATATTTTTGACACCACGCGCGCACCAATATTTGCAAATGTCGTATTGCGTTGCAAATCCGCCGAATGCGGATACAGCGCGGGCGACACGGTCGCGTCGTTTGGCATTGGTGCACGTACAAATCCCACACCCCTGACGTATGCGTCCACAGACGGTCTGCATTGCGTGCAAATGGTGGGCGGCGAAGCGTTTTGGGTTTCGCATCACGACACGGGAATTACAACCAAAATCACGCCTGAAAATTGGCGCGCAATATTCAGAGTTTACTGTTGAAACAGCTGAAATACTTTGCTATGCTGGTGGCGCAATAGAAAAAGAGGAAACAAATGTACATACTTGCACTGAACTGCGGTTCTTCATCATTGAAGTATCAGGTTTTCGACGCGGCGTCCAAGAAAGCAATCGTTGGCGGTAACGTTGAAAAAATCGGCCTGCCGGATTCTTTTGTCACCCAAAAATATCCAGACGGCACAAAACAACGCAAAGACACCGTTATGAAAAATCATGACGAAGCGTTAAATGTCGTCCTGTTTATGCTGCGCGAAGCGTCCATTGACCTGAACGAAATCAAGGGTGTTGGTCACCGCATCGTTATGGGGGGTGATAAATTCGCGTCGTCTGTGGAAATCACCGATAATGTTATGAAAACAATCGACAAATTGTCGCCATTGGCACCATTGCACAACCCACCTGCATTGATGGGTATTGTGACCGCGAAACAATTATTGCCAAATGCAAAACAGGTTGCAGTGTTTGATACCGCATTCCATCAAACAATGCCGGATTACGCGTATCGCTATGCTGTGCCATCGGCATGGTACACCGAATTGGGCGTTCGTCGCTATGGTTTCCATGGGACATCACACCTGTATGTTTCCAAACGCGCGGCCGCAATGTTGGGAAAACCAGCTGACCAGTGCAATCTGATTACACTGCACATTGGTTCAGGCGCATCGGCCACCGCAATCAAAAACGGTATTTCCGTTGATACATCAATGGGCATGACACCAACAGCCGGTCTGACCATGGGTACACGCCCAGGCGATTTAGACCCAGGTGCGGTTCTGTATGTTATGAACACATTGCACCTGACACCGGATCAAATGCAGAAACATTTGAACAAAGATTCTGGTCTGATGGGTCTGACCGAATGTTTTGCCGATCGTCGTGACGTCGAAGAAAACAAGGCCAGCAATGACAAGTGCCGTCTGGCCATTGATACAGAGGTACACAATGTTAAAAAATACATCGGTGCATATATGGCTGAATTGGGTCACACCGATGCATTGGTATTCACCGCGGGCGTTGGCGAAAACGACGATTACCTGCGCGAACGTTTCTGCACCGGATTGGAAGATTTGGGCATCAAACTGGACAAAGAAAAGAACGCCAAGGCATTGGCACGCAAGGGTGTTGACGAAGCAGAAATCAGCACACCTGACAGCCGCGTCAAAGTATTTATGGTTGCCACCAACGAAGAATTGGTCATTGTCGAAGACACATTGGCAATCATGAACGGCACATATAATCCAAATCACTTGAAAATGGATTATTCGTTCGCCCAACAGCACAAGACCAGATAATTTATTTACTGGCTTGCAACAAACGTCCCGTAATGGGACGTTTGTTTTTTATTACATTTATTATTTTGATTTGTTTAATATATCGCCCGATTTGATGTATTCGGGGGCATCTGACTTTAATTTTTGACGGGCAAATTTGGCATATTTCTTGGCGTTTTTAGTATTACCAATCATACTGTAATATTCTGCGCGCGCCCAATCGCCACGGCCGTCATCATCGCCATATGCACGCGCCAACACCCAATACGTCAACGGCGCGGGCGCGACCAGCAACGCACGCTTGCATAATTCAATGGCGCGCGGGCCGTCACCCGATTTATTTCGTTCGGTCAAAACCAATGCCAGCGCGGTCTGAATCTGGGGGGCGTTGCCCGCCAATTCCAAACTGCGTGAATATGCGGTGACACTGTCGTCATAATGACCAAATTGGTATTCTATATCGCCCAATAATTCATAAAAATACGGATTGTCTGCGTGGCGCGATATCAATGTTTGTGTGCCAACGCGGGCAGCATCCAGATTGCCCGCCTGCATCGATGCAATGGCGCGGGCGTATATTGCCGCGTCTGATTTATCTGAATATGGGTACAGTTCGCGCACGCGCGTGGCAGTATCCAAATAGCCAATCAATTTTGCCTGAATTAAACGGAATTTTGCATCACGCGTGGCGGACGCCGCTGGGGCGGTGTAATTCAATTTTGCAATTCGGTCACGGACATTTTTCAATCGTTCAGTTGTCAGCGGGTGATTCACACGTGTCGGATTCACCCGCGATTCCGCCGCACCACTGATTTCACGCATTTGTTCAAAGACCTGAATAAATCCATTCGGATTTTGCCCCGCACGCACCATCAAATCCAACCCCATATTGTCGGCAATGCGTTCTTCGTCACGGGTAAATGCCAACATAGATTGCTGGGCAACACCACTGGATCCCGCCAGCACCCCCGCCCCCAGCGACGGATTACCACCCGCCACCATCAGGCCGATTCCCAGTGCCTGAATCAACATTGCGCGTTGCATTTCTGCCGCCATACGCGACGACATTTGCGCCATATGCCCACCAATTGTATGCCCCAGTTCGTGCGCGATTACCGCCTGTAATGCGTCGGGTGATTTTATCTGGGTCAACAAACCGGTATAAATATACACATCGTCGCCCCCCATAACAAACGCGTTGAAATCATCATCGCGCACAATATGCACGCGCAGGCGGTTGTCTGGGATTTCAGCCGCAGTGGCAATGGGGCGCACCAATTCGGTCACCACGCGTTCTATTTCTGTATCGTTTATCAGCGACACCGCATGCGCGCCAGTCGCAAAAAATATTGATAATAAACAGACAAATATCTTATGCACCTTGCTGTGTCCTGCGGTTAAATATAAACATTAAATCACGCGCCCATGGGGTCGGTTCGTCCATATCGCGCGCCGCGGCCGACGCCAATCGGAATAAATCACGATGTTCGCGCCAATCAGCAAAGTGATAATTTATCCACCCGCTTTGGCGTGTACCAATCAATTCCCCTGTACCGCGCATCATCAAATCTTGTTCGGCGATTGCGAAACCGTCATCTGTTTCGCACAGCACAGACAGGCGGCGCATGCCGTTCTCGCTGGTGCTTTTGCCATACAACAAAATACAATACGATTGTGCATTGCCGCGTCCGACACGGCCACGCAACTGGTGCAACGCCGCCAACCCAAACTGTTCGGCATTTTCAATAACAATAATTGTGGCGCGCGGAACGTCAATTCCAACCTCTATGACCGTGGTGGCGACCAATATTGACATATCAGAATCATTGTCGGCAAAACGCGCCATGGTTGCGTCACGCTGCCGTTTATCCATCTGGCCATGAACCAGACCCGCCGTTGGGAAAAATTCCCGCAAATATTCGTATCGGGCGGTTGCCGCCGCGGCCCCACCATCGTCACTGTCTGCGACCAATGGGCACACCCAAAATACTTTTGCCCCCGTGGCAATTTGCGCTTTCAGGCGCGTCACCAAATCGGCAATTCGTGCCGTCGGCAATTTAGTTGTGATTATGGGCAGACGTCCCGCCGGTTTTTCATTTATAACCGATACATCCATATCGCCATATATTGTCATGGACAGCGTACGCGGAATTGGTGTTGCCGACAACGCCAACATATCTGGGTTTTCGCCCTTGGCACGCAGGGCCTCGCGCTGGGTGACGCCAAAGCGATGTTGTTCGTCAACAATGACCAATCCCAAATCACGGTATTCCACATCGTCTGAAAACAGCGCATGCGTGCCAATCACCAACCGCGTACGCCCAGAACGCAAAGATATCAATTTTTCGCGACGCGACGCCCCCTTGTCCCGACCGGTCAAGATATCACATACAATACCGATTTTGTCGCACATTGGTTTCAATTTGGCATAATGTTGCATCGCCAACGCGTCCGTTGGTGCCAGCATTGCCGTTTGCGCACCAAATTCCGCCATACGCACCGCCGCCGCCAATGCAACGATGGTTTTACCGCTGCCCACATCACCCTGAACCAGACGCATCATCGGCACGTCCGCCGACATATCGGTAAAAATATCATCAATCGTACGTTTTTGCGCCCCCGTCAAATCAAACGGTAATGTGGCATAGAACTTTTCCAATAAATTGTATTTCTGGGGACGCACCGTGCGACGATTACGCGGGTCGTGCCGATGGCGACGGCTGATTGCGATTGCGGTCTGGTGCGCCAATAATTCCCAATACGCCAATTTAACAATGTATTTTGAATTTGGGCTCAAATCCGCGTCGTCTGTGGGATAATGCACGTGTGCCAGCGCGTCAAAAAATTCGCGCGTATCAGAATCCGTTTCGCCCATCATCTTGTCCGGCAATGCGGCAAAAATTTGGTCGCGCACGGCGGCGAATGTTTTTTGGGTCAACCCTTCGCCCGATGGATATATTGCTTGTGTCTGGGGAATTTTTCCTGCGTTTTGTATTTCTTCGATAAAATCAGGGTGATTTATAGTTGCGCGTGCGGATTTTTCTAATTTTCCACTGACCATGCGCCATGCGCCAATCGGTAATTTTTCCAACCAATAATCCAAAAACCGCGTATTAAAGAACTGTAATACAACCGTCGCGCCAGTTTTATCGGCACAAACAACCTGTGTCGGGGCACGGCGTCCACGAAACACGCCCCCACGACGATGCGATTTAACCAACAATGGAATAGTCAACGTTTCGCCCGCAGTGGCATCTGCCACACATTCGGTAACACCGCGCGCCCGCACATACGACGGCACGTGCAACATAAAATCTAACACACGACGCCCACCCAACACATCATCAAAACGCGATGCCAGAACTGGCCCGACCCCTTTGACGAATTGCAGGTCTGTATTCAAAAAATCAAACAGTTCTTTGCGCATTTTCCGATTTATTCCAAAACCTGTTTTTGCAAATCAATCAGTTTCTGACACCCCGCCGCCGCCATTTCCATCAGTTTGGAAATTTGCGCCGCATCAAATGGGTGCTGTTCACCGGTTGCCTGAATTTCAACAAAGCGTCCTGATTCAGACACAACAAAATTAGAATCCAATTCGGCGGCGCAATCTTCGTCATAATCCAAATCCAAGACCAATTCGCCATTCCACAGGCCGGCGGAAACCGCGGCAACATGTTCCCGCACAGGATTCCGAGAGATACGGCCATTCTGCATCAGCCAGCGCACAGCCAACATCAGCGCGACAAAACCACCCGTAATTGATGCACAACGTGTGCCGCCATCGGCCTGAATCACATCGCAATCGATTGTAATCGTATGACGCCCCAGCGCGTCCATATCAACCACACTGCGCAATGCGCGCCCAATCAGGCGTGAAATTTCCGCGCTGCGGTGATCTTTCATTATTGCATCGCGCCCCTTGCGCGTGCCGCATGCGCGCGGCAGCATGGAATATTCCGCCGTAACCCAACCGCCGGTTTTATTCTGGACACGTTTCCACAATGGCTGGTTCAAATCAACCGACGCGGTACACAGGACTTGCGTTCCGCCCATTTTTATCAGACATGACCCCTCGGCCCACTTGTTGACGCCTGTTTCCATGGAAACCGGACGCATTTGATTTGGCTGGCGCATTGATGGACGCATCATATTATTTTCCCCCATATATAAAATGTATATAATAAGTATATATTACCACAGGATTATTGCAATTTTTTTTACGTTTGCATTTTTTTATTCATACTGTTATGCTGTGCAATCATCAGAAAGGATTTGATTTATATGTCAGCACAGACAAAACGCCTGATTAAAAAAGTCATCAGTTATTCGGGCATATTCTTTTTCGTTTTGGCCGCAACCATGTTGTGGTGGCAATTACGTAATTACACATTTTATGACATTATTCACGCAATCGCGGCAATTCCATTGGCAAACCTGATTGGGGCGTGCTGTGCGTGCTTTGCGGGGTATTTGGCATTGTCACTGTACGATTATCTGGCATTGAATTATGTCGGCGAAAATAAAAAGGTCGTATGGTGGAAATGGATGCTGGCGGGTATGCTGGGGTTCGCAATCAGCAATAATGCCGGTCACGCGGTGGTCAGTGGTGGTGCAATCAGATACCGCCTGTACACGCGTTGGCGCATTCACGGCAGCGATATTGTAAAAATGCTGACAATTTCAGGATTTACGTATTTCTTGGGCTGTGCGGCGATTGTACTGATTGGGTATTTTCTGGTGCCGCATGACATATTAAATTCGTCGACGGGCGCATCGGTCGGTCTGAATGCATTGTTTGTGTTCTGTGCCGCGGCATTGATGGCGTATTTCGCGATGACCGTGCTGTTCCACGGCAAACATATCAAAATCGGACAATTAAAGTTCCAAATTCCATCGACAAAAATGGCGTGGTTACAGATGCTGTTAGGCATCACGGACAGTGTTCTGGCCGGTCTGGTACTGTATTTCTGTCTGATTCCGTTTGTGGACATTCCGTTTGGGACATATATCGGTCTGTTCGTTATTGCCCAGACCACTGGCGTATTCAGCCAAGTTCCAGGTGGCATCGGCGTATTCGAGAGCGTCTTTCTGTTGGCATTGCCCGACGGAATTGACAAGGCGAACATTTTCGGGGCACTGTTGGCATACAGAATTATTTACTATGTTTTGCCACTGATTGGTGTTGGGGGACTGTTCTTTATATACGAACGCTGGCTGCGCGCGCGCATGAAACGTTGGGCAAACGAAGCGCGCGAGAAAATTTCCCAGATTCCCGCCAAAATAAAAAATATCAAACACACGAAAAAATAAATGCCTTGCCATATGGGGGTTGGGCATGTTATGCTGATACCTGTCGTATGACAATGGGGTATATGAAGTGTTTGTATTATCACTATTTTATACATTCTGTTGCGCGCCATTTGTTTACATGGTGCTTTCCCTTGGCATGGGCTGGGACGCCCCACAGGGACGGTCTGTATCCGTTGCATACGAACCCGCAACAAAAGGATTATTAAATGTCAAAAAAGATTTATGTGGACGCCGTCCACCCAGAGGAAACACGCGTGGTAGTGGTGGATACTGCAACCAATCGTGTTTCTGATTTTGATGTCGAAACAACAACAAAACCCCAGATAAAGGGTAATATCTATTTGGCCAAGGTTATACGTGTCGAACCGTCATTACAGGCGGCATTCGTGGACTATGGCACGGGCAAGAATGGATTTTTGCCGTTTTCTGAAATTCACCCAGATTATTATCAGGTATCGCCAGAACAGAAAAAGAAACTGTTGGAATTGGCACACGCAAACATCGTTGATGATGACGATGACCCAGATGACGAAAATGACGAGGTTGCCGAATACGACGACCACAGTGCCGGCGAAGATAACAAGGAGTTTGTTAAACGCGCGCGTGAGTTCAAGATTCAGGACGTCATTAAACCGAAGCAAATCTTGCTGATTCAGGGCGTCAAGGAAGAACGTGGCCAGAAAGGCGCGTCCATGACAACATATCTGTCATTGGCGGGTCGTTTCGCGGTTCTGATGCCTAATTCGCGCAAGCGCAACAGTTATGGCATTTCCAAAAAGATTTCTGACAAAACCGAACGTGCACGTTTGCGTGAAATCTTGCACGCACTGAAAATTCCAAAGGGAATGACCGTTGTTCTGCGTACCGCGGCAATGGGTGCGGACGCGACATCTATCGCGGCGGACTATGATTACTTGGTAAATCTGTGGAATGAAATCCGCAAGACAACGTTGGAATCGGTCGCCCCCGTCACCATTCACACCGAAGATTCCCTGTTGCGTCGTGTTGTTCGCGATTTCTTGGCGGACAAGGACGATGTTCTGGTTATCCAAGGGGACGAGGCATACGATGCCGCCAAAACTTATTTCCAGCAAATGTATGGCCGCGCGCCACGCAAACAGTTGGTTCAGTACAAGGACGCAGCCGTTCCATTGATGGTCAAGGCCGGCGTTGAAAAACAACTGGAAGGGTTGCATGGCCCATATGTTCAGTTGCCATCGGGCGGTTCACTGGTTATCAACCAGACCGAAGCAATGGTTACAATCGACGTCAATTCGTCCCGCGCGATAAAGGAAAAAGACATCGAACAAACCGCCCTGAATACTAATTTAGAGGCCGCCGAAGAAATCGCGTTGCAACTGCGTCTGCGTGATTTGGCGGGGATTGTTGCGATTGACTTTATTGATATGGAAGAAGAACGCAACAACCGCAAACTGGAAATGAAAATGCGCGAGGTTATGAAACGTGACCGCGCCCGCACACAGGTTGCGAAAATCAACACGTTTGGCGTGCTGATGCTGTCGCGCCAGCGTCTGCGCAGCAGTTTCATTGAAACATCGTATGTCCAATGCCCACACTGTTTGGGCGCAGGCGTCGTACCATCAATCCAGACCGCGGCACTGATTATGTTCCGCCATCTGCAAGAAAAATTGCTGGCAAAGAGTGCCCAGAAAATCATTATGACCGTTCCAACCGATGTGGCGATTTACCTGTTGAATCACAAGCGCGCGGAACTGGCGTCAATGGAATCTGAATTTGAAACAGAAATCGTTATTGTTGGCGACGACAGCATGATGAACATTGACCAATATGCAATTCAGCGTGTTGCCCCAGAATCCAACAAGACCGAAGATTTGTTGGACGCGTACGCACCATCAACCGATGCGAAAAAGAAAGATGCCCAGCATATGGACGCCAAAAAGACGACCATGAATGCCCCGCGTCGCAAACGCAAGAAACAACAAAAGAAAGCCACATTCTGGCAGAAATTGATTGGTTAAAAATCCCGCCCCAAATGGGGCGGATTTTTTTATTAGAGCATAAAAAAGTGAATAAGTGATAAAGTGAGAGAGTGATAAAGTGAGAGAGTGATAAAGTGAGAGAGTGATA